>Ga0302215_10002845_pt1 | contig 11806 bp, 9 predicted proteins | sample II_Fen_N3_1_FD_194580 | JGI IMG/M metagenome (GOLD analysis project Ga0302215, IMG submission 194580) | Peat permafrost microbial communities from Stordalen Mire near Abisko, Sweden - II_Fen_N3_1 | ecosystem: Environmental > Terrestrial > Soil > Wetlands > Permafrost | place: Sweden: Abisko... | reverse complement strand
AAAAAACCAGAAAAGCGGCTCTATTGAAGTATTCGCTTATCGTTCCATTGGCATTGGCTTTAGTCGTTTCGAGCAATGCGCAAACCGTAGTAAACAAAGTAAAAAAAGCTATAACTACGACGACGAAAACAAACACAAAAACTGCGATTCAACCAGCCTCCAAAAATCAGGTTTATGATGTTGTTGAGAAAATGCCTCAGTATCCGGGTGGAGAAATCGCACTATTGAATTATATTTCTCATAATTTAAAATATCCTGTAAGTGCATCGCAAATGGGTATTCATGGGAGAGTTATAGTTCGATTCGTTGTCAGTTCTATCGGAAAGGTTGAGAAAGCGGAAATTGTTCGAAGTCTTAACTATGCATGTGATAAAGAAGCATTACGAGTGGTAAGTTCGCTGGCAAACTGGATTCCGGGAGAGCAAAATGGTAAAAAGGTATCGGTTTATTATACTTTGCCTATTACCTTTAGATTGGAATAGATTGTTATTGACTTTAAATAAAAACTAATCGAGAAAAAATGAACGTCACACTCATGTACTTTTTCAAGGTGAATATTGCGATAGCTTTGTTCTACCTTTTCTACCGCTTGTTTTTTGCCGGAGATACTTTTTGGAAAACCCGTAGGTATTATTTGTTGTCCAGCATTTTGATTTCGTTTGCGTATCCGTTGCTGTCTATCGAAAACTGGCTGGATAAGCAAGAGTCTGTAAAAGCAATCGTGGTGAATTATGCCACGTTGCCCGAGATTACAGTGAGTCCTGCACAACAAACCAACTGGTTCAGCTTGGAGAATATCTTGTTGGCAATTTATGGTCTGGGCGCATTAGTTTTGTTTGTGCGGCTGTTTGTTCAACTGATTTCCATTCTTCGTATCAAGTTGCAGGGCAAAAGGCAAGTTGTTCAGGGCATTTCTATTATTTCCCTTGAAAAGGAAATCACACCGTTTTCGTTTTTCAATGCCGTATTTATGAATCCTACTTTGCATAACGAGCACGAAACCCGCGAAATTTTGGCACACGAACTGACGCACGTTCGGCAAGGTCATAGCTTCGATGTGTTGTTGAGCGAAATGCTTTCAATCTTCTTTTGGTTCAACCCTGCTACCTGGCTGTTGAAACGCGAGATACGTCAAAACCTGGAGTTTCTGGCCGATGACAAAGTCATTGAATCGGGTTTTGATTCTAAAGCCTATCAATATCATTTATTGCAATTATCTTATCAAACACCCGAGGTAAAGCTCGGCAATAAATTTAATGTATCACCCCTTAAAAAACGAATTACTATGATGAATCAACAAAAAACCAGAAAAGCGGCTCTATTGAAGTATTCGCTTATAGTTCCATTGGCATTGGCTTTGGTCGTTTCGAGCAATGCGCAAACGATTGTAAAAAAGGCAAAGAAAGTACTGGATACAACCAAAGAAGTACTAACTGAACAGAAAACAGACAAAACTGAAACTACAAAGACAATGACTCAACCTCTAAATAAAACAGGTGAAAAAGTCTGGGATGTTGTTGATAAAATGCCTCAATACCCGGGTGGAGAAAGGGAACTACTTTCCTTTTTGGGTGCGAATATAAAATATCCTGAAGCGGCAAAAAAGGAGGGAGTACAGGGTCGTGTTATTGTAAGATTTGTGGTTGATAAGTTTGGGAAAGTAGTTCAAACGGAGGTAATAAGAAGTGTAAGCCCGGCATTAGATAATGAAGCCGTAAGAGTGGTAAATTCAATGCCTATCTGGACTCCGGGACAACAAAATGGGGAAAAAGTGGCTGTTTATTATACTCTCCCTATTCAGTTTACCTTAGATGGAGATAATCCAGGGGTTGGAGCCAGTATTTCGCATGGTCTTACTACAAACAGTATTAAAGTTACTAACCCGACTATAAAATCTGATGAAAAAGTCTCTTCAACTGATGAAAAGGTATGGGATGTTGTTGAAAAAATGCCTCAATACCCGGGTGGTGAGTCGGAACTTCTGAAGTATATTGGGCAAAACATCAAATATCCTGTTTTAGCTCAAGAAAATGGTGTTCAAGGTACGATATTGGTTCGTTTTGTTGTAAATAAAGAAGGGAAAGTCACCAATACATCTGTCTTAAGAAGCATGCTAAATGTCGAGACTATTAAAAATGGAGTGATAGTGGTAGGTTTTGCTCATTCAGATTCAATTTCAAAACCTAACGAGCAAGCCAAAATAGCACTTGAGAATGAAGCCTTACGTGTTATAAACGCTATGCAACAATGGATCCCAGGAGAACAAAACGACAAAAAGGTATCGGTTTATTATGTTTTGCCTATTACCTTTAAATTGGAGTAGATTAGAAAAAGTATAGTTTAAAAACAGCCGAAATGATATTATTTTACATTTCGGCTGTTTTTGTCTTGTTAATCTTTGAATTATTGATATATTTGCAAATTCTTAAAAAAGATCGTTAACTCACCCCTCTAAAATTATGCAACAAAAAACAATCGGCAAAAAGATCTTTCAATCTTTACTTTTCGTTTCTATTGTATTCGCATTTCCTGCAAATGCGCTATCTCAAGCCAATATCCCTGTTCCGGTTTCTACGGACTCGCTCCGGGAAGCTAATCCCGGTTTGGACAAACCCGACAAGAATGGTATTTATCAGTTGGTTGAAAAAATACCCCAGTTTCCGGGTGGTGAAAAGGCTTTGCTAGAATATATCAGTCATAACCTGAAATATCCGGTAGATGCTCAGGAAAAAGGAATTCAGGGACGGATTATCATTCGGTTTGTTGTAAGCAAGTTTGGGAAGGTTGAAAATGTAGAAATAGTACGTGGATTGTATCCAAGTATGGATAAGGAAGGTGTCAGGGTGGTTAGTTCGTTACCCGATTGGATTCCGGGCGAACAAAAAGGGGAAAAAGTGAGTGTGTATTATACATTGCCAATTACATACAGATTGGAAGGAAATACAAAATCTAAAGTTTTTGATCCGACAAAAAAGCCGTTGATAATTCTTGATGGTGAAGTTGTCGCCAATGACCTTAACTTCGCAACATTAAATAAAGATAGTATCTCGTCTGTTGACGTTATAAGAGCCGACAAAAAGGAAAAACTGGATGAGCTAGCCAGGAAATTTTCAGCCAATACGGAAAATGGTGCTATTCTGATTGTTACAAAAAAACATGCACGCCAGAAGGCTTCGGGGAAAGATGTTTCTACAAATGAAAAAGTGTGGGATGTGATAGAAAAAATGCCGCTATTCCCGGGTGGCGAAAAGGCTTTATTGAATTATATTAGTAGAAGTCTAAAATATCCGATTGATGCACAAAAGAAAGGAATTCAGGGACGGGTAATTCTTCGCTTTGTGGTTGCCAGCTCAGGTAAAACAACAAAAGTTGAAGTCATCAGAAGTGTTTATCCGTCGATAGATAACGAAGCAGTACGGGTTATTGAATCGTTGCCCGATTGGATACCTGGGGAACAAAATGGTGAAAAAGTAAATGTGTATTATACCATACCAATAACTTTCAACTTGAATTAAGTCAGATATTGCACTATTCTCTTAAAGCAGAAATGAATTCCCTCATTTCTGCTTTTGTTTTAGTTAAGGTTCAAAAGATATTTGTACATTTGCTTCCGGTTTGGAAAAATGGTTTTCCATATCAGTTTTCAGTTCACAATACCTAATTTTTTTTACAATGAATCTCTCCCAAACAAACTCAACCCGTTTTATAAAGCTTGCATTAGCCTTGTTTTTGGTTTTTTCTGGAAACGCATTTGCTTCACAATTTCACCCGGTTCAGTCGGTAGCCGATACCCTTACTGTGCAGGATTCCGTGCTTACCGTAGCGGATAAGATGCCCGAATATCCCGGTGGCGAAAAAGCCTTGTTTGGCTTTATGAATGAAACAGTAAACTATCCAAAAGATGCCATTAAAAAGAAAGAGCAAGGAAAAGTGACTGTGCAATTCGTTGTTGGTCGCGCAGGCAAGGTGGAAAACGCCAAAGTGCTGAAAGGCGTTTCGACAAGCCTAGATAACGAAGCCTTGCGTGTTATAGGTCTTTTGCCCGACTGGAACCCGGGTGAAGTAAATGGCGTAAAAGTGCCCGTTTATCAGATTATCCCCGTTGTTTTTAAAATACCAACCGAAGAAGAAGCGTGGACTGTGACTGATAAAACCGTAGTTATAATTGATGGCGTAACCATGCCAGCCGGTTTCGATACCCGGATATTAAGTCCGGCCAAACTGGCATCGGCATCAGTATTAAAGCCATTCCCCAAGGAAGAAAAATCAAGGCTTATGGCTAAATATGGTCATCAGGCCGAAAACGGAGTCATCCTGATCACGAGTAAAAATGATGACCCTGAATATGCCCTGGCCGACACGATTGTTGGAAAATTAGATTGCAAAGAACCAGCCGTTATGCCCCAGTTTCCCGGAGGCAAAAACGAAATGCTGCGATTCCTCGCCGATAGTATCCAATATCCGTTTGTGGCGAAGCGATTAAAAACCCAGGGGAAAGTGACCGTCCGTTTCAAAGTGGACCAATCGGGCAAAATAAGCGATGCGCAGGTAGTAAAACGGGCCGATTATTATTTGGATCGCGAAGCCTTGCGTGTTGTCAGCTCCATGCCCGACTGGACTTCCGGTGCAAAATGCAACGAAAAGCTCAGCATTTATGTAACTATGCCCGTTACGTTTAAATTAGATGTTCCCGCCGACGAAAAGGGTTGGGAAAAGAACGAGAAAACCATTGTGTTGCTCAATGGCAAACGCATGCCGTCAGGCTTCGACCTAAAGTTGTTGAATTTCACGAGCCTTGCTTCATACAAAGTATTGCAACCCACAACAAAGGAAATAATTAAAAAACTCATCTCTGAATATGGTAAAGATGCTGCCAATGGCGTAGTATTGATAACCACAGCGAATAAATAGTAACCCGAACTCTTTTTTAAACAGCCGGAATGAATGGTTATTTCATTCCGGCTGTGTTTGTATTAATTCGTATATTACATTTATAATATTATGTTTGTTTTATATTTAATGTAATATTATATTTATTATTAATTAATTATTTTATATCTAATATAATAATATATTTATTTGAGATATATTAATTTCTTATATTATGTATATTATTTCTATTAGAAATATTTCTTATAATATAAATATATATAAAAATTTACTAGATTTTTTTGGTTTCTATAAAATGTTTATATACATTTGTTAGTTATAATTTGTATTATTATATAATTGCATAAATATCAGTTAGAAACCGAGTCAAAAGAAGAAACCCATGAAGATAACATTATCCCGCCTGAATGTAAAAAGCCTTGCTTGGCTTGCCGGTACAACGATTGAGGAGTCGATGACTGAAAAATACAGCATAGCAAAGGATCACCCCCTACTGATAAACCTGAAAAAGGAATACGACAGTTATTACGAGGTTTTCGACAAAAAAACCTACAGCGGCAAAGGCAAATTGGTGGCGAAAGCCAATGTGCGGCGCAACGAGGCATTCATTGGTTTGAAGTTTTGCATTTACGGCCTAACGAAAGTGGAGGGAAACACCCTGCAACAGGATGCCGTGGATTTGTATGGGATTTTTAAACGATTCGGGCTCGATTTGAACCGGAAAAACTACCTGACCAAATCGGCTATGCTCTCCAAATTGATTGAAGAATTATCTATGCCGGAGAATAGGCTAAAAATAGAGCGCATCCACCTCACCGAAATCTTTGGACTGCTAAGTACTGCACAGGACAATTTTGAAAACATAGCACTGGAACAAATATCGGCCAACGCCCAATTACGCATGATGGAGTCGGCAACATCGCTGCGTGGAAACCTGGAAATGACTTTGGGCAATTACTTCAAGGTGGTAACCGCCATGAAAGAATTCGATGGTTGGGACGACTTGTACCTAATGCTAAATGAATATGTAAAATCAGTACGTCACACGCAACGGGCTAAAAAAGAAACAACCCAACCGACCGAAGAAGTGCAACCGGAAACCACGAAGGAAGAATAGTATTCTTAAAACATTTCGGAGTACAAAGCTCCCGAAAGAGTTTTTGTGTACCATCAAACTTTCAAAGGTGCTAAGCATGCTTTGAGGTTAATCAGATTCTTATTCGTATTTTTGTAAAGAATAAATTATTCTTTATACACTAAAAATGTATCCAATGACTAAAACCCGATTAATCCCTTTTTTAATATTCCTTTTTGTAATTAGCTCTTTCGGTAGTACTCGTTATCTCAATCAGGATAATAATTCGTTACAAGCAACTGACTCTGTTTATGCAGTTGTAGATAAAGAGCCTGAGTTTCCGGGAGGGAGTGAGGCAAAGTTTAAGTTTTTAGCTGAGAAACTGAGTTATCCTGCAGAAGCAAAGGAAGCAAATCAACAAGGTCGTGTAATTGTCCAATTTGTTGTTACAGAAACAGGTAAAGTCACTAATATAAAAGTTGTAAAAAGTGTTTCATCTTCACTGGATAAAGAGGCTATTCGTATTGTAAGTTTGTTTCCTGATTGGACACCCGGTGAGCTTGGTGGCAAAAAAGTTTCATGCTATCAACTTGTTCCGGTTACTTTTAAGGTTGATATGATGGAACACGAACAACCAAAATTGGTAGTTATTGATGATCTGAAAATGCCATTAAACTTTGATATAAATGTGTTGAATGGAAGTGAGATTGATACAGGTTATGTAAAGAAACCAACAACGGATGAAGTCAGGACACAACTTGTAAATAAATATGGATCAGATGCCAAATATGGTGTGATAGAAGTTTATACCAAAAGGTTTAAAAAATTCCGAAAAAAAGTAGTTAGCAACGAATGGGATACAATAGCAAGAGTAGAACCGAATGATAAAAATGCAATTTATTCGGCAATTGAAGTTGATAAAATGCCTGCACTCATAGGTGGTGATAAGAAGTTGGACCAGATAATTCAACAAAATCTTAAATATCCCGATGCTTGTCAGCGTGGAGGGATTAGGGGTACTGTGTATGTTCAATTTGTTGTAGATAAGTGTGGTAAACTGAAAAATGCCGTAGTGAAGAATAAAATTAATCCATTGTTAGCTGCTGAAGCATTAAGGGTTGTGAGTCTGATACCTGACTGGATACCTGCTGAAAAACATGGAGAAAAAGTGAATGTGAGATTTACATTGCCTATAAATTTTAGAATTGATGAATATAGTTATCCATTGGAGTGTGATACGCTTTATGATGGGAGTCTGGCAGTTGACAGGCAATTAATCGTGCTTGATGGGAGTGTATTGCCATATGGATTTGATTTGAACTGGTTGAATTTAGAGGAGATTCACTCATATAAAGTATTAATCCCAAAAGATGACAAAGAAGAGAAAGAATTTAGAGTGAAGTTTGGTTATTATTCAACAAAAGGTGTATTTATTGCAACAAGTAAGAAATTTTACCGAAATGACAGACGTGATAGCAATGGGAATATTGTTTATGATGTAGTTGAGCAAATACCATTATACCCCGGAGGGGATCGGGAATTGATGAAATTAATTAGTAACAATTTGATATATCCTTACACTGCTCAAGGTAAAAAGATACAGGGAACTGTAATAGTTCGTTTTGTTGTGAATAGTCTTGGGGATATTGAACATACCGAAATATTAAGGAGTTTGAGTCCGGAATGTGATAAAGAAGCATTACGAGTTATATCACTAATGAAAAGATGGATTCCTGGGAAACAAAATGGGATTCCAGCGAGCGTGTATTTTGTCATGCCAATAAGGTTTTAGGTAGCAAAATAAAGATTATAATTAAAATTCTTATTCGTATTTTTGTTTCCTCAATAAAACTTAGTGCATCTTTGTGTACTGGGTCTCTTAGTGGTAGAAAAAAAACATGCAACAATACCTTTCCATACTCAAACAATACTGGGGCTACGACCAATTCCGGGCATTGCAAGGCGATATTATCCGAAGCATTGCCGCGGGGAAGGATACGCTTGGGCTTATGCCCACCGGGGGCGGAAAGTCGCTGACTTTTCAGGTACCCACTATGGCTATGGACGGCATTTGCATTGTGGTTACGCCGCTTATTGCTTTGATGAAGGATCAGGTGGAGAACCTGAAAAAGCGGGGTATTGCTGCGGCTGCCATTTTCTCGGGCATGACGCACAATGAGATTTTGATGACGCTTGATAATGCTGTGTTCGAAGCCTATAAATTTCTCTATGTTTCGCCCGAACGATTGGCCACACCCATTTTTATGGAGAAAATCAAGCAGGCGCATGTTTGCATGATAGCTGTTGACGAGTCGCACTGTATTTCGCAATGGGGCTATGATTTTCGTCCGTCGTATCTCCGCATTGCCAATATTCGCGAACTGTTGCCCGATGTGCCGGTGTTGGCACTTACGGCTACTGCTACGCCCGAAGTGGTGACGGATATTCAGGAGCAACTGCATTTTCGGGAACCCAATTTGTTCCAGAAAAGTTTCAACCGCTCCAACCTGGCTTACGTGGTTCGTACGGTGGAAAACAAGGACGAAAACCTACTGAAAATTCTCAACTCCGTTCCCGGAACATCTGTGGTGTATGTTCGCAATCGCAAACGAACGAAAGAGATTTCCGATTTTCTGAATGCAAACGGTATTTCGGCTGAGAATTTCCATGCCGGATTGAAAAACGAAACGAAAGATGCCAAGCAAAGCCGCTGGAAACAGGGCGAAACACGTGTAATTGTCTCTACCAACGCTTTCGGGATGGGAATTGATAAAGCCGAAGTGCGCACGGTGGTACACATGGATTTGCCCGATTCGCTGGAAGCTTACTTTCAGGAAGCAGGCCGTGCTGGGCGAGATGAGCAAAAGGCCTATGCGGTATTGCTCTACAACAACGGTGACGCGGTGAAGATGCGTAAGCGCGTTTCGGACAGTTTTCCCGGCAAAGAAATGGTGGTGAAGGTGTATGAAGCTCTGGGGAATTATTTTCAAATTGGCGTGGGCTCGGGTTTGGATGCTGTTTTTGCTTTTGATATCGGCGATTTTTGTACGAAGTTTAAACTGCCGATTCTAATAACCTACAGCAGCCTGAAATTATTGCAACAAGCGGGTTACATTGAATTGACCGACGAGCAGGATAGTTCGTCGCGTGTGCTTTTCACCGTAGGGAAAGACGATTTATATAAACTGAAGCATGATGCTGATCAGGAACGGCTGATTCATATTTTGTTGCGGTCGTACACCGGTTTGTTTACCGATTTGGCATCCATTAGCGAGGAAACACTGGCCAAGCGGTTGGAATGGACTCGCGATAAGGTATATGAACATCTTATTGTGCTGGACAAAGAACGGGTCATTCAGTTCATTCCCCGCAAGAAAACGCCTTTCCTTACTTTTGTTCGCGAGCGCGAAGCAACTGGACGTGTTGAACTGACAAAAGAAGCGTATGACGACCGTCGGGAACGGTATATCAGTCGGGTGAAAAGTGTACTGGATTATGCACATGAAGAAAATAACTGTCGGAGTCAAATGATGCTTTCTTACTTTGGTGAGAAAGACACGCAGCCTTGTGGTAAATGCGATATTTGCCTGAAAAAGAAAGAAACACAGATTTCTACCGAAGATTTTGAATTGATTCGACTGGCCATTCAGGAGGCTTTAGTCGTAGAAGAACTAACTATAAATGCCTTAGTTAAAAAAGTTCATTTCAAAGAGCCTAAAGTGCTTCAGGTTATTCGTTACATGCAGGATAACGGGCAAATTGAGGAGACAGAATTGATGAAACTGAAAGCGATCGGCAATGAAAATAATAGTTGATTTGCGAATCGAATCCTCATTAGTTTGTTTTTATGTATCTTTGGTCTCATTAATTATCTAATGTGAGTGAGATGAAAAAAGAAGATAAACTGAAATATTACGGTTGGAGTTTGGGCGACAGGTACGATGGTTGGCGCGTGCGAAAGGGGGATGGTATGTTTAGCGTTGTGCCCTTTATTCTTCCAAAACGAGTTGATTCCGAAGTGTTTTTTTCTGTTAAAATTCCTATCGACACCGTCGATAACTTTATATGAAGCCACAAAAAAGATATCCCCAACTTGTCCATTATGCTTGTGGTAATGGCAGCTTTAGTTCGCCTCTACTCACAGCGTCCGTATCTTAATCGCTTTATTGTTTGGAACAAAGTTTTTTCCCGTAATCATATCAGTATTTCGTTAGTCATTAAACGTTCTATGTCCGATGAGGGCGAAGAAACTGTTATTAAAATATACTTTTTGCCTACAGATTCGCTTGAGGACATTGTTCGGAAAGTAGCATTGGTACTTGAAGAGAACCAGCAGGTGGGGCAGGAAAATTCGTCTGATGCAATTTCTAACGTGTTGGCTTTCTTTCCCGATTTCTTATTGAGAACTATTATATTTGGAGTAAAACAATTGGATAGAATTGGTTTAATGCCCAAACTGTTTTTCGAAGCCAGTCCGTTTCACGCCAGTCTTTTCCTGACAAATCTTGGTTCTATCGGTATTGAATCTATTTATCACCACCTCTATGAATTTGGAACTTGCAGCGTCTTTGCTGCTATGGGTAAAAAGAGCCGGAAAAATGAAGTAAGTAAAGACGGTACAGTTACGCCAACCAAAAGTATGCTGCTGAAATTTGTACTCGACGAACGCATCTGTGATGGATTCTACTATGCTTCGTCTATGCGAATGCTTGAGAAAATCTTTGCCGATCCATCGGTACTTTTGCTTCCTCCCCAACAAGTAGTTGTTGATAAGGGAGTAGGTAAAAGACGAATTGATAAATAATGTATATCTGATAAAGCAAAAGCTTCCGGTTTGGAGGCTTTTGTTGTGTATGAACCAATATAAAAAGAAAGCGTATCTTTGGGACAGAAAAACTATAAAATCTGATAAAATGAATGATTTGAATAAACTGAAATATTTTAAATGGAGATTTGGCGACAGATATGATGGTTGGCGTGTGCGAAAAGTAGATGCAGTTTTTTCTGTTATTCCCTATTTTCTGCGTACCCGGATGGATGCTCAGAATTTCTTTGAAGAAAAGGTTGATATTGATCATATCGAAGAATTTATCAAAGAACATAAGGAAGATATCCCAGATCTGTCGATTATGCATATTGTCATGGCTTCGTTGGTTCGCCTCATTTCTCAACGTCCGCATCTTAATCGCTATGTTATCTGGAATAAGATTTTTGCCCGCAATCATGTGAATTTTTCAATTGCCGTGAAACGCTCGTTATCCGACGAAGGTGAAGAAACATTGATTAAACCTTATTTTCTGCCTACCGATACCTTGCAGGATATTGTTCGTAAAACAAAGTTGGAGCAAGAAAATAATCAAAAAGTAGGTCAGCAGAATTCTTCGGATATGATATCGAAAATTCTGGGATTTTTGCCAGAGTTTTTACTTCGTTTTGTGGTTTTCATGCTGCTGCATTTAGACAAAGTAGGTTTGATGCCTAAGTTTATAAACAAAGCCAGTCCGTGGCATTCAAGTATTTTCCTGACGAATATCGGTTCCATTGGAGTTGAATCTATTTACCACCACTTGTATGAATTTGGTACTTGCAGTATGTTTTGCGCAATGGGTAAGAAATCAAGAAGATACATACTCGATAAAAATGGTGATTTTAAATCGCGCAAAAGCATTCAACTGAAATTTGTGCTCGATGAGCGTATTTGCGACGGATTCTATTATGCCTCATCCATGCGTTTACTCAATAAGATTCTGCTGGACCCAACGGTTTTGCTACTACCGCCCGAAAATGTAAACATTGACGAAGGTGTTGGTCGGAAGCGAATTGATATATGATAAATGCGAT
>Ga0302215_10002844_pt1 | contig 11814 bp, 9 predicted proteins | sample II_Fen_N3_1_FD_194580 | JGI IMG/M metagenome (GOLD analysis project Ga0302215, IMG submission 194580) | Peat permafrost microbial communities from Stordalen Mire near Abisko, Sweden - II_Fen_N3_1 | ecosystem: Environmental > Terrestrial > Soil > Wetlands > Permafrost | place: Sweden: Abisko... | reverse complement strand
CAGCAGATGACTGATCTGACTAAGGCTTTCAACCTTCCAAAATAAAACTATTACTAGCTATTATATCAATCGTTACTATTAATCAATAGTGGAACGCCCTAATGCTTCATTGCATTGGGGTTTTTTCTGTTTTTATTATTATATTCTGTCTATCAAGTTTGAAATCGTTTTTTTTTATTAAATTTGCATCCCATATAACTTGACTAGATTTTATGGGATTACCAACGCTGCTTATTTATACTATTAGTGCTACCGTATGCTTAACTTTGGGCATATTGCTTTTAAGTGTCCATTGTCCTTTGACGAATGGTTCATTCAGGCAGATTAAAAGATTCCAGGCTTATGAGGCTTTTCTGGATTTTTTTATTGACATCATGTCTATTGCTTGTTTCATTTATGGAACTAACATGTTCTATCTCAATGATTTTATTGTGCCGTTTATCTTTTATTGGCAGGTTATCCTGGAGTCTTTGGTACTGTTGAGACTGATGCACTCATACGCAATTAATAAGAAAATAATATCCATCATTTCCATCCCCGTACTTTTGATTTTTGTTTTCCATGTGTCTGTCTATCTGTCACAGTATGGAAAAGATGCGTTAAGCATTGACAATTACGTCAAGTATCTCTCGACACCCATATCGGCGTATCTTCGAATCACATTGAACGTCATCATCGGATTGGTGATGAGCTACTGTTTTTATTGCTTTATAAAAAGTAGTATTAACTTCAGAAAAGAACTCAATGGCATTTATTCGGGTGAGAAGGTGCTCAATGGTAATAAATTGTTTTATATTGTCTATGCGTTTATTATATTCTTCGGTTTTGCTGCAGTAGATACCTTGACAGATAGTCCCGTCTATGATTTTTGTTTTATGATTGCAAATAACATTGTTTATACCTTCTGTGTGGTCTGCATCATCAACTCTGAGACTATTTACAGTGAGACGGCCCTTGTGGAACAGTATAAAAGCATGGCTTTGGTTAAAATGGGGGAAGAAGATTCTTTAGAAGATTCACTCCCCATCGAAGAGAAACGCGATGAAGATAATTTGATCAGTCTTATTTCGGCCTGGGAGAGAGATAAAAGGAAACCGTATCTGCGTGATGACATCAGTATTGTGAGCGTTGCCAATGAAATAGGTATTGTGCCGCGTCAGTTGTCGTGGTATCTGAATAGTGTGAAAAAGATGAACTTCAACATCTGGATCAACAGATTCAAGGTGGATGAGGTAAAAAGACTGATAGAGAGTGACAAAGGTCTCGCTATCAAGGATATTACTTATAAGGTAGGTTTCTCCAGTCCTGAGAGACTGTCGAAGATATTCAAAATCATAACAGGCATGACAGCAACTGAATATAAAAATAAAATAGCCGAAGAGATGACTACAAAAATGAACGATAAAAAAGACTTTTAACAGATAAACTTGCACATTCCAATAATATTTCTTATTTTTGCATCCGAAAATTATTCGGATGTTATCCGGAGAGGGGTGCTGGCATGATGCCGGCTGAGATTATACCCGTGGAACCTGATGCAGTTAGTACTGCCGTAGGGAGAGAACTCAAAATTCAGTGAGTTCGCTTTTCGCATATCCATGTATATATATTGATGTAGTAGCCCCTCTTAATTAATTTATTAAGTGGAGTATGTTTTATATTACAGCTTTAACAATCGCAGGATCTGACTGTAGCGGTGGTGCCGGCATACAGGCTGACATAAAAACCATGTCCGCATTAGGTGTTTATGCCTCATCGGTGATAACGGCAATCACCGTACAGAACACAAAAGGGGTAAAACAGGTGTACCCAATTGACTCAGCCGTAATCACAGATCAGATAAATGCCGTCATGGATGATATTCGTCCGCAGGCGGTGAAAATCGGAATGATGGATAGAGGGGAGACTGTATCGGCAATTGCTGATACACTGCGTAAATACCGCGACAAATATATCGTGGTGGATCCTGTTATGATATCGAGTAGCGGTACCCGACTAATGAGACAAGATGCGGTCGGCACCTTCTGTAGTAAACTTTTGCCAATGACATATCTGCTGACACCCAATACTCTTGAGGCAGAACAGTTGTCGGGGATAGAAATTAACTCTATGGAAGATGCGCGTGCAGCAGCATGCAGGATTGCAAAGACGGGATGCCGCAATGTGCTTATCACAGGCGGTCATATCGAAGGTGACACGAAGAATGATTGGCTCTTCATGTTCGACGGTGAAAGGGTTGTCTGGGAATATGTATTCTCAGATGTTACTGTGCCTTCAACAAATAATCATGGTACAGGATGCACCTTTTCGTCGGCTATAACAGCATTACTGGCAAGAGGTTTGCAACTGCCGGAGGCGGTGTCTGGAGCAAAACACTATATCACCGAAGCCCTAAAGGCCGGCAAGGATGTGCATATAGGTGACGGGCACGGTCCTCTAAATCATTTCTTTGCACCTTTACCTCTAATCTTAAAAGAACAAATAGATGAATAAATTGCAATTTATCACCCATCGGACGGCGCGGTATTCTTATGCCGACGGTGTGAAAATGGCGTTAGAAGGTGGTTGCCGATGGATTCAACTGAGAATGAAGGGTGCTTCCACACAGGAAATAATGGAGGTGGCAGGCGTAATCAAACCGATGTGTGTGACTTACGGAGCCGTGTTTGTCATCGATGATCATGTTGAACTCGTGAGAGAGTTACATGCCGATGGCGTGCATCTTGGTAAAAATGATATGCCTGTCGCAGAGGCACGCCATATATTGAGCAGTGATTATATAATCGGAGGAACGGCCAACACACTTGCCGACGTCGAGTCTCTCTATGGTGCCGGTGCCGACTATGTGGGTTGTGGACCGTTCAGGTTTACGACGACCAAAAAGAATCTCTCGCCGGTACTTGGTATCGACGGTTACCATCATATCATAAGAGGTATGCGAATGAAAAACATGAATATCCCCATTTTCGCCATCGGTGGCATAACATACCAGGATATTCCGGATATCATGGAAGCCGGTGTAGATGGCATCGCCGTGAGCGGAGCCATGCTGGATTCTTGTAAACCAGCCGAAGAGATGATGCGTATGATAGACATAATAAATAATATATAGATAATGAAAGAAAAAATAAAGATCACATATCCTTCGTCAGAGAAGGTGTATATGAGAGGAAATATTTATCCATATCTGAAGGTTGGAATGAGAAAAGTGACCTTGACACCGACAATTGTACTTGAAGACGGCAAGGAGGTGATGAAAGAGAATGCTCCGGTATATATTTATGATACGAGCGGATCGTACAGCGATGCCAACGTGGAGATAGACTTACGTAAGGGACTTCCTAGACTGCGGGATACATGGCAGCGGCAATACAATATTGAAGGTGGAAAGACTCAGATGTATTGGGCTAAAAAAGGTGTGATAACTCCCGAAATGGAGTATGTGGCGATACGCGAGAATATGAATTGTGAGACGATGGGTATAGAGACCCATATCACTCCCGAGTTTGTGCGTAGCGAGGTGGCCAGAGGCCGTGCTGTCATACCAGCCAATATCAACCATCCTGAGGCAGAACCGATGATTATCGGCCGCAACTTCATGGTGAAGATAAATACCAATATAGGAAATTCCTCGATGTCATCGGGCATCGACGAGGAGGTGGAGAAGGCTGTATGGAGCTGTAAATGGGGCGGTGATACGCTGATGGACCTCTCTACCGGCGATCATATACACGAGACGCGTGAGTGGATCTTACGAAACTGCCCTGTCCCTGTAGGTACTGTGCCGATGTATCAGGCAATGGAGAAGGTTGACGGCGAGGCTGAGAAACTGACCTGGGAGATATTCCGCGATACGCTCATCGAACAGTGCGAGCAGGGTGTGGACTATTTCACCATACATTGCGGCATCAGGCTGAAGAATGTACATTACGCCAACGAGCGGCTTACAGGGATGGTGAGCCGTGGAGGCAGTATCATCTCAAAATGGTGCATGGTTCATAACCGCGAGAGTTTTCTTTATGAACACTTTGACGATATATGCGACATTCTGGCTCAGTATGATGTGGCAGTATCGTTGGGTGACGGATTACGGCCTGGGTGTATCTACGATGCCAACGATAGGGCACAGTTTGCCGAACTCGATACGATGGGCGAACTGGTGGAGCACGCATGGCAAAAGAATGTACAGGCCTTTATTGAAGGCCCCGGACATGTACCGATGCAGAAGATAGGTGAAAATATGGAGCGGCAACTAGATAAGTGTCATGAGGCTCCATTCTATACATTAGGTCCGCTGGTCACCGACATCGCTCCGGGTTATGACCACATAACGAGTGCTATCGGGGCTGCACAGATAGGCTGGCTGGGTACGGCGATGCTATGTTATGTCACTCCGAAAGAACATCTTGCCCTACCTGATATGGAAGATGTGCGCAACGGTGTCATTGCTTACAAGATTGCAGCTCATGCTGCCGATATTGCCAAAGGATATCCGGGTGCGTGCATACGCGACAATGCCCTCAGCAAGGCACGGTATGATTTCAGATGGAAAGATCAGTTCAACCTGTCCCTCGACCCGGAACGAGCTCTTGAATACTATAAGACGGCAAATCCTGTGGGTGGAAAATACTGTACCATGTGTGGTCCCAACTTCTGTGCCATGAGGATTAGTCATTCACTGAAAGAAGATAATTGTTTAACTCACTAAAAATATAAAAGAAAATGATTGAGACACAAGTTTCCAAAGGTATTATAAGTACCTATTTCGACAAGTTACAGAATAATCTGGATTTAGATGTTGCCATCGTAGGAGGTGGTCCGTCGGGTATCGTTGCCGCTTATTATCTGAGTAAGGCCGGTCTGAAAGTTTCCCTGTTTGATCGCAAACTATCGCCAGGCGGTGGTATGTGGGGTGGTGCCATGATGTTCAACCAGATTGTAGTACAGAAAGAAGCTCTTGACATTGTTGAGGATTTCAAGATCAAGTATACACATTATGAAGACGACTTATATGTGATGGACTCGGTAGAGAGCACATCGGCGCTGCTGTATCATGCTGTTCATGAGGGAGCTACGGTATTCAACTGTTATTCCGTTGAGGATGTGGTGTTTAAAAATAACGTGGTAAGCGGCGTGGTGGTAAACTGGACACCCGTATTAAGGGAGGGACTGCATGTAGATCCGCTTAATATCATGGCTAAGTTTGTGATAGACGGCACTGGTCATGATAGCGAGATGTGTAAGACCGTGGCACGTAAAAACGGTATCGAACTGCAGACATCCACCGGTAAGGTGATCGGTGAACGCTCGCTTGATGTGATCGAAGGTGAAGATGAGGTGGTGAAAGGCACAAAGGAGATATACTCCGGACTCTATGTCTGCGGAATGGCTGCTTCGGCTGTATCCGGAACACCACGCATGGGACCTATTTTCGGAGGTATGCTGATGTCCGGGAAAAGAGTTGCCGACTTGATTATCGACCGACTGAAGAAGTAAAGACGATGAAGCTGATTATCATCACCTCTCCCGACATCATGTCGGGAGAGGCTTCTGCCATCTGCTGTCTGTTAGATGCCGGTGTCGACAGGGTGCATCTGCGTAAGCCTTATGGACAAAGGGATGATTATGAACGTATCATCATGCAGATACCCGAGGTGTATAGAGGTAGAGTGGTAGTGCATGATTATTTTGAATTGCATGATAAATATATGTTGGGCGGCATACACCTCAATTCCAGAAATAGTCTGATTCCTTCAGGTTTTGGCGGAACGGTGAGCTGTTCATGCCATTCCTTCGCTGATGTGACGGAACGCAAGCATATTGTGGATTATATGTTTCTCAGTCCGATATTCGATAGTATATCTAAGGCCGGTTATCTGTCAGCCTTCTCAGAAGATTCTCTTCACCGGGCTTCTGCCGATGGTATCATCGACAGCAAGGTCATGGCTTTGGGTGGAGTGACATTTGAATGTATACCACTGCTGGAAAGATTGTCGTTTGGCGGTGCTGTGATGTTGGGTGATGTGTGGAGTCGCATAGCTGATGGCGGTATCGATGCTGTTTGTACCGATATAAAAGAAATCAAGAATTCTACCTTATTATAACTTTTTGTTATAAGTCATACAAAAATATGATTTGCCTGATACCTTTATTTATAGTACTTTTGCAACCGGAAACGAAAAAATATTATAGATAAAAGTAATGAATAAGATTAGAATTAGTGAGAAAAGAGGAAATGTGCTTCATGGTATACTTCTGATAGCGCTGTTTTCATTGTCTGCATGCTATATCGCAGAATTCGAATGGGTGAAAAATATGTCGCTGAGTCCACTCATTGTTGGAATCATATTGGGTATGTTGTATGCTAACAGTCTGCGTAATTTTATACCCGACACTTGGGTTCCTGGAATCAAGTTCTGTACAAAACAGATATTGAGAACGGGTATCGTGCTTTATGGGTTCAGACTGACGCTCCAGCAGGTGTTCGACGTCGGTCTTTCTGCTTTTATGGTGGATGTGATCATCATCTGTGGTACCATCGGATTGGGGGTATTACTGGGTAAGATATTGAAGATGGATTCTGATACAGCGCTGATGACATCCACGGGTAGCGCCATCTGTGGTGCGGCAGCTGTGCTAGGGGCAGAACCCGTGGTGAAGTGTGAGGCTCACAAGACAGCTGTGGCAGTATCAACGGTCGTTATCTTCGGTACGCTGTCGATGTTTCTTTATCCTATCATTTACCGCAGCGGTATCGTTAATCTCTCTCCCGAACAGATGGCAATCTATACCGGTTCTACTCTTCATGAGGTGGCACATGTGGTTGGAGCAGGTAATGCGATGGATGCCAGTGGTGCACTCCATATTGCCGACCAGGCCACAATCACAAAGATGATTAGAGTGATGTTGCTGGCTCCAGTGCTGGTGGTCATGAGTATTGTGCTCTCACGTCTGCGGGCAAAGCATAATCCTCAAAAGACGGGTAGGGGGAAAATTACCATCCCTTGGTTTGCTTTCGGTTTTATCGGTATCATCATTCTTAACTCGGTATTGGGTGAGTGCAGTTTCATACCAAAGGAAGGTCTGAAGGAGTGTATTGCCGGAATCAACGGGTTGGATACGTTTCTTCTGACAATGGCAATGACGGCACTTGGTACGGATACCAGTATAGAGAAATTTAAACAAGCAGGAGCCAAACCGTTTTATCTGGCGTCACTATTGTATATATGGCTTGTGGTGGGAGGTTACTGGCTGGTGAAATTAATAGTCTAGACGTTATTCTCGTGGATGGCAAACTGCATAAACAGCGACGGGAGACCCTCCTCGTCGCCTTGCAGTTGCATGAAGCAGAATTCTCTCTTCATCTCAAGTTCAGGCAGTTCGATGACTTTCAATATTCCACCTATCAGTTCCCTGGTCACACAGCGGAATGATATGATAGAGACAGCATCGGCATTCTCAAGAAATAGTTTTATACTCTCAGAACTGCCTAATTGCATAAGCACATTGAGGAGTGAAGTCTTTAATCCGATTTTCTCCAGAGCGGTATTTAACACGCTCAATGTTCCGGAACCGTTTTCGCGCAAAACGAGAGGGACGGTGGGCAACTCCTCTTTCGATATCTCGTCAAGGTGGGCATAATGTGACCTGGTGGATGTTATGGCCACTAGTTCATCATCCATGAAATGAGTATATTTAAGGTTTGACAGGCGTTTATCCCCTTCAATTAGTCCCAAGTCGATATGATGGTTGAGGAGTTCCTTTTCTATCTCATCAGAATTTCCGCTTACAAGAGATATTTTAATGTCGGGGAATTTAGACGTGAACTTTGCCAGAATCGTTGGCAGTACGTATTGGGCAATGGTAGTACTGGCACCAATACGTAGATTGCCGCTATAATCGCCGTGGAGTATATTCATATCGAAGTCAAGGCGTGAATATCCGTGCAGGATGTCTATGCAATGGTTTAGAAACACTTCTCCTGCATGAGTGAGGGTTATCTTATTACCCATTCTCTCAAATAGACGCACTTTGTACTGTGTTTCCAGTTCGTGTATATGTTTTGTTATGGCAGGTTGCGTGATATCCAGTTCCTGAGCTGCTTTAGTATAGCTCAGGTTCTTTGCGACACAGCAGAACACTTGAAGTCTGAAATTGCTCATAATGAAATATTCTTTACTCTGCAAATATAGCTAATACTTTCTGACTATCAAAATATCCATCACACATAAATGGGATTTTAGCATTTTCCGATAACATTTTTGTGCATATCTTCATGGGTCGAAAAACAGATAGTTCACAACTCTCTAAGAATCATAATGCCTTATTTTCATTTTAAAAATATCTAATATGATAAAAGTCCTGCTTAATTGGAATGTCGTCCTCCTACTTTATGATTATAATATGTACATTTGTTGCGACTTTGAAAATAATAAAAAAATGAAAACACGTAAATTTTATCTTCTTCTGGCTATGTCGTTAGTATGTGGAAATAGTGCTTCTGCAACAAATTATGATGCGTCGCCTTCCGGTGCTATACATATTTACAACGGCACCTCTTATCTTAATGGAAGTAATTACGGATTTTATAATAACAACGGCTATTCGCTGGTGATAAAGAGTTGTGTGAGTCTGCATTCTAAAGGCAGCAATTCATTTACAGGAAGTAAAATTACATCAAGTAATAATACGTGGCTCTCAGGTTATGGATGCTCTAATTTCGTATCAAAATCAACTGTTGGTCGTTTCGATGTTTCAGTTCTTCCTCACGGTATTTATATCGTTCGTACGGCCGATACACGTCAACTTATATCTAAAAGGATAAGGTAAGTATGTAAATTAAACGTTAACCCAAAATCCACAAATTAAAAATCAAAAAACAATGTAGGATGGCTTATTTTGGGCGTAACTTTGCGCCATATCTATTATTAACCATATAAAAATATTATGAAATTATATCATGCATTGTTTGTAGGCATGCTATTGTTAGCAGGTGTGTCTGAAGTTGGTGCAAAACAGTTGGCTTTTCCCGGAGCTGTGGGATGGGGGCGTTTTGCAGCAGGAGGCCGTTATGGCTCCGTCTATCATGTGACAAATCTGAATGACAATGGTACAGGTTCGCTCCGTGATGCTGTTAGTTCATCCAATCGTATTATCGTGTTCGATGTTTCCGGTGTTATCAATATCTCTAGCCGTATGGTTTTTTCAAGCAATCTGTATGTGGCGGGACAGACAGCTCCAGGAGAGGGTATTATTGTCTATGGTAATGGTGTATCTTTCTCGGGTGCCAGCAATATCATCTGTCGTTACATGCGTTTCCGGATGGGGAAAAATGGCGATTCCGGGAAGGATTGCGCGGGAGCTGCTAATGGTACAAATATGATGTTTGACCATTGCTCTTTCTCGTGGGGACTTGATGAGACGTTCTCTCTCAATCCCGATGGGAAGGGCGACTTTTATAATTTCACCTTGTCCAACTGTATCATCGGTCAGGGATTGCTGACCCATTCTGCAGGAGGTCTTATCCAGACAGACTCTGTCACTCTCTATCGCAACCTGTATTGCGATAACAGTACACGAAATAATAAGATAAAGGGCATTAACCAATATGTAAATAATATCGTTTATGATTGGAGTAGCGGTTGTTACCTGATGGGAGGCGATTCGGAAGGCACTTCGTATGTGAATACTACCAACAACCTCTTTATCAACGGCCCTGCAGGTGGTGGTAACGCTATCACCAGCGGTAATAGTGATTTCCATGTCTATGCTGAGGACAACTGGCAGGATAGGGATAAAGACGGTATATTCAATCCTTATGAGATTCCGCATAGCGAGTATTCCGGTGGTCCTACCTTTGCCACGACACCTTTCAAATATCCAGAGCTGCCTGTATACAAGGCCACTCAGCTCATAGATTCTCTGTTGCCCACAGTTGGTGCCAGTTTGCCTTACCGTGATATGGCTGACTTCTATATGGTGCATGAAGTGAAATCTTTCGGTACCGAGGGAGCAATTCTCTCTAATGAAGGTCAGACTCCTGTAGGAGTCCCCACATCATGGGGTGTGAAATCATTTACGAAGCCCACTGATACAGATAATGACGGCATGCCAGATGCCTGGGAGACTGCCAACGGCACCAACCCCGCAAAGAATGATGCCATGACGATATCTTCAAACGGATATGCCAATATTGAAAATTATATTAATAGTCTCAGCAGTGCCAATCGTACATTATATCTGCGCCGACCGGTATTGTTCTCGCTCTCGGAGTCTACAGACTCCTCTTTGAAACTTGGCTGGTACGACTTTACTGAAGGTGAAGAGGGATTTTCTCTTGAACAGCTTGTAGACGGCACTTATCAGGAGGTGGCAAAGATAAACTCCAACAGTGAATCATATACTGTTAAAAATCTGGTTGCCGGTACTACATATAAATTCAGACTGCGTGCATATAAGGGTGATACCTTCTCAGATTATTCTACCGAACTGACGGCTAAGACACAGCCCACCTATGTGCCGATGGTAGACTGTGATAATTACACGCCTGATTTTATGTGGAGTGTCTCAGGCAGTGATTGGGATCATACCTCAGTTTGTTGGAATGGCGGCTCAGGCATTTTTACCGACAATTTAAAGGTTCTATTTCCTGCCACGGTGGCATTGGCTGTTAACATCGTTGATTCTGTCAGACCAACTACAATTGTTGTCAGTGGAGATTCTGATGTGACGTTCGATGGCTCGGGTGTGATAGCAGGTATCTGCTCGATAAATAAGACAGGCAAGGGTACTCTTACGCTGAATGCGGACAATGCCTATAAGGGTCCTACCGTCATGCACGATGGTGTCATCAATTTCTCGACACTGAAGAACGGTGGTGTAAGTAGTAGTCTTGGTGCTTCCGACGAGTTTTCACAAAACTGGATTATGGACGGAGGTACATGGAACTATACCGGTGCGGCAACATCAACAAACCGTTCCGCAAAAATCTATAACAGTTCGCAGTTGAATATAGCTAATTCTGTGACGATGGCTATGTCTGGTGCTATTGAGGGCTCAGGCAACTTTATCCTTTCAGGCAACGGTACTCTTTCGCCTTCATCCCCCAACTTCTTTCAATATGACGGTAATACAATTCTCAAGGGAGGTATGTTATACCTGAATTATCTGAATAGTATTACCGATAAGAAAGTGTATCTAGGAAGCGGTTCCAATATATCTCCGAAGCTGGTTCTTGCAGGTGGTACTCTAAGTACAAAAGACGCTAATGATAATTATTGCACCTATCTCTTCCCAATAGAAGTAGCTGCAGATGCTAAATCGACAGTCTCTTTCTATCGCAATTGTTATATTAACAGCACAGTGACAGGATATGGCACACTCGAAGATAAGGTTAATTATGTCCGCGAATATATCAGTGGTAATTGGGATGGGTTCTATGGAACGCTTATTGCCAATGGCGTCGGTTCAAGCAGTCAGCTACTCCTCGACAATAGTAACGGTATCCCTAACGGTGTGGTTTACACGAAAGGTAATGTAAGCATTGTCTATTGGGAGACCACAGGAACTCTCTACTTAGGAGGTTTGAGCGGAGATGCAGGCACTTATCTGAGTTGTTCAAGTAAGAAAACTGACGGAACAAAGATGACTTGGTGTGTCGGAGGTGCTAACACAAATGAGACTTTCAATGGTATCATCGACAATGCTTGTGTTACTAGTGGTCATTACGGTGTAACATCCATTGTAAAACAAGGTACTGGCTCGTGGAGACTTACTGGTAATAATGTGTATAGTGGCACGACAACAGTTAATAGC
>Ga0302215_10002834_pt1 | contig 11830 bp, 11 predicted proteins | sample II_Fen_N3_1_FD_194580 | JGI IMG/M metagenome (GOLD analysis project Ga0302215, IMG submission 194580) | Peat permafrost microbial communities from Stordalen Mire near Abisko, Sweden - II_Fen_N3_1 | ecosystem: Environmental > Terrestrial > Soil > Wetlands > Permafrost | place: Sweden: Abisko... | reverse complement strand
TGAAATCTGTTTCCATTTGTTTTCATAATCCTGAATTTTGTTTACTTTTTTGTAAACCTATTTCAGGACAAGACATACCTCTTACGTCTTACCTCTTACCTCTTGCCTCTTGCCTCTTGCCTCTCATTCCTCATTCCTCATTCCTCATTCCTACCTATACCGTCATTATTTCTTTTTCCTTGGCAACATACAAGTCGTCTATTTTCCGGATATACTTGTCGTGAATCTTTTGAATGCTGATTTCAGCATCTTTTTCCACATCTTCGGGAAGACCTTCTTTCACCATTTTCTTGAAATGTTCGATGGCATCCCTTCGTGAATTACGCACACTGATCTTTGCATCCTCGCATTCCGCCTTCGATTGTTTGGCAAGCAGACGGCGGCGTTCCTCAGTCAAAGGAGGAATGCCCAGGCGGATGGTTTCACCATTGTTCATGGGAGTAATGCCGATATCCGAATTCAGGATCGCTTTTTCTATGATCGATATCAGTCCTTTTTCCCAGGGTTGTACACTAATGGTCTTGGCATCAGGAGTCGTGATGGTGGCTACATTGGCCAGGGGAACGTGCGAACCGTAATATTCCACCTTTACGCCATCCAGGATGCGTATATTAGCCTTCCCTGCACGAATATGAGCCAGTGCTTCGTCCAGGAACAGCACCGTTGCCTCCATGTTATCCTCGGCATGTTTGAGAATTGGATTAATGTCTTGCATATTAATTTAATGATTAGTGATTAATGATTAACGGTTAATCATGATAAATGGTTATTGGTTGATTTATTGAATGGTTAAATAGTTATTTGCTTATTTTGTAATTAAGTTGAGTGGGTAATAGTAGTGTTAATTCGTTAATCACTAATCGTTAATCATTAATCACTAATCGTTAATCATTAATCATTAATCATTAATCATTAATTTCTCACCAGCGTCCCAATTTTCTCTCCCATCATGACTTTCATCAGGTTGCCTACCGTGTCCATATCAAACACATAAATCGGCATGTTGTTTTCCTTGCACATGGTAGTGGCAGTCAGGTCCATCACCTTCAGGTTCCGGTGGTATATTTCGTCATAGGTGATCTCTTCAAATTTCACGGCAGTGGTGTCTTTTTCAGGGTCGGCGGTATAAATACCGTCTACCCGTGTGCCTTTCAGCATGACATCTGCTTCAATCTCAATGGCACGAAGCGAAGAAGCCGTATCCGTTGTAAAGAACGGATTGCCTGTACCGGCCGAAATAATCACTACTTCGCCCCTTTCCAGTCCCTCAATGGCTTTTTGTTTGCTGTAGTACTCTCCTACCGGTTCCATGCGGATGGCGGTCAATACCCTTGATTTCACGCCTAAGGCCTGCAAGGCGGAGTTTAATGCCAGGCTGTTGATCACGGTAGCCAGCATGCCCATTTGGTCGCCCTGTACACGGTCAAATCCCTTGGAAGCACCACTTAACCCCCGGAAGATGTTCCCCCCGCCAATCACAATGCCTACCTGTACGCCCAATCGGGCAATCTCGGCAATCTGAAGGGCATACTCACCCAACCGTATTTCATCAATTCCGTACTGCTTTTCGCCCATGAGCGATTCGCCGCTCAGTTTCAACAAAATGCGTCTAAATGCTGCCATCTTTATCTGTTTACTATTTAGTCATTTACAATTTACAAGTCACTATACCCTTATTTTTAGCAAAAGTAACTGATTTGAATTGGATATGCAAATATTCACATTGGACATAGCAACAAAAATAGAAATTCAGTACTATGACCCGAAACAACATCGGGTGGTTTCTGTTTGTAAGTTCTTTAATATCTGTCGTCACTATCGCCAATAAGCTCTGTTATAGGTGCTGTTATAGCACGGGTCACAGACCCGCGCTAGCGGTGCGACTTGTCCATATTATCTTAGGTCTGCAAAGTCTCCTTCCGCCCATTGTTTTATTAGTTTTTAAACTATTGATATTTTGCCATAGCACGGGTCACAGACCCGCGCTAGCGGAGATAGTCTATGTATTAGCAAACGTACATTGTTTCAATTCTCAAATACTATTTATTTATCTATCAATAAACTATCTGTTTCAGTTGGAACTTTAAAACTATATAAAGTTATGTTGGTGTAACCTAACACTTTTAACTTTAACCATCCGATTTTAGTTATATTACCATTTCGTTTTCTAAATCCAATATATCTGATTTCATCTTTTATCCATATATTTAATTTTATAGTGTTAAAGACATTCAATCCTAAAGACTGATTGAAGTAGTATGTTAAATAGATTGCTTCGTTTGTATATGAGTTATTGTTAGAGATTTTGTCTCCAAAAATGAATATTTTCGGCAATTGCTTGTTAAAATTAAAATAACCATGGAAATTAGATATGTCAAGAACAGTATCCACAAATATTTCATAACTATTTGTAGGAATAATTGATGTGTATTCTTGATAAGTCGTTGAAGTATTCCCTCCATCTCTATAAAACTTAAAATCACTTATTCCATCTCTATCAACATCCAAATCGGGAAGGTTACGATTATCGTAATTTAGATTAACAATGTCTTCAATAGTGATATTTACTGACTTACTAACTGAATTAGATTCTAATATTTTTGTTGTGTCAGTTTCGAGTCTATTTGCAACCATTAATTTAACTAGGTAAGATTGTTTTGATTTGAAAATATGTTTGGGTTCTTTTTGGTATGAATAGCTACCGTCTCCAAAGTCCCAGTAATAATAATTTGCATTTACCGAACAATTTGAAAATGTTATTGTGTCATCCGTTTTAATATCATTAGATGGTGAAAAGTCAAAGCAAGCTTTGGTTTTAAGATTAACGACATTTGGGTTGCAGCCAACAAACGTGATTACTGTCAATATATAAAGTAAATAATTTTCTGTTTTCATATTTTTCTGTGTTTAGGAATAAATTTGGGGACCTTTTTTTTATATGTTTGCTAACGACCGAGGCGTCGAGTAGGCAAAGGGAGTTTCACCCTAAGCCTCTCACAGAACCGTGCTTGATAATCTCCCCTCGCTGCCGCACGATTATATCGTGTGGCAATTTCACTTATTCTCTCACACTATTCTACCGAACGATCGTATGATGTCGCATTTTTACTGATTCTGATCCTACCACGCGATATAATCGCGCGGTAGCGGGGAAATTCACACGGAAACGTTTCAAAAAGCTTATCAAAACATAATTCCGGTTTCAAGTGTAAGAGTTCGATCGTGCATTCTCAGCATCTCATTTATATTCATATTCTGTAACTTTTCATAGCTGAATTCCAGGAACACCGAACAGCGATTCTTCAATTGGTACTTCAAACCTGCAGTTCCAATTATCCCCAAATGATAAAAAGGGATGGCCTTGCCGTAATATTCATTGAAATCAGGGACGTATAAATTTTTGTTTTGACTAAGAAAAAACAAATTTGTAACTCCGCCACCAATATAGGGTTTTAATCGGGTCTGCGTAAACAGATATTGAATGGTTACAGGTATTCTGACGGTGGTTGCTCTTATATTCAAGTCATAATTATTAATATGATCTGTGCCATAGACAATTCCGTTATAAATATAACCTTGAGTATTAAAATTATAGGTGGACAAATACTGAAGCATACCTCCGATATTCAAATTGACTCTCTCCAATGAAAAAAACAGGTTTTCAATTTCCACCTTACATCCTGCTAAACCGGCTGGCCTCTTATCGGAATAGTTTGATGCATTGAATCTGAAATCGTTATACGACATTCCCGCAAAAACTCCAATATGAAATTTGACTGGTTTGATTTTCCGCTCAAAAACAATGCATTTAGCGGAATCGCAAACCCTTTCGTGGTAATGTTTCGCCAGTTTAATCAATTGATTGGGATACATTTTGATGGCGTCAATTTCTGAATAGATCTGTGGGCAATCGGATAAGATGTACTTCAATCTTCCTGTATATTTTTGAGGGCTATAAAAAGTTCCTTTTTCATTGGTAAAAAACTTTTGAGGTTCGGTCAGCTCAATCAACTTATCATCATTTTTTTGAATGTAATAATGATCGGAGTTATCCCTCATAAAATAAATATTAGCCTTCCCTTTGATCAGGTATTCCAGAAATAAAGTCTTATTTCCGGCGATAGATGGAGTATCCATGGATATGAAGAACTTGCCATCCCCGTCAAAACGATAGGCTGCAATTTCACCAGGCAAATAGTCTATGGTCGGAGAGTTCTTCTCTTTTTTAAAAGAACACTTTGTGAATTGATTGATATTCACATTCTGAATATATCCCCTGATCGTATCATTCGATTTTGTAATGATATATCCAGATTGGCTTTTTTCCTGAGCAGAAATTCCGGTTATTGAACTGAAACAGATAGCACTTAAAGTAATACCGAGAAATAATAATCTTTTAATATTCATTCTATGATCTTATAAATTCTTTTCAAATAAATTTTTACATTCTTTTAAATCGTTTCAAAAGTAGACATAATTTCACATAGTTACAACAATAAGAAAAGCAATTATAACAAACCTAAAAGTTGAAAAGTCCCTCGCTGCCGCACGATTATATCGTGTGGCAATTTCACTTATTCTCTCACACTATTCTACCTAACGATCGTATCATGTCGCATTTTACTGTTTCTGATCCTACCACGCGATATAATCGCGCGGTAGGGGCGTTTATACGTTAATGCGGGTCGCTGTTTGATAACTTAAAAAGGCTTTTACAACTTACACGGTGTCTTTTTTACATTCTACGGTCGTTATTTGTCAACTTACGATGCCTTATATTTTTATTCTCTTATTTTTCTTATTTGACTTTTTTTACATCGTATATTTGCTGTTCTGAAGTATATTTCTTATCAAAACTATTATATTCAACAACTACTGTTTTGCCTTTTATTTCAATAATATTTCCTTTTACTGTTGAATTTGTTTGGAAACTGTAGAAACTTACCATATCTCCTACATTCAATTGATTACTTGAGGTTGCATTAACCTTTTTGACTTCTGGAGCAATGATTTTGTTTTCAGATTTTGGAATGTTTCCTATAATATCACTGCCATGTTTGAGATTATACAGTCGTACTGCTTCTTTCAAGTGTTTTTCGTAGGCTATACCAAATGGAATGGCAATTAAAACACAGGGTATTGCACCTATATAATAACCGGTAGTAGCAATTAAAACCACTTCAACCCCAATAAGTGTAATGATTTCGTAAGTTATTTGTGCTCGAGCTTTTCTATACTCTTTTGCGCTCTCTGCATCGTTGTTGAATAATATCTTAAAGTCTTTTTTCTTTAACGATTTTCCATTTAATTTATATCTCCCTTTTTCACGTACAATTTGATTAGTGGGGGAAGTTACCGCCTGAACTTTTGCAGAATCAAGTTTTACTGAATCTGATAAATTCGTAGTGGCTAATTCTTCATTGCATTGATTAGAAATCTGACTGGCTGACAAAGCACTTGATTCTGAATTGATAGTTGATGTAATTATATTAGAATTTTCTGATAAAACTGTTGCTGCACTAAATAGGCAGACAATTAAAAATAAAATTATTTTTTTCATAAGATATTTAATGTTGAATTATTAATATTTTTGTCTTTTTTTTGTATGCTTACCGCTAATTCCTGAGACTATGGGCATTTGACGGTTTACGGGAGCTTTCGCTCTCCGTCAGCCGACGCACAAAGTGAATGCGGGAGCAAAACCTGCTAATTGCACGTCAGCCAGCCAGGTGTGTGTTTGGAGATTGTTTATTTGATTTCGATTCCCATTTTTTTCGCGATTTTATTAAAGTCTTCCTCTTTGTTGACTTTCTTCATTTCCAGAAAAATCATTCCAATTATTTTCTGTGTGTCATTCACATATTCTGATTTCTCGTGTTGATATATTTTGTGAGCTGTGAATATGTTTTCTAATGCACTTTCAAAATCGTTTAATATGAAAAGATTTTTCCCATATCCAAAATATCCTTCTGCGTTGTTGGGATAAAGACGAACAATTTTTTTGTAATATTCATTTGAAGTTTTGTAATCAGATTTCTCGGTGTAAATAACTCCAATATTCATTAGAGCAAAGTCACCCTCGGGGTAAATACTTAGTGATTTTTTATAATATTTAATTGCATTGTCTAGGTCACCTTTCTTTTTGTAAGCGGCTGCTAAATTGTCAATTACAGGTACATATAAAGAGTCTTCTTTCAATGACATTTCATAATTCTCTATAACGAGATCGTATTGTTTTTCCCGCATGAAGTCATTCCCTATTATCAGTGAATTGTTTACAAACTTGTTTTTCGAATCACCATAGAATTTTTTTTTCAGCTTGTCAAGCTTTTCTTTGCTGTAGACCATGCAATTTTTTGAAACAATGGAGTCTACTTTCCTCAGGATACCTTGTATTCCATCAACAGTACTAATTAATTGCTTATCATTGTGATTTTTGTCCTTTACAATGACATCAGAAATAGAATTTGCAAGACATTTTCTATAATTCTCGTCATTTAAAGTCTTTGTTTTCTGTACACAATCACATGCTCTAATTGCAGATCTTTCTTCTAAAGTCTGGCAGAAAGCGTTTGTCGACAAAATAAGTGTCAGGATAATCAATAGTTGTTTCATGTTATTTTTTTCTTTTTCTTTTAACTTGCTGCTAGCGACCGTGCAATGGGCATTGGCGGTTTGCGGGAGCGTTCGCTGTCGCCCAATGACAAAGTGAGTGCGGGAGCAAAACCTGCTAAATGCACATCAGCCAGCCTGTGCACGTTGGCTTGTATTAGGCTATCGTTATCTCTCATTGTGTCTATGATATTTAGCGTTTATTCTTCAATTTTTCTTGTTGATAATTTTAAGATTCTCTTTTAATGTTTCATTGTATGACTCTAAATGAGGAAGTTGTTCGTTAATTAGATCACAATATGATTTGCAATCTACAATAAACTGCAAAGAGTTATTTTTTATTTTTTCAAGTCGATTTAATGCAGGTTTAGCCTTGACAATTATTTCAAATGAGTTTTCTTGTTCAATTATTGACAAACCGTTTTTTAGGAGTTCTTCTAAAAAATCTGTTTTATAACCTTCCAGATTGCTATTTTTCTTTTCTTCACTTTCTTTTCGGAGTCTTCTTAATTTTGAATCCAATTCCAACAAATACAAATATTCAATATCTTTTTCAAATTCAGCATTAGTAGTTCTAATAAACTCAAATCTTTTGACAATTATATTCATAATGTCATCAACTGAATCTCGAACAAAACATTGATCTCCGTACGTAAAGTCAATATGCTTCTGATTCATATTGTATAACTCGTTATTGGCAAGATATATATAATCAATTGTTTTCCGAAAGTTTTTATAATAATCATTGGCAACAGAACCTAAAACAAATACTAAAGGAGAAAAAATCTCACCTTTTAATAAATAATGAATCCTTTCTAGATCAAAGCTTGCCAACTTTTGGGGTAAATGGTATTCATAAGGTTCTTTTGTGATATTTACTGTAAGTTCGACGTATTCATCAATCTGCTTACGCATTAACGTTAAAACATCATTTGTCAGAGCCGAAAATAAGCTTAATTTCTGGTATGCAAAATTTTTTTCTTGCTTTTTTTGTAGTCGTATTGCTCCCCAAAAACCAAGACCTGCACCAACTAAAGTGCCAATTAGAGTAGCAATCAAGCTCAAACACCATGATGATGAATTTTGATTTATGATATTTGGAAAATAGAAATCAAACATTGTTCGAAGTTTTTTTGGTTGACAAATAATGTTATATAATGACTAAATCATCAATATTATAATAGTCATTTCGTAAGGTTTGACTTGATAAAAGCTAGACATACAACTTATATTTGTTCAAATTCAATCTGTCTTTATTTTGAAAACCACACTAACATTAAATTTATAAGATAAAATTATGCTAAACAATCTCTCAATATATTGATTATTTCATTGTCATTCATTAAAATATTAAATTTCATCAAATTGGGATTTGGTCCATATTGTACTTGTTTAAAATTAGGAAGATTCTGGTATTCATTAATAAGAAAACAATTGTGTGTATTACCTTCAATATATATGTTCAAATAGAATGTTTCGCGTTGTACTGACAAATCTACCGAATATAATTGTAAGTTTACAATTGCTTTTTGAAGCATTTGCATTATCAGATTATTTACTTGTTGTGAATTTGATAAATTTATCAATTCTTCTCTTATAGTTGCCCACTCTTCGTTAAGAGTTAATCCGTTAATATTTATAATTCTTGGGTAAATAGTAATTTCACACAACAACTTATCTGCTTCGGAACCATTAAAATAAAAATAAGTAATTGTCGAATAACCAATTACTTGTCCATTAATTTTTATTTCGATACTTGTATAACATTTCTTTTTCATTTTTATAAATTTGTTGATTGGTTTATAATTTCATAAAAGCTTATTTTTTTATAATGGAGCCTAACGCTCGAGGCGTGTGTTACGTCCTCGTTCAATTCTTATCACTCTTTCAGTCAAGACACAATTATTATAGGTTTTTAGTTATTCAGTAACAAACGGAGAATTAAAATCTCCTAATTTTTCAATCGGTGTTATACCAAAATCCGCTAATGGTAATGGAATATTTTTGATAAATTTCCAATCTGTAAAATAGTTTTCTTCTATCCATGCACTACCCAAATCGGAAAGACTATTATAATAGAGAAGTAGCATTTCATAATCAGATAGCTGAGCTCTAAGTGTTTTTAAATAATTATATTTTATTGTTTTGTTTTCCTTTTTGACTTTTGAAAATTCATTATTCACTACGAATTTTACGGTTTGAAATAAATGTCTGTAGTAATGTCCTAACCTTGACATATGACCATTAAATGGAGGATAACTCATGAAATTTATTGAAATGTTATTGTAATTTACTGTTATTCTTTTTCTCTTTTCAAAAGTACTTGAGAAATTTCCAAAGTTATTTGGTGGATCTAATATCTGTATCTCTTCATTAAAATATTCTTTCAATTTTAAAAGTTCGTTTAGGTAAATGTCAATCATACCTTGATTATATCTTTCCAATAGGTATTTAGCTACTTTGTTCGAATTGTCGCCCACACCTGTAAAAAAGGCTATGTAAGCTATATTTATAATATCTTCTTCTTTTTCAATCTTATCGATTTTTCCAGAATCGTTTAGCTTTTTCAAGACGTAATAAGCACATTTAAGTTCAAGAAACATTGAAATAAATGCTTTCCGCTTTACTATTGTACCTTTTGAAATGCTTATTTCAGTGATATTATCTCTATGAATCTTAATCATTTCATAGAACTTACTCTCGAATCTTTCAATCTTAACATCGTCTGCCTGTATATTAAACTGTTCTGTCTGTTTTAGGTTTGCTTTATATTGAGCCCAAAAGGCTATAAATGTCAAACCAGAAGCAATTATGGCAATAAAGGGCCCCATTATTCCTCCAATTGTATCCCCAATTGGACCTGTATTAGTAAAATTTCTATCAAAAATCGAATCACTTGTAAGCCAATAAGGAAAAAAACAGATCAGAATAACAAGAATTAAAAAAATACCTATTCCAATCCAAAACTTCGTATCAAAAAAAATATCATTTTCTGATTTCTTTTTCTGTTTAGTACTCATTTTCTTTTTTTAGTTGTAGCTTTGTCTAAAACACCAAGTTTACAGAATTTCAAAGTTTTATGACTTTGTTTCTATTTATTTTGAATTCGCCATAACCGAGGCTATGGGCATTGGCGGTTTGCGGGAGCTTTCACTCACCCAGCGATAAAGTGAATGCGGGAGCAAACCTGCCGGAATGCACTTCTGCCAGCCTGTTCCCATAGAGCGTGTGTTCGGTTTAGGTTTTATTTGCATTTAATATTTATTCAACCAATGTTTTATATCATCATAATCTTTTAAATCTAACTGATTTTCTAATTCTTTCGCTTCTCTCTGCGCATCTGCCGTAAAAAAACTAGTTGTCACTATAATACTTTTGGCCGGTTTTTTTAAGTAGTGAACACCCGAAACTTGTCGAATTATACCTACACCTACCTTATTCTCAGGAGCATATTTTTTACATTCAACATATGCAAGAAAATTTGTGACAGCGTTACGAATACTAGCTATAATATCACGACCTCCATCTCTTGTAGCTTTTGTTAGTTCAACATTAAATCCCATGTCTTCTAAAATACTAGCAATAAGTTCCTCAAATTTTCTTGGTTCCAATTCATATAATTTATGGGGATTTTTATTGAAGTATTTTTTAATCTCATCATTAATATCTGTTATGATTAAATTTGGTTTGTCTAAGATAATTTTGTCTTCAGGTAATTTAAACAAGGTCTCTGTTATCTTTCCTTCGTTTGCAAACTTCGACATGAAATTCCACAACTGTTCTTGTGCATCAGATTCAGAAGGACGAGATACATCTCCATAAGCAAATTTAAATTGCTCATCATTTTCTAAAGCTAAAATAACATAGCTCCAATCTTTGTCTATATTATCAAATAACACAGTTCCTAATAGATTAGATTCATCATCCGCAAACCAGTCTTGTTCTGAAACTAAACCTAGAATATTGGGGTATCTTTGAATATTGTAAGATTCAAAATCATCTAACGATATACGTCTTATTGCCATTTTATTATTTTTTTAAATTACTACTAACATACGAGGCTATGGGCATTTAGCGGTTTGCGGGAGCGTTCACTGTCACCCAGCGATAAAGTGAATGCGGGAGCAAAACTGCCAGAATACACGTCAGCCAGCCAATGAACATAGGCGGGTAGGTTCTCGTTCATTTTTTCCGTTATATTATTCTTTGTAGTTCCTTCTTTGGTTGAACACTAATAACAATCGTTATTTGTGTTTTCTGGTTTGACTTTCAAACTTTTACGTCACTCTTTTGTTAATTTTGAAACAATAATACCTTCACTTGTTGTCAGTTTAATTATATATATTCCTTTTGCAATAGAGAATATTGATATTGACTCATTATTGATTACATTTTTATTCATTATTGTTTTGCCATTTAAGTCTAATAATGTAAATCTTGATTGTACAGTTAATCCTTTAATTTTAAATTCATCTTTAGCTGGATTTGGGTATACTACAAAATTTAGTGCTGATGGATTGTTGACAGAAGAAATATTTTTCAAAGAATAATAATAACTATTTATTTGATTCAACGTCCATATATTGTTGGTCGCTTCCCAAGTATAGTTTACTAAATTTGAAAGGTTTCCATTGCTATCAAAGTTGTATTCATTTTTTTTGTTTATTTTCAAACTATTGCTAGCGGCATCCCAGGTATAGAATAGACTTGAAGATGGTTTACCATCGTTGTCTAAAGTGTAATCATATTTTGTATTTTCGTTCCAAGTATTGTTAGTTTTATCCCAAATGTTAAATTCATAATGTTTTAGGTGTCCTGAGTTGTCATAGGATGATGATGAATTGGAATAGTTATTCCAACTGTTGTTAGCAGTATCCCATAGATAGAAAATATTAAGTGTCTGAAGTCCATTACCGTCGTATGAATATTCATATTTTCCACTAACTTTCCAATTATTATTTGTGCTATCAAAATTGTACAGAGTCACAATCGTTGGATTTCCACTGTTATTATTGGTATATTCTCTTTTGTTACTTAATTTCCAAATATTGTTATTAGTATTCCATGAGTAGATTAAAGCAAGTGTTACGAACCCATTGCTATCATAAGTGCTTTCTGTTTTAGATGTTTCATTCCATTTATTGTTGATGGTATCAAAAGTCTGAGTTATACTAATTATTTGTTTCCCATTGCCATCGAAAGTATTTACAAGTTTTGA
>Ga0302215_10002832_pt1 | contig 11833 bp, 14 predicted proteins | sample II_Fen_N3_1_FD_194580 | JGI IMG/M metagenome (GOLD analysis project Ga0302215, IMG submission 194580) | Peat permafrost microbial communities from Stordalen Mire near Abisko, Sweden - II_Fen_N3_1 | ecosystem: Environmental > Terrestrial > Soil > Wetlands > Permafrost | place: Sweden: Abisko... | reverse complement strand
CATGTATTTACTGGGCTTTGAGGGGTTTTGTAATAAATGTTTACAAAGGCAATAAAAAACGATTTGAGGTTTTTATATAGATATGAGTCACAAAATATGGTATAATGAAATCTATGGATGAGAAAAGAATTTTAAAAGTTTTAGAAAGAACAGAACAACTTGTTGATGAAAAAGTTGAAGAAGTTGTTGTGCCTAAAATTACCCATCCAAACCAAACTAATCCGATTTACAAGAATTTGGCTAAGTTTAATAATTCCAAAATCGGAGAAAAACTTTCAGTAAAAGATTTAATAAGATAGTTGGGTTTTTAACCCAATAACGTGGAATGTTGAATGTACGAGGTTAAAAACAGAATTTTTTTAGAGTTTACCAAAACTCAAAAATCAGCGTTGTGTAATTTTTTGAGGGCATTAGTGAAAAAATCGCCTGATTTGGGTGTCGACGAGGTTTTGGAGAAATTCCTTGAAGATGAAAAATACTATTTGGAGATAAATTCCTCTCGTTTTGAATTTTTAAGTGAGTTTATCGATGACGAAAAGTTTATTTCAGACGCTAGGCTTTTTATAAAAGAATGTCGTAAATACTACGATTACAAAAAGAGCCAAGCTCCGATGATTCAGGCTCAAAAAGAATTCGACAAGAAAAAACGCAAATTTTTGCAGGAAGTTAAAATGTCGAAAGAGCTTCCTACAAAAAAACAAATTTCTTACTATAATAGTCTATGTAAGCGAAAAAATTTAGAAAAACCTGACTATAATGAATTGTCCAAGTTGGACTTGAGAAACAAGATTGATGAGATTTTAAATGAAGATAAAGCAGATTGAAAATATATTGACAGAGGCAGGAATTGAGTCCAACGAGGCAAAAATCGAGGCTAAAATGTTGATCAAGCATTTTGTGGGGATTTCTGATGTTGATTTGTTTTTAAATGAAGAATTCGAAGTAAGCGAAGATTTGTTTGCTAAAATTGAAACGGCGGCAAAATCACGAGCGCATAAAAGGGTTCCAATTCAGCATATAATTGGTACAGCGCATTTTATGGGCGAAGATTTTATTGTGAATGAAAACGTTCTAATTCCAAGAGACGAAACAGAAATTCTTGTCAGAAAAGCGGTTGAGATTATCAATAATAATAGTTTTAAACTGGTTCTTGATATCGGCACCGGCTCCGGATGTATCGCATGTATGGTTGCAAAACTCTCACAGGCGCAAGTTATTGGGGTTGATATTTCAACAGCTGCTCTGCAGGTGGCGATTGACAATTCGTCTAAATTGGTGCTTTTCAACAAGGCAGTTTTTAGAAAATCTGACGTTTTTTCAAATGTGGGCGAGAAGTTTGACGTGATAATTTCAAATCCTCCCTACATACCTCCGACAGAAAAAGGGAAACTCCAAATTGAGGTTAGTTTTGATCCCGACTTGGCGCTTTTTGCAACAGATATTGAAGGAATTGAGTTTTATGATAAAATAAGTTCACAAGCGTCTGAGTTTCTGGTTGAAGGCGGATACCTTATGTTCGAGTTGGGAATAGGTCAGGGTGAATTAGTAAAAACCTTGATGGATAAAAATGGGTTCAAAGACGTTCAGCTTGAAAAAGATTTGGCTAGTATTGATAGAATAATTTGGGGGAGAAAATAAATGATTGAAAAAGTTATAGAAGTTGTGTTGGCAGTGTTTGCGGCCTATTTAATCGGGTCGATTCCGACGGGATATATCATTGTAAAATTATTCACAGGGCAAGATATTAGAACAATAGGTTCTGGTTCAACAGGCGCCACAAACGTAAAGCGTGTGATGGGTAAAAAATGGTTTTTTATCGTTATGTTGTTGGATGCTTTTAAAGGAGCGCTACCCGTGATTTTGGCGAAAATTTTTGCTACTGCGTTTGTTTCCATCGGCTTAATCCCTGTTTTGTGTGCTATAGCGGCAATTCTGGGTCACAGCAAATCGATTTTTCTTAAATTCTCCGGCGGAAAATCTGTTGCATCAGGAGTCGGTACAATTTTGGCCCTCAATTGGCAAGTTGGGCTTGCAATAGCGGCTATTTGGGCGGTTGTAACTTATATTTCCAAGTATGTTTCTTTGGGTTCAATTATCGCACTTTCGATTTCTCCAATTTTGATGTATTTATGTAAAGAGCCAGCGGCATATATTTTTTATTGCGTGCTTGGGGCGATATACATAATATATCTGCATCGCGAGAATATTAAAAGACTTTTAAAGGGTGAAGAAAACAAAGTTCGCTAATTTATCATGCTTTTGTATGAGGCTTTAGGCTTGTAAAGACTCGAAATTATGTTATAATAATAAGATAGTAGAGTTATTAAGTGGTGAAAAGGATTTCGCATTATGACAATATCAGTTACAGGATTAGGTTCCGGCCTTAATTATGACAGTTGGATAACACAATTGGTTGCTATTAAGCAGGCCGGTATAGATAAAATTAGTGCTCAGGCAACTGCGGTCACTGCTCAAAAAACCGCTTTATCTACAGTACAGACGAATTATTCGGCATTGTCGGATTCGATTCATAAATTTACTGATACGCTTACATCTACAAATGTTTTCAACCAAAAGACGGCGACTTCATCTTCTGATGCGGTTACTGCGGCAGTCACTCCTTCTGTAACCGCTCAAACAGTTAAGGTTACAGTAGCTTCATTGGCAACCGCTACAACAGCACAAAGCGCATCTTCAGTGGCTGCACCTATCGCAGGAAGCACAAAGTTGAGCGATCTTGCTGCTGGGGCATTCAAGGATGGAACTTTTAGTCTTTACGTAGGTGGTGCAAAAACAAGTATTTCAATCACTTCAAGTGAAACAATGGATGATGTTTTAACTGCTTTAAACAATGTAAGCGGAGTAACTGCTTCTCTAAGCAGTGACGGCAAGCTGTCAATTAAAGGAAGTGGTACTGACAACGTTACAGTTGGTTCTAGTACAGATACAGGCAATTTCGGTAATGTTATGTCATTAGTCTCAAAGACAACTAATGGTGTTACAACGACTTCAAGCAGTAAATCAATTTTTAGCACAGACGCTTCTAAAGCTTTGATGTCTACATCATTTGCTGGCGGCAGCGTGACTGCCGGTAATTTTACAATAGGCGGTGACGTATTTACAGTTGATGCTACTACTACAATGAACTCACTAATAAACAAGATTAATGCAAGCGATAAAGCTGGTGTTACTGCCTCTTGGGACTCAAATTCAGGAAAAATAATGCTTGAATCAAAAAGCCAAGGTGCAGTAAGCATAAACATTGAAGCAGGCGACGGAGATTCTGCAACTGCTGATAGTAATTTCACAGATTTGATGGGACTTACAAGTGGCGGGAAGTTGGCTACAGACTCTCAAACTTTGGGAACAAATGCCGTTTTAACAATCAACGGAACGCAAATCACTTCATCTTCTAATACAGTCACAAGTGATATCTCGGGTATAAAAGGTCTGACGCTTACTTTGAAAAGCACAACATCTTCAACGGCAAGTGTTGCTGTAGGCAGTGATACTTCTGCTATTACTAACGCCCTTACAACATTTGTAAATGCTTTCAACACTGCGGTTACTTCGACAGATTCCGCTACTGGAACTGGTGGGAGTTTGCATGGTGAAACAGTTCTAACTTCAATCAGAAATAAAATAAGAGGGTTGGCGACAACGACAGCGGGGGATAACAGTATTTATAAAACTCTTGCTTCAATTGGCATTTCTACAGGTCCTGTTAGCACAAATACAAAAGCTGCTACAAACAAATTAGTTATAGATACTGCCGCTTTGACAGCGGCGATAACGGCTAACCCTGATGCGGTTCAAAATCTTCTTATTGGAGATAAAACTACAGGCTCAAAAGGTGTTTTATCAAAATTAGATACAGTTGTTAGTGGCGCTACCAATGCCTCAACTGGGTATTTTACTAAAAGAGAAAGTTCTTATGATACCCAAGTTAATAAGTTGAACAATAAGGTGTCAAATCAAACTACAACTCTTGCGAAATATAAAGCGGACCTTGAAACTAAGTTTGCGCTGATGGATAAGACTATTTCAAATTTGAATTCTCAGAGCGATCAGATGACGTCATTCTTTAAGCAGATAGATTCATCATCAAGTAGTTCAAAGTAGTTGATTTAAAAAATCTCCTTCGGGCTAAGGTCAAAGCATTCAACATACGATTTTGTTGGATGAGTTGAGTCTTGGTTTACTGGTAAAATAAATTTTATATTCCCATCTTCAACCTTTTTGTCTGATTTCATAAGTTCAACCAACTTTTTTTGGTCAAATTTTGGCTGGTTTTTAATCAAATTATATTTAGCAATAAGTTCAAGTGACTCATTTTTGTATGCTTCATTTATAAGCCCTTTTTTGAAAGCTAAAGAAATTGCAAACTCCATACCGATTGCAACGGCTTCGCCGTGGGTGTATTTTTTGTAGTTTGTAATTTTTTCTATTGCATGTCCTAGAGTGTGTCCGAAATTGAGTATTTTTCTTAAATTTTCTTCTTTTTCATCTTGCATTACAACAGACGCTTTTAAGTTAAGCGAAATCTCTACGATTTTTGACAAAAATTCGTCTTTTCGGGCAAGAATTTCTTCGCTGTTTTCTTTTAAAAATTCAAAAAAGTTATAATTAGTTGAACAATTCGCTTCGATGAATGCGTATTTTATAACCTCAGCTAAACCAGTTTTAAATTGGCGTTCGTCTAGCGTTTTTAGAAAGTTTAGATTGCAAAAAACAGCTTTTGGTTGGTAAAAGGCCCCGACCATGTTTTTCCCGAAATCTGTGTTGATGGCTACTTTCCCACCGACTGATGAATCCACGCATGCAAGCAAGGTTGTTGGGATTTGGATAAAATCAATCCCTCTCAAATAGGTTGCAGCGACAAATCCTGATATATCGCCAACCACACCGCCGCCGATTGCTACGATGCAATCTTTTCGCTCAAGTCTATTTTTTAGCGCAAAGTTTAAAATCTTTTGGTAATTTTTGAAGTTTTTTTGGTTCTCGCCGTCTTTTAGCACAAATTTTATGCTATTTTTGAACTTCAATTTCTCCCCATACAGCTTGTTAACCTTTTCGCTTATAACAAGCAATATTTTGTTCGCCTTTGTATGGTTGAAAATTTTCTCTTCAAGACTTTCAATTTCGTCAAAATCTATAAAAATAGGGTATTCTTTTTCGGGGGAAATTTTAACAAAAAGTTTTTTGTTTAACATAATTTTCATACTCGCTTATGATGTCGTTTAAAATAGTATAGGCTTGTTTTTGGTAAGTGTCAATTATAAAATTGGCTTTGATGTAATTTTTTTCTCTGTTTCTCAGTAACCTTTCTATTGTTTTTTGAGGAAACTCGTCGTTTAAAAGCGGTCTGTTTGTTTCATTCTCAATTCGTTTAAAGAGTTCTTTAGCCGGTGCCTTTAGGTAAAAGGTTATCCCGTTTGAATTTAGCGCTTTTCTGTTTTCAGGGTTTTGGAATGCTCCGCCGCCAATTGAGATTATTTGGTCTTTGTTTTTAGAAATTTCTTTTATTATTGTTGCTTCGAGCGTTCTAAAATGTTTTTCACCGTGTAGTTCAAATATTTCTGGGATTGTTAAACCTGTGGTTCTTTCAATTTCAGCATCAGTATCTACGTAAGAAAAATGAGCCAAAAGTTTTGCCAACTTTCCGCCGATGTAGCTTTTTCCAGCTCCCATCATCCCAATTAAAACTATATTTTTATTGCAAATTTCGTCTTCCATACGGTCCCACTTTGTTAATTTAAATTTTTGTAATTCATTTTAATTTGAGAAAGATTGTCTTTCCCGAATCGATCTAAAAAGGCATCGACTAAAACGCAGGCAATCATAGCTTCTGCTACGACGGCACAAGCGCTTACGGCACATACGTCCGAGCGCTCAAAGTGCGCTTCGGTCTGTGTTTGATCTTTAAAATCTATTGTGCAAAGCGGTTTTCTCATCGTTGGAATCGGTTTCATTGTCGCTTTTACGACTAATTTTTCTCCGTTTGTCATTCCACCTTCGATTCCGCCTGCGTTGTTTGTTTTTCTAAAATATTTTCCGTTTTCAATAAAAATTTCGTCGTGCATTTCGCTTCCGAAAACGTCAGCAGATTCTACACCTAAGCCAATTTCTACAGCTTTGACGGCTGGAATACTCATAACAGCTTGTGTTACCTGAGCGTCAAGTTTTCTGTCCCACTGAACGTGTGAGCCGAGGCCGACAGGTAAGTTTTCAAAAACAACTTCAAATTTACCGCCGAGGGTGTCGCCTTGCGCCTTTGCAATGTCAATTTTTTCTTTCATTTTGTCTTCTGTAGTTTCTTTCCCAATGGAAATGATTTCAGAAGAGCATGTGATATCAAATTCTTTTAATATTTGTTTTGCGATAGAGCCGATTGCTACGTCAATTGCTGTTTTTCTAGCACTTGAGCGCTCCAAGATATTTCTCAAATCTTTCAAATCGTATTTTATCGAGCCTGCAAAATCAGCGTGTCCTGGACGAGGTTTGGTAAAAGATTTTTCGTTTTCGTCTGTGTCTATTTTTTCAGCGCTCATTATGTTTTGCCAGTTTTCAAAATCTTTGTTTTTAACCTCTAAACAAATTGGTGCGCCGGTTGTTTTACCAAATCTTACGCCTGATTTAATCTCAACTTCGTCGGTTTCGATTTTCATTCTATCGCCGCGTCCCCAACCGCCTTGTCTACGTTTGAGTTCATCGTTTATTGATTTTAGGTCGATTTCAAACCCAGCAGGTACCCCATCAATTATCCCGTTTAGGCATTTGCCATGAGATTCGCCTGATGTTAAAAATCTAAAATTATTTAACATTAAATTCCCTTACTTTGCATACTTCAAAAATATCTGTTCTTTTGTTTGCATTAATTCGTCCACAATGAGCCATTTTCCGTCTGGCTGTTTTTGCACAACCATTACCGCTTTTAACTTGTTGCAATCGGTGCATGGCTGTCTTAATGATTCTATTTTATACCCGTTAGAAACTTTTGTCACGGTTATGTGTGAATAATGATTTTTATAATTTTTCAGTTTTGCCAATTTGGAACTGATTTTCATTTGTCTTTTGTATGTATCAATGTTAAAAGGAACGTTCACAGTTTGTCCGTTGGGCTTGATAACTTGTCTGGTGATTTTTGCATTATCTGAGTACATGTTTAAAAGAGTTGAACTGTAACTATTGGAAGCGCTAACAAAGCCGTTGAAAAATTTTAAGGCGTCATCAGGCTCACTAGCAAAGGCATTTAGGCCGATTATTAAAGCAATAAGAGTTAATAATAATTTGTTCATGGGGTTCCTCCTTGTGAAAAATATTCTAACATAAAAACAATAACGTCACAATTCGTTACATAACACCCCCCGAAAAGGCAATTTTTTAAAAGTATATACCTTTATATATACATAAGAGATAACACAAAGAGAGATAAAGAAAATGCTATTCGTAACAACACCTACTACAAACGAAAAAAACGGAAACGGCAAGTATTCTACTCCTAGAAGAAGAAGAGTAAAGAAAGCTAAAAACCCGAACGAATTTTCTTATCTTCGTAAAAACCACGATTTAACAATGCAATTCAACACATCTAAAGACCCTATCTACACAGCATTCGACTACATCGAAAACCGTAGCGTTGGTCAATTGATGGGCGATTTCGTAAAAGATTCATTCTTTGAAATTACAAACTTCGTTTCAAAAGTAGTTAGATAATTCAAAGAAAAAACAAAGGAAGCTATTGGATACGGGAAAAGGTTTATTTATTAGTCGGACAAAAAGTCCGACTTTTTATTTTGCGGTCGCAATTTCTTCGATTACGTCATCGCTCAATTCGGGCACGTCTTTGTTCATGGTTGCGCCGAGTTCTTTTAACTTATCAATGTTTGTCAAAATATTATCTTTGCCGTTCACTTTTGTCAGTGCAGAAATTATATTTTCTCTGGCTTTCAATAAATCTTTCAACATCTCTGAGAATTTATCCATCATTTTTGTGCAGATTCTTGTGATTTCAACCGCGTTTTTGTTCTGTCTTGAAACAGTGTGGAATTGGTTGATTATTTTTAAAGCCGCAAGCAAAGTTGACGGTGAAACAGGCATAACGTTGTTTTTCCAAGCGATATCCCAAAGTTTGTTGTCTTCGCAGAATAGAATTGAGTAGCAGCTTTCAATCGGAATGAACATTAAAACGTAATCCGGAGAGCCTTCTGTTGCTGTGTAGTCACGTCTAGCAAGCCCTGTGATGTGCGTTTTTGTTGAGTCGATAAAATCTTTTAATTTTTGTTCTTTGTCCTGTGTGTCTTCGGAGTTTACAAAAGCTTCCCAAGAGCAAAGTGAGGTTTTTGCATCAATGTAAACACATCTTTCTTCCGGAAGATAAATTGTTGCGTCGGGTCTGCCCTCGGCGCTGCCTTTTTGAAGCGAGTATTCCTCATCAAGTCTCAATCCTGAAGCTTCCAAGACTTTTTCCAACACGATTTCGCCCCAGCTGCCTTGACGGCGGTTGTCGCTCTTCATCACGTTCACTAAAGACGAGGTGTAATGAGAAATTTTGTTTCCTTCTTCAATAAATGTCTTTATGTTCGAATCGAATTGGATTAATTTTTCGGCTTCGGTTTTTAGATTATATTCGGTTCTTTTTTCAAAGTCTTCTATGCGTTCTTTGAACTTCGCGAAAAATTCTTCAAGTTTTTCTTTGTTTTGGGTGGTGAATTCTTCAGAACTTTCTTTATATATTTTATTGGTAAGGTTTTCAAATTGCAGTTGCATTTGAGAAAGCATCTGTTCTTTTGAGTCTTCGGCTTTTTTTTGTGTAGAAGTAAATATCGCAAACACAATGCCGGCGCCTAATACAAATCCCACTAAAAATATAACAATTTCCATCTTACCATCCTCCAGTTTAAGATTATTTTAGCATGAATAAACAAGCTGAGGTCTTTCTTATGCTGGTTAAGATTTGTTAAGTTTAATGGTTTAATTGTATTATCTACACTTTAAAGGCATGGAGTCATATGTTATAATGTTAGTAGGGATAAAAAAAGAGCCCAGATCAGATGACCTAGACTAATAAATTAATTCAATAAAATATTATCATCAAATTCAAAATAAGTCAAATGTCTGATCTAGCTCCTGGGATAGGAATAGAGTAGGAGGATTAGACATGACTAAATTGCCAAAAATACCAAATTAAGCCATGATAGATGTGTTTATTCTATTGTGGCTTAATTTAGTATTACAAAAAAAGAATGGAGAAAAAATTATGATTTATAATTTTGAAAATTTGGATGCAAAAACTAGAGCAATTATGCAAGAAGAACTTGATAATGACCTCAAATCAAGAAAATTTTATGAAGATAAAATGTTAAAAGAAAGCCGTGTTAAAGATTACATAAATTTGTTGAGGGAGTGTTTTGAAAAATCTGATCCCAATCAATTATCTCAAAAATTATCAAGAGATTTTTTTGTTAACATTGACAGCCGTGGTCGACAGACTAGGATTAATGCAAATGAATTTATTGCTTTTGGTGATTTCAATAGATATTATGTCCGAGCGTTATTGCGAATTGCGATAGAAGAAAAAAGTTTTTTACAAATATACAGGGCAAAGGAGTCTACTTCTAAAAGATCGGAATCAGAAAGTCTCATTGGGCATATTTATAATGAGCCTAGTGGTCTGGAAGATATGTTAGACGTATTTAGGGATACAGATTATTTGTTTTCAAATAATTACGATGGTGGACTCCTCAAGTACGGGTCGGGTTTGAGTTTGAGACTGTTGAAAGTGAAAAAGCAGTACGTAGAGAAAAAGGAGGTGATTTAAATGGCAAAAAATCCACCAAAAGGGGATGGACACAGACAAGGCGCTGTAAAGGATCGATCTCAATGTTATAATGAAAAAATTGATCGTTATATTAAGAGAGATAGTGATACGGGGCAGTTTATGTCTCAAAAAGATGACGGAAAGCCATACAAAGGTATTCGTAAAGAACATCAATAAAAACGAGGGGTACAGATATCTGTACCCCTTTACATTTGCTATTGTTGGGCATTTTATCTTCCTTTATGGAGATTAAAGGCCTTGTATACTGCTAATCCATCCCTACAATATTACAGAATGTAAATACGAGATTTTGCACCCTAAACCCTTACCCTGAGTCTGTTTTTAAAAATGTAATCCTTTTTTTGTTTGCCAAACTAGCAAAAAAATAAATTTAGGGGTATTTTAAATACAACGAGGAATTTATTAGGAGAAAAGACATGGTTAGAGTAGGTAATTTAGGGGCGAAAACCCATCAGTTAGCAAATGTGCTTGAAAAAAACCCGCATCTTGGAGTTGCAACTTTGGTAGACAAATCAGGGCGGTTTCATCAGGTTCCCGGAACTCCAAGAGTTGTGATTTTATCTGATTTAGACGGTACTTGGGTCGGTAAGGACAAGGAAGCTTTGCAAAAGCTTAACGAAGGCATAAAAAGAACTTGCTTTGATTATACTAACGCAGGACTAAAAGTTGTTTGGGGTTATATAACCGCAAGACCGCCTTCTCGTACAATAAAATCGGGCGCAGTTATGCCTCCTGATTTATCTGTCTGTTTCAACGGCGGGACGATTTTCAGAGGAATGCCTACGGCAACCAAGGGTCTTGAAATGCAAGACTGGGCAAGATTAAACGCTACAAGTGGTTTCCAGTCTCAAAATGTGCTGGAAATGGCAAAAGATTTAACAAAAAGTTCAAAATTCAGTAACTTAAAAACTCAAACGGTTGGTGAAGTTGTTGGAAATCCCGACGCCGACGCTTGTAATTATGTAGCTACAGTCTGCATAGAAAATGAAAGTATTAAATTGGGCGCCAACGAAACAAGCGACATGTTTAAAGAAGAATCGTTTAAAGTTCCGAATCAAGTTAAAGAGTTTTTATCTGAACTTGAACAAAAAACCAAATCAAAAAATATTGAGTATAAAATAACAGGACCTTATTTGTTCAGCGGCAAACCTTACGTAATGTTTGATATAGCAGCACCGCATGCCAACAAAGGTGAGGCTGTCAATTTCTTGACTAAAAATTATGACCACAGAAATGTTATTGTAATCGGCGACGGCGGCAACGATATCTCAATGATGGATAATGACGGTAGAAATATTATTGTTGTCGGTAAAGATCATATATTAAGAGAAAAAGCGGCAGGTTTGAGTCAGGATTCTGTCATTTTGAGACCTGAAGACGAGCCTTGCTCTGAGGGTGTTTTGGCAGGAATTAAACAGCATTTGGCGAATATTGCACAGCGTTTAAAAAATGAAGGCGTCCTGAGCAAGGACTTCAACCCTGAGCTGAATAAACAGCCATATCATTGGGAGCACCAAGCACCTAAAATGACGAGCGAAGAAAAAATGAGAGAATATTACGCATAAAAGATTGTATGATATTCTATAATAATTAAGAAACGGCGTATTCCTTAATAGGATCCGCCGTTTCTTATATTAGTCGGTTAGCCTCTCGGCTTACACTTTTTAAAAATCTCCCCTCTCCTGCGTATAGATTTTGTCTACAAGCGTCTTTTCGGAGTATTTTTGTATTGCTAAATTTGCTCCATTCGTACTAGTACGTTTGGATTAATAAAAAATCTTCTCACGTCTCACCTTTCACTTCTCACAATTCCTATTTCCCTTTTCACCATTGTCTTTCACCTACCCAGTAGACCATATGGTCTAAGCCGATTTATACACCCAAAAACTCTATTAAATGCATCTATATGTTGATGTTAACCTCATCTATAAGGAGGTAATATGCTTAGAGTAGGGAAGAAAATTTAGGTTACTGGATAATAAAAGGAGTAGG
>Ga0302215_10002830_pt1 | contig 11834 bp, 10 predicted proteins | sample II_Fen_N3_1_FD_194580 | JGI IMG/M metagenome (GOLD analysis project Ga0302215, IMG submission 194580) | Peat permafrost microbial communities from Stordalen Mire near Abisko, Sweden - II_Fen_N3_1 | ecosystem: Environmental > Terrestrial > Soil > Wetlands > Permafrost | place: Sweden: Abisko... | reverse complement strand
TTTAAAATAGTAAACCTTATTTTTTATTTTTACCCTTAGTAGAAATGTTAAGAAAAAAATCTATCCCTTATTCCCTTATTTATATTAAAATTATACGACATTATTTGTTGTCTATTACTTAAATCGGAATTAAAAAAATTAGTATAAACTGCCTGGGGTTAATTTTATGATTTCACTTTCTATTTAGGATTTTAGTACTAAAAATCACCCATACACTTCATGATTTTCTCCATTTTAACTTCAAAGATATAAAATATATTCCAGATAATAAATGAAAATTTGTATTTTTTAAAAGTCATCATAAGATTGATAATAACCAAAATAGAACATTTAAAACCGGTTATAAACTATAGTTTTTTAATACCTGAAGTGACTATGTATCCATTTTGAAAAAGAATAACACCATGCGATAGAGTTGAGGATATTATCATTTAAAAACAAATTGATTTAAACGAAAATCAATGCAATGTAAATACTATTCACATTGTAACTTACGAAAGTAAGAAAGTAAGAGAAAACCGATTACACAAAGCATAGAAAGAAAAAGAATCAAAACGTAGTGATATATGAAAGCATTCTGTTCAAACTAAAAATGAAAATAAATGAAATCATCTTTGACTGTAAAGAGTTTATATTCTAAATTATTCATAAACATGACGGGAATACCTTTTACTATCAAATTTCCCTTGGATTTTTCAATCCCTTTAAAATTTTCACACTTCACCCCTATCTTTTTATATCCTACTAAAAAAAAACGTATCTTTGTGGTCTATTGCAGGTCAGTAGTGACCGTCAGCTGATTTTCAGATTATGTTAAAGCAACAATTACAACAAAAGTTACAACAAAAACTATCGCCTGCGCAAATTCAGGTTATCAAAATGCTCGAAGTACCTACTTTAGAGCTGGAAGAGCGCATACGCCAGGAATTGGAAGAGAATCCGGCGTTGGAAGAAGGTGCTGAACCCGACAACGATACGGATGAAACCGACGATGACTTAAAGCTGGATGATGGCGGGAATAATGAAGATATCGACCTGGATGAATACATGGCTGATGATGATATCCCCGACTATAAACTTAAAGCCAACAACACTTCCAAAGACGATAAGCACGAAGATATTCCTTTTTCGGCAGGCATGACCTTTCATGAGTTCCTGGTGGATCAGGTGGGATTGCTTCAGTTATCGGAGAAAGACCGGTTGCTCACCGAATACGTCATTGGGAATATTGATGATGAAGGGTATTTGCGCCGTACTCCGGAAGCCATGGTGGATGATATTGTTTTTCAGTCGGGTGTTCAAACCAATGACGATGAAATGAAACGTATCATACAGATGGTACGCCAACTTGATCCTGCCGGGGTATGTGCACTGAATCTACAGGAATGCCTGTTGCTTCAGCTCGAACGCAAAGTGCAAACCAAAGAAGTTAAACTTTCAAAAAGATTAATCGCCGATTATTTCGAAGAGTTTTCGAAGAAACATTACGATAGGATACAACGGGGACTTGACATGGACGATACCATGCTCAAAAAAGTAATGAATGAAATCATTCACCTGAATCCCAAACCCGGAAATGCCTGGAGCGGCAATATCCTTGAAAAATCAATGACCACCATTGTTCCTGATTTCAACCTGGAAAATGACGAAGGACAGCTTTCCGTTTCACTCAACAACAGCAATGTGCCTGAGTTACGGGTGAACAGTACGTACAATGATATGTTTCAGGATTACACAGGGAACAAGCAAAACCAAAGCCGCGAAATGAAAGATGCGGTGATGTTTGTTAAACAAAAGATTGACTCTGCGCGTTGGTTTATCGATGCCATCAAACAACGACAACAAACACTGCTTACGACCATGATGGCAATCGTGGAGTTTCAGCATGAATTTTTTATCGAGGGCGACGACACATATTTAAAACCCATGATCCTGAAAGATATTGCCGATCGTACCGGTTACGACATTTCGACCATATCCCGGGTGAGCAACAGCAAGTATATACAGACTGAATTCGGTATTTTTCCTGTGAAATATTTCTTCTCTGAATCAATGACCAACGATGTAGGCGAAGAAGTATCGACCCGTGAAATTAAACAGATATTGATCCAGTGTGTTGAAAACGAAGACAAACAGAAACCGGTGACCGACGAGGCACTGGCAGAAGTATTAAAAACAAAAGGATACATCATTGCCAGGCGAACAGTGGCAAAATACCGTGAACAACTGAATATCCCGGTGGCAAGAATGAGGAAGGAGATTTAGGATAGTGGGTAGTAGGTAGTTTGAAGAGTTTGAAGAGTTTGAGGTTTGAAGAGTTTGAGGTTTGAAGAGTTTGAAGTCCAGATAAATCAGGGTTTCGCAAGCTCCATTTGAAGAGTTTTAGGTTGAAGCAATCAACATATAGAAAAATAGAAAAAGAATTCATGAAAAGATTCCATCACATAGTATCTCTTATATTTCAACCGCTGTTGATACCTACCTATGCCATGTTTTTGCTCATGGACATGGATGTTTTCAAGTTATTGCCTTTTCGGTGGCGGTTGATAGCCATTATTGGCACCTTAATATTCACCGGGTTACTGCCGGCTTTACCTATTTGGCTAATGATGAAGCGTGGTGAAGTAAACGATTTGTTTATTTCAAAACGGGAAGAACGAACCATGCCTTATCTTTTTTCATTTATGGCCTATGTTTTCTGGGCGTTGTTCATGTGGCGGACCTTGCAGTTTCCCATGTTCATTGTTGCCATGGGAATGGGCTCGGCGGTATCAATATTTATCATCGTGTTTATTAACCTGAAATGGAAAATAAGTGCACATACTGCCGGAATGGGTGGATTGTGCGGAGCTGTTTTCGGAGTTTGCTTCCGTACAGCCATTAATCCGGTCTGGTTACTGGTGCTGGTATTATTTATATCCGGATTGGTTGCCTTTTCACGACTCGAACTCAAAGCACATACACCCGGACAGGTACTGGCCGGTTTTGTGGTGGGATTCATTATGGTCTTTACTCCCGGCTTATTCTTCTGAACAAAACACTTCAAACACTTCCACAACGTGGAGGAGGGGAAAGCATACTATACATTTGAATAAAAATAAATATTACTATAATTACAAACAATCGTTTCTTTCATTCCTTTTGGGGAAGATCAGGGGCTAAAATTAAATTAACATGATAACAATTGACCAACTGAAAAATGTGTTGGAGCGCGAGTCCGCACTGAGGAGGTATCTTTGACGTCGATACGAAATTAATCCAAATAGAAGAAGAAGAGTTGCGTACGCAGGTTCCCAATTTCTGGGACGACGCCAAGGCAGCCGAAGCGCAAATGCGCAAAGTAAAAGAGTTGAAAAACTGGGTGGTAGGTTATAATGCAGTGAAAACTGCTGCCGATGAACTCCAGTTATTTTTTGATTTTTACAAAGAAGATGCGGTATCCGAAGAAGAAGTGGACGAGGCTTACCTGCTGGCCATGAATCTGATTGAGACCCTTGAAATGAAAAACATGCTATCGCACGAGGAAGACAAACTGGGAGCAGTGATTAAAATCGTGGGAGGAGCCGGTGGCACTGAAGCACAGGATTGGGCACAAATGCTTTTCCGCATGTACCAACGCTGGTGTGAACGTCAAAACTACAAATGTGAGATTACCAACATGCAGGAAGGTGAAGAAGCCGGAATCAAAACGGTGACCATGCAGATTGAAGGTGAAATGGCTTATGGCTACCTGAAAAGCGAAAACGGTGTTCACCGCCTGGTGCGTGTGTCCCCTTTCAATGCCCAGGGAAAACGTATGACTTCATTTACATCTGTTTATGTGGTTCCATTGGTAGATGACACCATTGAAATCGAGATTAACCCTGCAAACCTCACCTGGGATACTTTCCGGTCGAGTGGAGCAGGTGGTCAGAATGTAAACAAGGTGGAAACAGGCGTACGGTGTCATTATAAGTTCAAAAACCCGGTTACAGACCAGATGGACGAGATTGTGATTGAGAACACTGAGAGCCGTTCGCAATTCGGTAATAAGGACAATGCCATCCGGTTGCTGAAATCACAGCTTTACGAACTGGAGCTTGAAAAACGCAGGCAGGAAACAGCTAAAGTAGAGGCAGGCAAGAAGAAAATTGAGTGGGGATCACAAATCCGCAGTTATGTGTTCGATGACCGCCGGGTGAAAGATCACCGGACCAACTACCAGACATCTAACGTGCAAGGTGTGATGGATGGAGACATTGATCCGTTTATTAAAGCCTATCTTATGGAATTTCCGGATTAATAAGATCTGTCAATTTCTTAAAAAAATGATAAGTAGCGTATTTCATTCTAAAAATCGGAATGGAATACGCTATTTTCATGTTATTTACGTTTAACATGCAGAAACAAGCCTATAGTATGAAACAAACAATCCTATCTCTTTTTATAATTTTGAGTTGCGGCTCGATGTCCGCCACCGATTACAGCAAAATTGACAAACAATCTGAATCTGTACCTCAAAACCTGAGATCTGCCGAAGATATTGCCCGTTACCTGACTAAAAACATTTCATCACCAACGGGTAAAGTACGTGCCATTTACTATTGGATGTCCCATAACATCAGGTATGATCTGTCAAAATTGAATTCAAACGCAACATATACCGATCCGCGTGAACTGGTGGATGAAGTATTGAAAACACGAAAAGGGGTATGTGCCAATTATGCCGCATTGTTTCATGCCTGCTGCAGTGCAGTTGGGGTGAAATCGTATATCATCGAGGGGTACACTTCTCAAAACGGGAAATTAATACCAATTCCTCATGCCTGGAATGCGGTTTATATGGATGGCAGCTATTTCGATATAGATGTCACCTGGGCTGCCGGATTTGTAAGAGGGAATGCTTATGTGCATCAGTTCAGGGATTCATATTTTATGATTCCACCAATTGATTTTATCAGGTCGCACATGCCATTTGATCCTCTCTGGCAATTTACGAAACATCCCTTTACCCGAAAGCAATTTGAATCGGGTGACTTTTCCAGTCCCGGAAAAGAAGCTGCCTTCAATTATTCCCTCTTAATAAAACAACTATCAGAACTCAGTACTTTTGAAAGTCTGGAGAATGAAAACAAACGGATAATAGCAGCCGGATTAAGCAATGCCATGATCCGTGATAAGGTAAAACAGAATCAACAAGGAATTGCGACTGAAAAATACAATCAGGCAGCCGGGTTTTTCAATAAGGGTGTTGAAAAATTCAATGAGTATATACAAAGTAAAAACAAACAATTTGACAACATTACCATGAAGGATGATAAAATCATGGAACTTTTATCCTCTGCCCGTCAATTGATTGAATCGGCTGAACAATTAATAGCAACAAAAAATCAGGATAATTCCAACTTTACTCATTCCTCGGACAGCATGCTGAAATCAATTAAAAACATAAAGAAAAATCTTGATACAGAAGATGTTTTCATGCAAAAGTATATCAAAACGATGAAACCGGCACGTTTACTTTTGTTTTACAAGAAGAATGGGTAATTAAAGTTAAAGCTATATTATTAAAGCAAACAAAGGCAACATATCTGATAAGTATGCCGTTTAAAAAGCATATTAGAAATCTTATAAAAAAGAAAAAGACATGAAGCTAAAAAGAAAAATTCAATTCCTGTTCACATTGATACTTGGAATTATACTTGTTGTTTCGACAAGTTGCACATCGGATAATCCACCCACCGCACCAACAAATAAGACGGGGTTGACAGTTTCAGTTACCACAAGTACGACCGGTGGTAACTATTCCCCAAAACATGTTGTCGCTATCTGGGTTGAAAACAGTGCAGGAACATTTGTCAAAACATTGACAGTTTATGCAGAAGCCAGAAAATATGACCTGACTAACTGGAATAGTATCTCCGGAGGAAATGTTACAGACGCTACAACCGGTGCTACTCAAAGTAACTTTGGAACTATTTATGGTTCCTGGGACGGAACAGACTCCAAAAAAGTCGCAGTACCGGATGGTACTTACAGGTTGTGTATGGAATTAACCGATAAAGGATCGACAGGTAATTTCTCATTCTTTAATTTTACAAAAGGGACTGTTGCGGAAAGCCAGACACCCGCAAATGTTCCGAGTTTCTCAACCATCACCTTAAAATGGGTACCATTGTAATCAACACCCAAACAGTATTTATATATTAAATTTACCCATGCCCATTCAAAAAGAAAAGGTGTGGGTATTTTAATTCTACCGGTTTAGGGGGGATGTTGGAAATTAATATTTACTTTTGCAATTCTTTTTAAAGATCAGTTTTTTTTAAAAAGAGAATAACAATAATATCTACACCAATGAAACCAATTAATGAACTTCGAATTGCCATTTGCAACGACCATGCAGGCTTCGATTTAAAAATCACCGTTCTTGATCATTTAAAAGCAATTCATGTGGCAACTGTAAAGGACTTTGGTTCATTCTCTACCGATAGTTGTGATTACCCTGATTTTGCGCATCCCCTGTCGGTTGCAGTTGAAAAGGGTGAATTTGACTATGGAATTACGATCTGTGGAAGTGGAAACGGGATCAATATAGTTGCGAATAAACATGCCGGAATCCGTTCGGCACTTTGTTGGAAAGAAGAAATTGCCTCGCTGGCACGTCGTCATAATGATGCCAATATAATTGCACTTCCAGCCCGTTTTATCACCGAAAAAGAAGCAACTGAAATAATTAATACATTCCTGTCGACCGGCTTTGAAGGTGGAAGGCATCAAACCAGGGTGGATAAAATACCTTGTTAACGAGATTCAACTTAACTTTTCAAAAGTTACTAACTTTGGAAAAGTTTAATAAAAAGAGACATGCAACGAACTGAAATATCAACTTACGGGGAATTCGGGTTAATAAAACACCTGACCGAAAAATTTAAAATTGAAAACCCTTCTACATTGAAAGGCGTTGGTGATGATGCGGCGGTGCTAAGTTACGAAAATAAAAAAGTGCTTGTAACGACCGACTTATTGTTGGAAGGCATTCACTTCGACCTGGTATATGTTCCTATTATGCATTTGGGATATAAAGCTGCTGTAGTTAACTTTTCGGACATATATGCCATGAACGGCGAACCGAAACAAATTACAGTTTCCATTGGTGTATCAAAACGCTTTTCGGTGGAAGACCTGGAACAATTGTATGCAGGGATTCAACTGGCCTGTGATAAATATGGCGTTGACCTGGTTGGTGGCGACACCTCGGCATCACTGACAGGACTGACCATTAGTATCACCTGCATCGGGGAGGCTGATGAAGATAAAATAGTATACCGCAACGGGGCAAAATCGACCGATTTGATCTGTGTCACCGGTGATTTAGGTTCCGCTTATATGGGATTGCAGTTACTGGAGCGTGAAAAGGTTGTTTTCTCGGCAAATGATGAAGCGCAACCCGATTTTGAGGAAAGGGATTATATCCTGCAACGGCAGCTCAAACCTGAGGCCCGCAAGGACATTATACAGCTCCTTCGCGATAAAGGGATTGTTCCGACTTCCATGATGGATATCTCCGATGGGTTATCCTCCGAATTAATGCACATTTGTTCGCAAAGCAATGTAGGTTGCCGGATCTATGAAGATAAAATACCCATTAATTACCAGGCGGTAGTTATGGCGGAAGAATTGAATATGAGTATTGTTACTGCAGCACTCAATGGAGGTGAAGATTATGAATTGCTGTTCACCGCTTCACTTGAAGATTACGACAAGATAGTGACCCTTGAAGGTGTTGCCATTGTTGGCCATGCTACCAAACCTGAATTCGGATTACAACTGGTAGGCCGTGAAGGAGAAGAAATTGAACTCAGGGCACAGGGGTGGAATTCGCTGGAAGAGTAAGAGGTAAGGAGTAAGAGGTAAGGAGTAAGAATAAGTATGGCAGGAAGTCTATCTTTAAAGTACTAAGCCTTATAAATTGTAACATAAAAAGAGCGCTTCATCAAAAATGGAGCTCTCTTTTTATGTTAAAACGATGAAACAATTTTCAGTTGAAATTATTATTTTTCCACTATAGATTCAACTATTGTATTGAATTTTATATTAAAGATAAAATATAATTTTGTCATTTTCGGACACTTTTGTTCTTACCCCTTACCCCTTACCTCTTACCTCTTACCTCTTACCTCTTACCTCTTACTTACTATTTAAATATTCTCCGACACCGGGTCAATGGGAAGGTTTGAAACAATTTTATTGCGTGCACCGGTATGAAAGCGGCTTACTTTTTTATTGATAATCAGAGTCGATGGAATATTTTTCATTTCTGTTCTGTCAGAAGTTGAAAGGATATTCCAGGTTTGATAACTAATCAACATAAAACTGTGTTTCGATAGAATGGCTGAACTTAACCGTGTAAGTTTATTTAACTTCACTTCATTAGGGAATTGTTGTCTCAATTCGTGAATACCCTGACGGATTACATCACTGGTAGAGGCCAGTTTATTGATATCAATGATATTTATAGTTACCTCACTGTTATTTTTCAGTAACCGGCGTGCATACCGCAGCAGGAACTCATCTGATTCAGATTGAATCAATACCAGGGTTGAAGTTATTCCTGCAAATTCACGGTTGATAAATACACCGACACTGCAATTGCTGTTCTCGATAAAATAACGGGTTTTATCTTTTATCAATGAACCCGGATAAAAAAATGTCTGTTGCTTGGTTACATTATTGATAAACCTGTTCAGCCATTTTATATTCTGGAACAAAGGACTTTCCTTGAAAAAAGGAATACCCGACAGGGATATCCCCGCACCTACCAACAGGAAGTCATAGTTATTGTAATTTGCCGATTTCACAATGCCCAACTCAATATTATCGGTCACCTTGTAATCAGTATGAATAGGAATGTTTTGAATCAATGCTTCATCTTTTATTCCCTTGAAACTATCCACCGAAAACTGTTCCCCGTAAATCGGGTTAGTATCGGTCCCGGGGGTGATGTGCAGCACACTCACCGCCAAACTATTCTTGGTACCTTCCAGTAATGTTTTAGCCACATTAAGCAATGCTTTGCCGCTTTCAGGATTTCCCAACGCGATCAGGGCTTTAAAAACACCTTGTGATTGATGTAAAATATATTCCTTTTCAATATCTTTTTCAGGGAAGATCCTGTTTATAATGGATAAAGCCGGCGTTGTCATAAAAGTAGTAACCAAAGCCATGATAACCAGCATAACAAAGATGGCAGGAGGTAGTATTCCCATTTCATATCCGATATTCAATACGATAAGTTCCATCAAACCACGGGTATTCATCAGGATACCTAACGAAAGACTGTCTTTCCAGGTTTCACCTAAAATTCGTGCCGAAAAGGCACCACCCATAAATTTCCCGCTTACAGCTACCAGAATAAAAATACCACAGATCAACCACAAATGAGGTGTATTGAGTAACCCTATTTCAGTACGCAATCCGGTAAATACAAAGAATAAAGGCAAGAGTAGAGTCACGGATACATCCTCAATCTTTTCAATTACAAGTCGTCTGAAATTTGGGAGTTGAGGCATGATTACACCGGCCAGAAATGCTCCAAACAGGGCATGAATACCGATTACCTGGGTAATGAACGACGAAAGTATTAAAATTAACAACAAGAATGCTATAATACTTTTATTCAATACTTCGCTGTTACTGTAAATATCGCCAATTCTTTTTAAAAACGGACGTACTACAAATAACATGACAACAACATATAAGACCGTAAAACCTATGGTGTACAATGAGCTTATAAAACTTCCCGTTTTAGCAATAGCAATGGCTGCTGCCAGAATACACCATGCTGTTACATCATTGATAGCAGCACTGGCTATCGCCATGGCTCCCAAATGTGTTTTGGTCAAACCTTTCTCCTGAACAATCCTTGCAAGCACCGGGAAGGCCGTGATACTCATCGAGATCCCTATAAACAGGGCAAACGAAATGAAATCAGTTCGGGAAGCTGCAAATTCCTCATAGAAATAATAGGCCAACAACATTCCAAAGAAATAAGGTATCAGAATACTGGCGTGACTTACGACATACGTTACCCCCATTTTCTCCTTCAATTTTCCCATATTCAGATCCATTCCTATGGTGAACATAAACAGGATAAGTCCGATCTGACTCAGGATATACAGGTTCCCCAATGACTTGGCGGCAAATAAAAAGTGGAATGCATCCGGATAGAAATAACCCAGCAAAGAGGGACCTAATACAATACCTGCAAGGATTTCTCCGATTACTGTTGGTTGACCTATCTTTGCAAAAATATAACCAAAAATACGCGATACGATCAGAATGGATATGATTTGTAAAAGCAACATGGAAGCCGGTTCGGCTACATTGTTCATTAAGGATTGACTGAACATGCTGAAATTACTTACCGTTACATCCGATTGATCAGTTGCTGCCAATTTGGTATGCGTCAGTAAGTGCCCATCAAAAACTTTACTGTTCTGAAACAGAATATAGGTAAAGATGCAGAACAAGCTCAACATCAAACCATAAAAAATCCATGTTCTCGAATGTGTGTTTTTCATGATGTTCATTTAAAAAGTAGTACCGGCTAAATCAAAATGAGAGTATAAATTTTTAAGTTGCCTGATTGTATTTCAGGGATAAAATTCAATAATCAGGGTTAAACTAGGAATTTACAATGCAAAGATAGTTATTTTTTCACTTTTCAAAAATTATATAATCAGATTAATCTTTCATTCAATGTTGCTTCTTATCGGTTTTTGCATATTTGCTTTTATTTGAGTTACTTTGTACTCCTTTACGAATCATTCGGCAAGAGGGGTTAAAATCGTATTATTGAGATATAAAATGGAAATAGGTATAAGCTTTTGGATTGCGTTTGTTGTATTTGTCATTGTCATGTTAACGCTTGATTTGTTTGTTTTTCACAAAAAAAACACGGTTGTGAAAGTGAAAGAAGCTCTGTTGTGGAGTCTTTTCTGGATCAGTCTTGCCGCAATATTCAATGTAGGCGTATATTTTATGCTGGGCAAAGTGAAAGCCCTTGAATTCCTCACCGGGTACCTGATTGAAGAATCACTAAGTGTCGATAACCTTTTTGTATTTATCCTTATATTCGGATTCTTTAAAATAGAACCTAAATACCAGCACAGGGTACTGTTTTGGGGTATTCTGGGTGCGATAATTATGCGGGCGGTTTTTATATTTGCAGGAGTGGCACTAATCCAACAATTTAACTGGATCATGTATGTCTTCGGAGCCTTTTTAGTATATACCGGTATTAACATGCTGATTGAAAAAGAAGATGATGATTACAATCCAAATAAAAACATCTTAATCAAGGGATTTAAAAAAATCTTTCCGGTGACCGATGATATGACACGACCTCATTTTTTTGTAAGAACCAATAAGATATTATATGCCACACCCTATTTTATAGCGCTGTTGGTAATCGAAGCTTCCGACCTGATCTTTGCAGTGGATTCCATTCCGGCGGTACTTTCGGTTTCGAAAGACCCGTTTATCGTATATACTTCCAACATTTTCGCTATCCTGGGATTACGTTCCCTCTATTTTGCACTGAGCGGCATTATGGGTTATTTCTTTTACCTGAAATATGCACTTTCCGGAATCCTGACATTTATTGGTCTGAAAATGTGTATCAACGAATTCACTATTGAACATGGATATGCATTCCATATCTCAAACGTTGCTTCTTTAGGAGTGATTATTGGCTTGCTTACCACTTCTATCCTGTTTTCAATTGCTGTTAAGAAAAGAGCTGAACGCAAAGCGCTCAAGGGGAAGAAGTAAATTGGTTGATTGGTTAATTA
>Ga0302215_10002829_pt1 | contig 11835 bp, 8 predicted proteins | sample II_Fen_N3_1_FD_194580 | JGI IMG/M metagenome (GOLD analysis project Ga0302215, IMG submission 194580) | Peat permafrost microbial communities from Stordalen Mire near Abisko, Sweden - II_Fen_N3_1 | ecosystem: Environmental > Terrestrial > Soil > Wetlands > Permafrost | place: Sweden: Abisko... | reverse complement strand
AGAAGGTGGAAGTGTTTTCGCCTTCTTTTGATGACTTTTCTTTCTCAAAAAATATCAAAATTAATATCATTCGAAGATTTATGGATCTACATTTCATAGGTTTCGTAATCAAAATTCGTATCGAAAATTACTTTTTTAAAATAATTCAGGCAATAAAGCAAACATAAATTCGAAACCATAAATCTAAATTTATAATAACCTGTGTGAATAGTGTCAAACTGTTACGAAAATAAATAAAATCACATCATTTTGGTATTTCAAGTTTGGACTTATTACTTAAATAAACACTCATGCAGGAATCTAAAATTAATTTCCTACATTTGCCCTGCATTAATATACAAAATTTGAACTAGTCTCCGGGTTCTATCCTTCTGATTTCTCAACAACAATTAAATATACAAAATTCAATTTATGAAAAAACTTTTCATTCTTCTGCTTTCAATCAGCTTATTTGCCGGATTAAAAGCAGACGAGGGCATGTGGATGCTGCCATTAATTCAAAAACTAAACATCCAAAAGATGAACGGCTTGGGTCTTACTATGACAGCTGAAGATATTTACAGCGATAAAAATGTGAGTCTCAAAGATGCAGTTGTTATTTTCGGAAACGGATGTACCGGAGTGATGGTATCCAATCAGGGACTGGTATTTACCAATCATCACTGTGGTTTCGAAGCCATTCAACAACAAAGTACTATTGGACATAATTACCTGAAAGATGGTTTTACGGCTGATAAAATTTCAGATGAGATTCCTTCTCCCGGACTTTCAGTGCGTTTCCTTGTCAAGATTCAGGACGTGACTGAACGCATTATCTCACAGCTGCCTGAAACATTGCTGGGCTCAAAAAGAATTGATAAACTTGATTCACTCGTCAATGTCATTCAGACAGAAACTGAAAAAGGAAGTATTTATTCAGCCAAAGTAAAATCATTCTATTCCGGAAATGAGTTTTATTTATTCGTATACGAAGAGTTTACCGATGTACGCTTTGCATTTGCTCCACCAACATCAATAGGTAAATTTGGAGGTGACACCGATAACTGGATGTGGCCACGTCACACAGGTGATTTCTCTGTATTCCGTGTATACAGCGATAAGGATGGTAAACCTGCAAAATACTCTCCCAACAATGTGCCATATTCACCTAAACGATTTGCTACTATTTCCAATCAGGGATATGTACCCGGCGATTATGCAATGATATTGGGAAACCCCGGAACTACAACCCGTTATTTGACTTCCTGGGGCGTGAGCAACCGTATGAAAGCTTCAAATCAGGCTCGTATTGATGTCCGTGGTGCAAAACAGGATGTATGGCATTCGTTTATGCGAGTGGATGAAGCAATTAATATAGCTTATGCAAGCAAGTTTGCCCGAAGTTCCAATTACTGGAAAAACAGCATTGGAATGAATAAAGCGATTGTCAAATTAGGAACTATCGGTGAAAAACAACTACAGGAAAAGGCTTTTGCTAACTGGGTAAACGTGACTCCCGAACGTCAGATTAAATATAAAAACGTATTGAGAACTCTTGAAGATGGATATACCAAAATATATCCTGTTTCACGTGCCATGAATTATTTACTGGAATCATTGTTGAGTGGAGTTGAAATGCCCCGTATTGCCAGTCAGGTGGACAGGTTAATTTCAAAAAATATGCCTCAGGATTCATTGTTGATTCAAACGGCAGCCTTATATAAAGATTATTACCCGGCAGTTGATCAGGCTACTTTTGTTGCCATGCTGAATGTTTATAAAGAATCGGTAGATGCTGATGCCTTGCCCGAAGTATATACGGTCATTGAACGAAAATTTAAAGGCGATTATACGAAGTATGCAAAATATATGTTCGAAAAATCTGATTTCGTCTCATTGGATAAAATTACGAAAGCAATAATGAATAAAAAGGTTGATTTTTCAAGAGATCCGGCAATTGTTTTTGCCCTTGATATTAGAAAAACATTGAACTCCATCAGAAGCGACGAATATACTAAAACGAATGAAGCTATCAAAGATGCCGAACGTTTGTTCGAAAATGGTATAAAAGAAATGGCTGCAGAGACAGGAAAACCTATGTATCCTGATGCCAATTCAACCATGCGTCTGACTTATGGAACAGTGGGTGGATACCATCCGGCTGATGCAGTAGATTATAAGTACTATACGACAACCAAAGGTATTCTTGAAAAAGAAATCCCGGGAGATGAAGAATTCGATGTATCCCCAAAACTAAAAAAAGCGATTCTTGATAATAATTACGGTGCCTACCTGGATCAAAAAACCGGAGAAATGCATGTTTGTTTCCTTAGCAACAACGATATTACCGGTGGTAATTCCGGAAGTCCGATTTTCAATGCCAAAGGCGAATTGCTTGGTCTTGCTTTTGATGGTAACTGGGAAGCAATGAGTGGCGATATAGTTTTTGAACCGGACCTACAACGTACCATTAATGTGGATATACGTTATATCCTCTTCGTAATGGATAAAATAGGTGGCGCTAAACGATTGGTGGAAGAGCTGAATATCAAATAGACTGATTATACCTTAAAAAATGCCCCTTCTGAATATATCGGAAAGGGCATTTTTTAGTATGAATAGAAAGGTAAAAACTAACTGACATCAATTTATTATTTTTACTTGTTCAAAGAATGGTAGTCTAATTTTCTTTTTTTAATGAAAGAATGCGCCTCCCTAAATTCAGGAAAACGCATTCTTTAAATTGTAAATTGTAAATGAAGAAATGGTCAATTCTTCTTCAGCCACTCATCCATTGCTTTGGCGGCTCTTCTTCCATCACCCATTGCCAAAATTACCGTTGCACCGCCGCGAACTATATCGCCACCAGCAAAGATAATCGGTACTGCTGATTGCATGGTATCATTATCCACTACTACAGTACCCCATTTCGTTACTTCCAGCCCTTTTACAGACTGCGGAATAAGCGGGTTGGGTGAAACACCAACACTCACAATTACTTCGTCTACTTCGATCAGTTCGGTTTTGCCGGGGATTTCAACCGGAGATCGACGACCTGATGCATCTGGAGCTCCAAGTTCCATAACCTGAAGGACCATATGAGTCACACGACCCTGTTCGTTTCCTTTATATTCAATCGGGTTGTGCAAGGTCAAAAATTCAATGCCTTCTTCTTTAGCATGTTTCACTTCTTCCAGACGTGCCGGCATTTCTTCTTCCGAACGGCGATATACAAGGATAGCACGCTCGGCACCCAAACGACGGGCTGTACGTACTGAATCCATGGCAGTGTTTCCTCCACCAATTACTGCTACTTTTTTTCCCTTGAAAACCGGAGTGTCCGATTTAGGATTCGCAGCATCCATCAGGTTTACACGTGTCAGATATTCGTTTGAAGACATAACACCTACCAGATTTTCACCTTTGATATTCATGAAGCGGGGCAGACCTGCTCCACTGGCAACAAAAATACCTTTATAACCATCCTGTTCAAGATCTGCAATTGATATGGTTTTTCCTACAACGCAATTGGTTATAAAATGAACACCCATTGCCTGAAGATTCTGTATTTCAACATCTACAATATCATTTGGCAAACGGAATTCAGGAATTCCATATTTAAGAACGCCACCAATTTCGTGCAAAGCTTCAAAAACAACCACTTCATAACCCAGCTTAGCCATATCGCCTGCAAAAGCAAGTCCTGCAGGTCCTGAGCCAACTCCTGCAATTTTTATATTATTTGCCGGAGCAACTTTAGGCACAGATATATTCCCGCTTGTGCGTTCGTAATCGGCTGTAAATCGTTCGAGGTGACCGATAGCAACTGCCTCTTTTTTCATTTTTAGATGGATACATACTCCTTCGCATTGTTTTTCCTGAGGACAGACACGTCCACAAACTGCCGGAAGAGCAGAAGTCTCTTTTAAAACCCTTGCTGCTTCAAGAAAATTGCCTCTCTCAATGTTTTTAACAAAGGATGGAATGTCAATTCCAACAGGACAACCGGTCATACAGCTTGGATTGGCACAGTCCAGGCAACGTTTTGCTTCCTGCATGGCTTGTTCTGCTGTTATTCCAAGGTTCACTTCTTCCACACGGTTATGACTGCGGTATTCGGCATTCAATTCAGGCATGTGTACTCTTTCAATATTGGTACGGTCTTTGGCTTTCAGGGCGTTGCGTAACTCAACTCTCCATGCTTCGGCTCTTTTTTCGTTATTTTCCATTTTATGAATAGTCCTCTAACATCCCAGTGGAATATAGAGTGATTTTGAATTTTATTAGTAATTATATTTTATTTTACAAACTGTCAGAGGTTTTATTAAAAGTTCTTTCCTAATCCTCAAGATGGGGTTTGGTTGGATTGGTATTCTTTCATCTCTTCACGTTCAATGTCTCTGTATCCGCCCAAGCGCATCAACATTTCATCAAAATCAACCTGGTGGGCATCAAATTCAGGACCATCCACACAAACAAATTTTGTTTTACCACCCACACTTACACGGCAGGCACCACACATTCCGGTTCCATCCACCATTACAGTATTCAACGAAGCCAGTGTTGGTACTTCATATTTCTTAGTCAGCATACTCACAAATTTCATCATGATAGCCGGTCCGATAGTAACACATAGATCAACCTTTTCGCGTTTGATTACAGCTTCAATTCCGTTGGTTACCAATCCCTGAGTTCCGTATGAACCATCATCAGTCATTACGATCACTTCATCTGAATTCTTACGCATTTGTTCTTCAAGAATAATCAAATCTTTGGTACGGGCGGCTATCACTGTAATAATGCGATTTCCTGCAGCTTTTAATGCGGCAACAATCGGCATCATAGGAGCTGTTCCAACACCACCACAGGCACAAATTACCGTACCAAATTTTTCGATGTGGGTAGCTTTGCCCAATGGACCAACCATGTCGGTGATATAATCACCTTCTTCAAGGGCACATAATTTCGACGACGAAACGCCCATTTTTTGTACCACAAGGGTAATAGTGCCTTTTTGCAAGTCAGCATCAGCTATCGTTAGCGGGATACGTTCACCCTTAGCACCTATTTTTACCATAACAAAGTGACCGGCTTTTCGCGATTTCGCAATCAATGGAGCCTCCACTTCAAACTTAATAACATTAGCAGAGAAATACTCCTTACTGACAATTTTATTCATTTGGAACTGGGTTTTTAATTTGAAGGTGCAAATTTACACAAATTATGCCTTATGACTATATAATTTGTTATAAAAAAACCTCATTTTATGACAAAAAAGCATACGATTCGAAGAATAATATACAGGTAGATGAATAAAAATACAAAATCAATTCAGATCAATCAGCAAGAATTTTTTGTGTTTGTTGAAATAAATATATATTTTAGTTCATTTGTGACATTTATTTCTCGTTTAATTTAAAATTCAATTTACGCAATGTTATTTAGCAAACAGACATTCACAGTTCAATTTAAATTTAAGTGACCTCGATTTAGATAGAATTGTGATTAAAACATGCCATGAATTCAATTTAATCTGTAAGAATTGTTGATTTTATGCTTCGAAATAATGTTCCGTCACAATATCCCGAACATATTTATATGGTTACTTTGCCAGTGATATCTCAGTATTACGCCCAATTTAATTTAATGCTGTCAGACAGTTCGTTCTTTGAATTTTCTAAAATTGTTTATTTCGGGTAATAAATTATCGAACCAACAATATGAAATTAATTTTGGTTGTTCAATGTTGGGAATTAATATTAATATTTTATTTTAAGTGAAGTTTTAGAATTTATTTGCAATTAATGAGAAAATAAATTGAACTTTTTCGTTAATAATTGGTTATATAAAATGAATTATTATTTTTATATTGGTTCTCTAAGTCGAAAATATAATCAATCGACTGAATAATCGATTATTATATTTTTTTTCGTTGTAATTTCACATGATTAATTGATTGTATTTGTAAGTTAATATTTACTTTTGATCTGAATATTTTAAAAGGTATAATTTATTATGAGAAAAAAACAGGTACTCATTAATGCATTAAAAACAGGCGATATTGTAAAAGTAAAGTATACTATTGGAAGTCACCCCAATCATGCCCGCGAAATTATACCACTTAAAATTGAAAATGGTCAGGTTTTCGCAAAGTGTTTGAATTCAAATTCAAACAAAACATTTCATATTGACAAACTAAAACTATTGAATGAACTTCAGTATTCTAACTTACCAAAATGGGATCCAAATTCCGGTATTTTAACCGACTATGAAAGTTTCATATTAATGAAAGAGAAACGAAATAAATTAATTCGTTATATTGCGATCATTCTTGTGATTCTTGCAATTCTATTTGCATATTATATGTTTAAATCAAAGTTCTAATCACAAATATGAGAATGTCCAAAGAATACATGGATTATCACAGAATAATTTAAAAATAAAGTAATCGTTCACAGATTCTACAACTTAATTTCTACTTTTTTTGATAATATGAAATTATTTTGAACAATTCTATTACAGTTTGGTTGTAATAATTAAAAATTATATTACTTTTGTATCGTCTCAACAGAATTACATTATATGATCAATCGATTTTTTACATATTTTAGTTTTTACTTTTACTTTAGCAGGTGAGAGCAGGATTAGATTTATGTAAATAACAAAACTATAATTAATAGATAATACATGAAAATCCTGCTCAACTATGAGTAGGATTTTTTTATTAGAACAACTATCAGCATATGAAAAAAGTAGCCATTCAGGGTGTAAGTGGTGCATTCCATGAGATTGCAGCAAGACAATATTTCGAAGGAGAAGAAATTGAAATTCTACCTTGCATTACTTTTAAGGATCTGTTTAAAGCATTAGCGGCTGATGAATCATTATTGGGTATTATTGCTATTGAAAATACCATTGCAGGAAGTCTTTTACAGAATCATAACCTGTTGCGTGAAAGTGGATGCATGATTGTTGGAGAACATAAACTAAGGATTGAACATAACCTGGCAGCATTACCGGGTCAACGGATCGAAGATATTGAGGAAGTATTTTCTCATCCGATTGCATTGATGCAGTGTGAGGATTTTCTTGATGAACATCGGTATATCAAAGCAATTGAAAGTGAAGATACGGCTTTGTCAGCAAAAGAAATAGGGGATAAAAAATTATCACGACGTGCTGCAATTTGTAGTACATTGGCAGCTGAAAATTATGGTCTGGAGATCATTGCTAAAGGGATTGAAACAAATAAACGGAATTTTACCCGCTTTTTGTTGATAGCAGAACCTTCACTGGCTGAAATTATGGTCAATGGAACTCTGCTTGATAAATCCTCGCTTGTTTTTACTTTGCCTCATGAAGAAGGTTCTCTGGCTAAAGTACTTTCCATTTTATCATTTTATCATGTAAACCTTACTAAGATTCAATCGTTGCCTATTATTGGCAGGGAATGGGAATATCAGTTTTATATTAATCTGACCTTTGATGATTACACCCGCTACCGTCAGTCACTTGATGCCATCAGACCATTGACAAAAGACTTTCAATTGCTGGGAGAATATAAAGCAGCTGTTACACCTTTGGACTGATTTACAATTTAATTATTTACAATTTAGTAAAATTATGAACATACAACCTGCGAACCGATTGTCAAGTGTTACTGAGTACTATTTTTCCGCCAAATTGCGGGAAGTAGGCGAAATGAATGTTGCGGGGAAGAATGTGATTAACCTGGGAATCGGGAATCCTGATCTGCCTCCCTCAGAAGCTACCATTGAAGCTCTTTGCAAAGAAGCTCAAAAACCCAATGTACACGGATACCAAAGTTATGTCGGCATACCCGAATTACGAAAAGGATTTGCCGACTGGTATAAAAAATGGTACCATGTTGAATTGAATCCATCTACGGAAATTCAACCGCTGATTGGTTCCAAGGAAGGAATACTGCATATTACCCTGGCATTTGTTAATCCGGGAGACAGTGTATTAGTACCCAATCCCGGATATCCTACCTATACTTCTGCTAGTAGGTTGTGCGAAGCGAATATCATTTCATACGATTTGGAAGAAAACAACAATTGGCAACCTGATTTCGATGCTCTGGAAAAAATGGATTTAAGTCAGGTGAAATTAATGTGGGTAAATTATCCCAATATGCCTACCGGAGCCAACGCAACAAATGAACTATTCGAAAAACTTGTTGCATTTGGGAAAAAACATAGCATAGTGATTTGCAATGATAACCCATACAGCTTTATCCTAAATGATGAGAAACTAAGTATCTTGTCGGTGGAAGGAGCAAAGGAATGTTGTATAGAAATGAATTCAATGAGTAAAGCTCACAATATGGCGGGTTGGCGAATGGCCATGCTTGCTACCAATGCTGAATTTGTGCAATGGATACTAAAAGTAAAATCAAATGTAGATTCAGGTATGTTTCGTCCAATGATGGTGGCTGCTGTTGCTGCCTTGCAAAACTCAGAAGAATGGCATGCCGAAATGAATAAGATTTATGCACGACGTCGTCTTCTGGCTTATCAGATTATGGATGCGTTGAATTGCAGGTATGATTCAAATCAGGTAGGAATGTTTATATGGGCGAAAATACCCGATATGGAAAAAGATTCCGGTGAACTTGCCGATAAAATACTTTACGGGAAAAATGTTTTTATTACTCCCGGATTTATTTTTGGAGATAAAGGAATTCGCTATGTACGAATATCACTATGTTGCCCTGAGCCTGTACTACTCGAAGCATTAAACAGAATCATGGAATGAGATATTAACTTCGTTGATATTATCTTTGATGATATTATTTCCCTGATATTATTTCATGATATGAACTTCGTTGATGTGATTTTATGATATGACATAGTAATTTTAATTAATGATAAGACATCTAAATATTATAATCAACCAATTGACACAAAACACTGAACGCGGAACGCGGAACGTGTAACGTGAAACTTTTCAAACTTCTTAAGAATATGGAATTCGAATCAATATTATTACCCGGAGTAGATGCAAAGCGTCCACTGATTATTGCCGGACCTTGTAGTGCAGAAACAGAAGAACAAGTAATGAATACTGCCAGAGGGTTGGCTGCAAATGGCATTAAAATATTCCGTGCCGGAATATGGAAACCCCGTACTAAGCCGGGAGGTTTTGAAGGAGTTGGTGTTGAGGGTTTGCCTTGGCTCAATCGGGTGCAAAAAGAACTTGGTATGTATACAGCAGTGGAAGTAGCCACTGCGAAACATGTTCGGGAGGCGTTGTCAAATGATGTTGACATTTTATGGATAGGTGCCCGGACTTCTGCTAATCCTTTTGCAGTTCAGGAAATTGCTGATGCATTGGAAGGAATCGATATTCCGGTATTTATTAAAAATCCTGTTAATCCTGATCTTGATTTGTGGATTGGTGCGATCGAGCGGGTTTATAACGCGGGTATCCGACGTATTGCAGCCATTCACCGAGGTTTTAGTACGTATGATAAAAAAATATACCGCAATCTGCCTCAATGGCATATCCCCATAGAATTACATCGTCAATATCCGAACCTGCCAATCATTTGTGATCCAAGTCATATTGGTGGAAAGCGAGAATTAATTGCCCCTTTGTGTCAACAGGCCATGGATTTAAACTTTGATGGTTTAATTATTGAGTCACACTGTCATCCAGATAAAGCCTGGAGTGACGCTTCACAACAGGTAACGCCCGATGTACTTGATTTGATCCTTAATAATATTGTGATTCGTGATATGACACAATCAACCGAAAGCCTTACTGCTCTACGCCATCAGATTGATGAACTGGATACCAGTCTACTGGAATTGTTGGCCCGACGCATGCGTATTTCTGATGAAATCGGAGTATACAAAAAAGAACATAATATGCCTATTTTACAAGTTCAACGATATGATGAAATTCTAAAGAATCGTATTTCTCAGGCAATTGAAATGGATATGGACGGTGAATTTATGAAAACTGTATTGGTAGCTATACATGAGGAATCGGTGCGTCATCAACAGGAAATTATGAAACAATAATTTCTGTTTCGTAAAAAAATAAAATGATTACCCCATACTGTCCTGTAGAGGCTGATATCCACAGATTATTTTTTAATATAAGAAAGAAAGACCCCCTACCCCCAAATGGGGGTTTAAGAGTGGGTATATAAGTTTAGAATACCATTGATTGTTTTTTTTAAGAAATGAATAAAGAGATCGACCACAGATTACACAGATTTCCACTGATTATTTAGATTGATTATCTTCAATGTGACCATGAATAATTTAGATTTAAATTGTAAAGTGATACAAGGTGTGTTTGATATATTTCCGCCAAGTCGGAATGTATTATACGACCAGGTGAAAAGCTCCGACATTTTGTAAAAAAGATGTAATTGAACATATTTACTTTCCTGAAGCATCGAAATTTTTTTTTGAAAGTATAGGACGTTTTCCGGATACTCATTAAAAATAAAAACTCCCCCTGACAAAGTCAGGGGGAGTTTTTATTTTTAATGAGTACGAAAGATTATTTTTTAATTGATTTACATGTTATTTTTAGGTGAATTATTAGTATGCATTTCACGTTTATCTTGCACTTTTCCCCGGCGTGATGTGCGCATTGATTGATACTTTTGGAACTTTTCCTGTCCAACAATTTTTGCTAATGCATCATCATTTGTTTTGCGTTGGGCTTCTAATTGAGTTTTCATTTCATCTCTCATCTTTTCAATTTTTTCCATCTGTTGTTTACGCATAGCTTCTTGTTTTTCAAATAATGACTGTACATCAGCTTTTTGAGATGCATTCAAATCTAAGACTTTTGCTAATCTCTCGGCACGTTTTTCGGGTGTCGTCTGAAGAACACCTGCACGTTGCTGTCCTCTGTTTTTCAATCCTCTTCCCTGATTTGCCATCTGATTTCCTCTGCTTCTTTCTTTCAGATTTGGCTTCATTTCTGTTCTCTTGTTATTGAGTTTTTGATACTTTTCTGTACCAATTATCTTTTCAAGGTCCGCATTCATCGATTTACGTTCTGTTTCAAACTGATCCATTTGTTCTGCCTTGACTTTCTTTACTACTGCCAGATGCTGATCAAGTTTTGTCTTTTGTTTTTCGAATAAATCCTGAACTTTAGTCTTTTCAGCATCAGTCAACCCCAACATCTTTGCCATTTTGTCAGCCCTGTTCTGAGTTGTAAATTTAGGCATTTCTGTACGGTTGTATTCTTTGTTTTGTCTTCTGTTCGCAATTCTGTGATTTTGATTTCCATTCTTTCTGTCAGCAAAATTAGATTTACGATCTGTGCGCTCGTTTTCAAGTTTTTGAAATTTGTCACTTCCGATAATCTTTTCAAGTTCGGCATCCTGTTCTTTGCGTTCATTTCCAAATTTAGCGATACGTTCTTCTCTGATCTTTTTAATTTCTGCCTGTTGTTGATCACGTTTTGCATCTTGCTTTTCGAATAGTGCCTGAACTTTTACTTTTTCTTCATTTGTTAAACCTAATTTAACAGCCATTCTTTCAGCTCTTTTTTCAGGAGATACCTGAATTTTTTCTGCCTGCCTGAATACTTTCTTTTCACCAGTTCTTCCATGAGGACGAACTTGTCCCTGTGCAATTGTTGCTACGTTAAACATAAACATGGAACATAATACTAACATTACATACTTTTTCATATTTTTTTATTTTAAAGTAAATACTCTCAATTTCTTATTTGTATACTTTGACCATCTGAATTTCAATTAGTTTAATTGGATGATTCTTCCTTTGATTTAATTAACGTTATGCAAAATAATAAAAGTTTCGCGTTCTGCGTTCCGTGTTCCGCGTTTTGTGTTCCGTG
>Ga0302215_10002828_pt1 | contig 11836 bp, 11 predicted proteins | sample II_Fen_N3_1_FD_194580 | JGI IMG/M metagenome (GOLD analysis project Ga0302215, IMG submission 194580) | Peat permafrost microbial communities from Stordalen Mire near Abisko, Sweden - II_Fen_N3_1 | ecosystem: Environmental > Terrestrial > Soil > Wetlands > Permafrost | place: Sweden: Abisko... | reverse complement strand
CACCACCGTATTTGTTGATTGTTTCAACATACTCTTGTGGAACTGAAGAAGCACCGTGCAATACGATAGGGAAACCGGGGATTTGTTTTTCAATTTCTTCCAAAATGTCGAAACGCAATGGAGGTGGTACTAAGTGACCGTTTTCGTCGCGTGTACATTGAGCTGGCGTAAATTTGTTAGCACCGTGAGAAGTACCAATAGAGATAGCCAATGAATCAACACCTGTGCGGGTTACAAAATCAACCACTTCCTCAGGACGGGTATAAGTGTGGTGTTCAGCAACAACATCATCTTCAACACCTGCCAATACACCCAATTCGCCTTCAACGCTTACGCCGTGAGCGTGTGCATATTCAACTACTTTTTTAGTCAAAGCAATGTTATCTTCGTAAGAGTGGTGTGAACCATCGATCATAACTGAAGAAAAACCAGAGTCAACACAGCTTTTGCACAATTCAAAAGTATCACCGTGGTCGAGGTGCAATGCGATTGGAATATTCAAACCCAATTCTTTTGCATATTCTACAGCTCCCTGAGCCATGTAACGAAGCAAAGTTTGGTTAGCATATTTACGAGCACCGCTTGATACTTGCAAAATAACCGGAGATTTTGTTTCAACACAAGCTGCAACAATTGCTTGCAATTGTTCCATGTTGTTGAAATTGAAAGCAGGAATTGCATATTTGCCTTCGATTGCTTTTTTGAATAAGTCATTGGTATTCACCAATCCTAGATCTTTGTAATTTACCATTTTGTGTGAGTTTAATAATTTGATAATTTGAGCGCAAAAGTACTCTTTTTTCATTAATAGTGAAAGAAAAATGCACTATATTGTTTTAAATTTTCTCAAATGGGGCATGTTTGGTTTCTATTTATAAATGTACTGATTACAAATATATTCTGAAACTTTGATTAAATAAGGGCTTAAATAAAGTTTTAGCAAATTCGAACAGACTTCATTTTGTTATTTTATTTGTTTATTTGAGTCTAATTTCTAACTTTGCAATCAATTCATCTTAAATTTATTATTTTATGGGACTACTTAAAGAATTTAAAGACTTTGCCATGCGAGGCAATGTAATTGATTTGGCTGTCGGTGTTATAATTGGTGGAGCTTTTGGAAAAATCATTGCTTCGGTGGTGGCAGATATCATTATGCCACCAATTGGTTTGTTGGTCGGTGGGGTAACTTTTACCGACCTTAAATGGGTAATGAAACCTGCTGAAACCATTAATGGTGTTCAAAAAGCAGCTGTGACAATGAATTATGGTAACTTTTTGCAGGTAACTTTTGATTTTCTCATCGTTGCATTTTGTATTTTTATGTTTATCAAAGGAATGAATGCGTTAGCTAAGAAAAAAGTGGAAGAGCCAGCTCTAACTACTCCGGAACTACCTTCCAAAGAAGAGCAATTACTTACGGAAATACGTGATTTATTGAAAGCTCAATCAAAAAAATAAAAGTAAGAGTCTAAAAACCGGGATACAAAAGTCTATCTTCAACGGTATATATGTTCACTTTCGACGGGGAAAAATGCTTTTTTCATCGATTTATGCTTGGTTACCGGTGTTTTATGCCCGTATCTTTGCAGCATAAATTTTTAAAACAAAATTAATATGGAAAATGAAGTAAAAAACTCGTTCCGTACGGGTTATACAAAAGGTCTGGGCTTCGGGCTTATTCTCATGCTAATTGGTGTATTGTTTTTAGGGTTCAATTTTGGACTTATCCCAACGACTCTTAAGCATGTAATTTTTTCATGGCCAATGTTGCTGGTTTTTATTGGAGTTGTGCATTATTTTAAGCGTCGTATTTTTTCGGCCACAATTCTGGTTCTTATTGGTAGTTTTTTTCTAATCCCGCGGTTTATAGATGCTTATCCGGATTATTTTCCTGGCATAAACGGTAGTTTTACCCACATTTATTGGCCATTGTTGCTGATTGCAGCGGGAATCCTGGTTATTACCGGTCGTATTTTTGGACCAAAATGGGGTTTCGATGAATGGAACAATCACCACAAACATCAACGCCATGAACGTCATCGTTATCGTCATAGCTACGACCAAAGAACCTGGACTGGTAGTGGTGAGGGATTTTCAAAAAATAGTGTATTCGGAAGTGGCGAACACATTGTGCTTGATCCGGAATTCAAAGGAGGCGAGTTGAATGCAGTCTTTGGCGGAATTACGCTTGATTTGCGCAGAACAAATCTGCCTGTTGGCGAAACCCGTTTGGATGTGAATGCCGTTTTTGGTGGCGTTACGATTTTTGTTCCAAGCGATTGGTTTATAGAAACGCATCTAGATGCTGTTTTCGGTGGTTTTCAGGATAATCGTTTGCCAAAGGATCCACTTGATATGACTAAAAAATTGATAATTACTGGTTCCTGCGTGTTTGGAGGCGGAGAGTTAAGAAACTAAGTTCATATCTAAAGGAATTAATTATTCACTGCCTACAGAAATGATTCATCCATTCTTAGAAAACACGGTCAAAACCATTCAATATATACTCATCTGGGTTGCCTATGCACTCTTGCAAACATTCGTTTTGTATTGGCTCATAGCTTTACCAACATGGATATTATTATTGGATGGTTTTGTACATGCAGCATTGTTTGGCTTGCTTGGTATATTGCTGTGGAGTGTTGTGATGTATGGAAATTATGCTGTATTATCAGTTTTTCAGCGCACAATAAATTACTTAGCTTTAGCCGTATTATTACTTGGGCTTTGGTTGGGTGTTGGTTTCGGTTTTTTTTATTGGATATTCGATGCCGATTTAGTTGTCCGATTTATCCCATTTTTGCCCTTACGGGGGTTGATAGGAGTGCTGATTTATTTACTTATCATTCAGCATTTCAAGTATTCAATGCAACAGCAAACTGAAGAATCTGTTAATGAAATTCAACCTGAGCTAATAAAGGAAATGTCCAAGTCTAAAACGGAAGAGCATGAATTATTGGAACGGGTAGCTGTGAAATCGGGTTCAAAAATACACGTAGTATTGGTTTCGGATATTTTGTATTTGCAGGCCGATGGGGATTATGTTCAGATTTTTTCGTCGGAAGGTAAGTACCTGAAGGAACAAACAATGAAGTATTTCGAGGAACATTTACCCCCGAATCAGTTTGTTCGGGTGCATAGATCCTGCATTGTGAATGTGGAAATGATTTCGCGTATTGAGCTTTACGAGAAACAGAATCAACAACTTACATTGAAAAATGGTCAGCAAATTAAAACGAGTCCTGCCGGTTACAAGGCATTGAGAATGGCTTTAAATTTGTAATCAATACAACCCTTTCTCAATGTCTTGAAAAATACCACTTAATACCTAAAACTACTTCCTCCCACAAATTCACGCAACAGCGATGTTGGTGGAATTTCACGGTCGTGAATTGGCACGAAATAGTTTAGAAATTTGATTAAGCGATGTGTTTCGGTGTATTCGTCGCAATACTTTGGAACTTCGGCCAGTATTGGTTCAGCGTGTTTTTTTAATACGGCTAACTCAAACAATAATGCCGAATTGAACATAACATCAGCATTTTCCTGATAAGGGAAAATCCATTTTTCTTCACCACGGCGCACGCTTGGCCAGCGTCCGATTGTTTCGCGGGCTGAGTAATTCCGGAAACGATAATCGCGAATAATTCGTCGAAGTAAACGGGTGTCGGCGGTTGGAATCCAGTTGTGATTATCGATGGAAATGGTTGTTAATGCCGAAACATAAATTTTAAACGTTGTTTCTGACGGGATATCGGGTATTAATTCAGGATTCAGCGCATGAATTCCTTCCAGAATCAAAATGCTGTCGTCGTTTAGTTTTAATTTATCTCCTTTAAATTCTCGCTTCCCGGCTTCAAAATTAAAAAATGGAATTTCTATTTCTTCTCCGTTGAGCAATTGTTTTAGTTGATGATTAAATAAATCCAAATCGAGCGAATGAAGGTGCTCAAAATCCCACTCACCATTTTCATCCAGCGGTGTTTCATCTCGGTTGACAAAATAATTGTCGAGCGAAATCACAACAGGCTTTAATCCGCTAACCATGAGTTGGATAGAAAGCCTTTTGCTAAAGGTGGTTTTTCCGGATGAAGAAGGACCGGACACAAGAACAAAGCGAACCTTTTCAGCTCGTTGTGCAATCATATCAGCAATGGAAGCAACTTTTTTTTCGTGCAAAGCTTCGGAAACTTTAATCAGATTAAAAGACTGATTGTTGCGGCATGACACATTGAACTCACCCACATTATTGATGTTCATGATTTTATTCCAACCCACATATTCTTTAAAAATATCATATATTTTGGGTTGTAGAACGTTCTCTTCAAGGAGTATAGGATTCTCTCTGTTTGGTATTTTCAATAAAAATCCATCGTAATATGGAATTAAATCGTAGATGCTCAGATAATTGGTAGAGGGGAGTAGAACCCCATTGTAATAATCAATGAAATCATCAATTCTGAAGAAACGACAGTAAGGAGTACCCAAGGTTTCGAACAGGGCGATTTTATCTTTTTGGAGTGCCTGATTTGCAAATAAATCTTTCACTTCTTTGGTTTGTTTTTCTTCGGTGTAAACTCGTTTCCCTTGTGATATTATCTGATTTACACGCTCTTTAAGCTTCGTTGTAACCTCTTCGCTAATTGGTTGATTCAAATTGTCGAGTTGGCAATAATAGCCTTTTGAGATAGGGTGTTGAATGCGTAGTATTGCTTCAGGGAATAGTTCCGAAACAGCTTTTGCTAACACCATGCTCAATGTTCTAACGTAAACCCGCATTCCTGAAGGAACACTCAGATCGATAAATTCAATATCTTTTGGTTTGTAAACAAGGAAGTTCAGATCCTCTACTTTGTAATTTACACGAGCTGCAACAACTTGAAATTTGAGATTGATGTTTAAATCATTATAAATTTCTATCAGTGAAGTTCCAAGCGGATATGTGTGATAGGATAGTGTGTTTTTGCAGTATATGGTAACCAGTTTTTCCATTTATGTAGTAATGTTTTTGTGAGCTTTGCATAAAATCGGTGTAAATTTACATCAAATTTTTTAATTGCATTTGTTTGAGTGTCTCTAAATTTTGAATTACATTTGCATCTAATTTTCAAACGACTAACAAATTATAACCGGATTTATTTCTCGGTTGACATTTAAGTGTTTAATCAAACTTTAGAATTATGAATTTATTTGATGTTTATCCACTCTTTAATATTGAAATAGCCAAAGGAATTGGCTGTCGTACCTATGATAATCATGGGATTGAATATCTCGATTTGTATGGAGGGCATGCTGTGATATCAATAGGCCATTCTCATCCGTATTACGTACAAAAAATGACTCAGCAGTTGGAAAAAATGGTTTTCTATTCCAATTCAGTAATCAATAAATTGCAGGTTGAATTGGCCGAAAAACTTGGAAAAATGTCCGGGTACGAAGATTACTCTTTATTTTTGGTAAACTCAGGTGCCGAAGCCAATGAAAATGCATTAAAACTGGCATCGTTTCACAACGGTCGTACCAAAGTAATAGCTTTTGAGAAAAGCTTTCACGGTCGTACATCGGCTTCGGTTCGAGTTACAAATAACCCCAAAATTGTTGCTCCAATAAACGAAGGATTCGACGTAGAATTCTACGCATTGAATGATATAGAGTCTGTACGTAAATCGTTGCAAAACAAGGATGTTTGCGCAGTAATTATTGAAGGTATCCAGGGAATTGGTGGAATTAAAGTACCAAGTGCCGATTTTTTGCAGGAATTAAGTGCTGAATGTAAAGCCAATGGCACCATTCTGATTTTGGATGAAATTCAGTCGGGATACGGTCGTAGCGGTAAATTCTTTGCTCATCAGTATGCCGATATTCGTCCGGATTTGATTACAGTGGCCAAGGGAATGGGTAACGGTTTTCCGATTGGTGGTGTACTTATCAGTCCCTTGTTTACGGCTTCGCACGGAATGCTTGGAACAACGTTTGGTGGAAGCCATTTGGCTTGTACAGCCGGTATTGCAGTGCTTGATGTAATGAAGGTTGAGCATTTAACGGAAAATGCCGAAAAAATTGGTGATTACCTTATTGCCGAATTAAATCAAATTCCTCATATAAAAGAAGTGAGAGGGTTGGGATTAATGATAGGCATTGAGTTTGAACAACCAATTAAAGAAATTCGCAGTCAATTGTTGTTTGATAAAAAGATATTCACTGGTGTTACAGGCATCAACACCATCCGTTTATTACCTCCTTTGTGTTTATCCAAATCGGATGCAGATTCTTTCCTGACCAGCTTCAAAGAAGTTATTCAGAATGTATTAGGAGCTTGAAACAATAGCTGAAATATGAAACAATACCTGATTCTTGTTCTCTGTTTGCTTTTTTCCATTCAAACATGGGGACAAGAATCTGTTGTTTTAAATAAGGTGACTCTTAAAACCGGCGAAACCTATGTTGGTGAGATTGTTGTGCAAACTGCCGATATGGTTATGATTAAAACAACACAAGGTAAAAGGTATCAGTTTCAGCTCAAAGAGGTCAAAAGTATTGAAAAAAACAGTTCGTCCGATTTACAAAAGAATTCAGATCAAATCGTGTTGGATATAAGTGCACCTTCAGGTAATTTCAGTGGCATGTTGGAACTTTCGGGTGCAGTTTCAGGTGCAAAATCTGCATTTACTTCATCGCCCAACATACAGGTAAGTTTAGCCTTTGGCAATAAACAAGCCTTTGGCAAAGATTTGTTTCTGGGAGCCGGAATAGGCTATAATTTTATTTCGGATAACTCCAATTCGCAAACAATAGGTTTAATTCCCTTGTTTTTACGGGTACAGAAAACGCTAACCGCAGACAAAACTGCACCATTTGTTGGATTCGATGCGGGTTATGCTTTTTCAACCAACCAACTTTATGAAGGAGGAACTTTCGTGAAGTTTTCAGTCGGTATTACACATCGTGTAAGTATTAAGACATCCCTATATGCAGGATTTTACGCAGGCTTAAATTCAATATACTGTTCCAGTTTGTCGGAAACAATAGATTCGGGTACTTTTACGTATAGTGGCACTACCTCTATGACAAGCTTCGGAGTAAAAGTTGGGTTGCAATTCTAATTGGCTTCTCTTTGTTCAAACGCACAAATCTCCCGAATGCATTGCTCAATTGGTTTAAAAGTGAAACTAAGGGTTTTTACAATCTTTTCATTTGAGTAATACTCTCTTTTCGTAGCCGTACGGGCTGTTGACCGGTCAATTGTTGGATGGAAGTGAAATATTTTGCCGAGTACTTCGGATATAAACCCAAATGACCATAACGTTATTCTACCCATGCCAATTATTGGTCTGTGCTTTTGAAATCCGTCAGCAATCCAGTTGAGAATATCACGATTGCAGCAATTTTCACTGACTAATACAAACCGTTGATTTGAAATTTCCGACTTCACAAGCTGTATCATGATGTTTACAACATCCTGCACGTCAATATACCCTGTTCCTCCATTCGTGTAAAAAGGTAATCCTTTTCGAACTTGAGTGAAGAGCTGTGCGCTTCCGCTATTGGTTCCGGATACGCCCAGAATAACTCCCGGATTGACAATTACAGCTCTTAAGCCTTTGTTGATCACTTTCCATATTTCCTGCTCTGAGTAATATTTGCTGCGCGAGTAGATTGAACGATTTGGTGAATCGTTCCAGATGCTGTTCTCATTGAGCAATTCGCCTGTCGAAGCATCGCCACAAGCGGCTATGGAACTTACAAAACAGAGTTTTTGAATATTGTTGTCAATGGCTGCTTGCACTACATTTCGCGTTCCTGAAACATTGGTTTCAATCATTGTTTCGGAATTGCCCGCCAACGAAACAAGGGCAGCACAATGATAAACGATTGTACTATTTTTCATGGCAGATTGTATTGAATCAAGATCCAAAACATCGGCTATTTTCCAATCAATTCGTGCCAGATAATCGTCGGGGTTGGAGCAGTAAAAACTAAAAATGGTTCGTAAAGGTTTTAGGTTACTGTTTGAGCGCCTAATAGCTGTAACCTGTTCGTTTTCCTGCAGCAGTTGCCACAACAAATTTCCGCCCACTAAACCTGTAGCTCCGGTTACCAGTATCATTTTGGTCTAATTTTAAATTGAAGTTCAAAAATACGGAAAGAAAACTGTATTTTTGCATGTTCATTTTATAAAACCCCAAAAACCGGTCAGACTTTTCATGCAAACTATTTGTGTTTATTGTGCCGCAAGCACCAAAATTAAGCCCCAATATTTCGAAGCTACTGCACGCTTAGGTAACATATTAGCAGACGCCGGATTGTCGGTAGTTTTTGGTGGCGGATCGTCGGGCTTGATGGGTCAATTGGCTGATAGCATGTTAGCTGCCGGAGGAAAAATTACGGGTGTTATTCCGCGATTTATGTGCGATGAGAATTGGCATCACGATGAACTGACAGAACTGATAGTGGTGGAAACGATGCACGAGCGCAAACTGAAAATGGCGATGATGGCCGATGCTGTTATTGCATTACCAGGCGGTTGCGGTACATTGGAAGAATTGCTTGAAGTGATTACCTGGAAGCAGTTGGGCATATTTACAAAACCCATTGTGATTGTCAATATGGATGGGTATTACAATGATTTGATTGCTATGTTGCAGCGGGCTATTAATGAGCAATTTATGCGTGACGAGCATAAACGCATGTGGGAAGTGGTAAGTACACCCGAAGAAGTGTTGAGTGCTATACAAAATTCCGACACCTGGGATTCAACAGCCCGAAGTTTTGCAGCTATCTGATACTGACTTATGATTCAACCCGATACCATAAAATTACTCAACGACAGCACGCATGCTTTACCACATCATTATGTGGCAAAAGTAGATTCTGCGGCTATTCTTGATTCGATTGCGAGGGCTGACTCATTGCATATTGCTGATTCAATCAAGGCAATTGTACATGTTGTCATACCTAGTGGGCATATCGGTATGCCGCATCCTTCGTTACCCGGAACTGAGTTTTGGGTGTTTCCTGTACTTGGATTATTATTCTTTTTGCTCGTTTTTTCAATTACCCGTTCAGGCAGTTTAATTACTGAAACTTTCAAAAACTTTTTTCAGGTAAAAGAGCGTTCCAGCATTTTTAGCAAAGCCACAGTAAACGATTTTCAAATCCGTATCTTCTTGATTATTTTCTCTGTAGGCGTTGTAAGCTTGTATGCCTACCTGCAACTTCACAAGCCTGGCTCCGATTTTTCACTTCTTATTTATTCCTATACATTGATTATTACAGGCATTTTTGTCGGATTCAAATCGCTGATGTTTGATGTATTAGGCTATGTATTTCTGGATAATGCAACATCAAAGATGGCTAAGGAAAGTTATTTTAATATTTTTTCGTTTTTAGGCTTATTATTATTCCCATTATTGATAATTCAAATTTATATACCCTATAATTTTAATGGAGTGATTGAGGTAATAAGCTTGATTACGTGCATTATAGCTTATGTTTTAATAGCATTCAAACTTTTTCAGATATTTTTTCACAAAATAATAGCTTCGTTTTATATATTGTTGTATCTTTGCACCCTCGAATTTTTACCCCTTTTTGCTTTATATCAGGTGTATAAATTTATAATGTAGGATGTTTTATTTTTAAAAATTACTGCTTTGAAGATTAAGAAGATACTTGTTTCTCAGCCACAACCAACCACCGAAAAATCGCCCTATTTTGACATTAGCGAAAAATACAATGTCAAAATTGATTTTAGACCATTTATCAAGGTTGAAGCAATTCCAGCCAAAGAGTTCAGAACTCAACGGATTTCCATTTTGGATCATACGGCTATTATTTTTAATGCACGTCACGGAATTGATCATTTTTTCAGATTATGCGAAGAGATGCGCATCACCATTCCTGAAACAATGAAATATTTTTGTATTTCGGAATCAGTTGCTGTATACCTTCAGCGGTACATCCATTATCGTAAACGTAAAGTTTTTTTTGGTGCTAACGGCAAATTAGCCGATTTGGTGACCATTATGAACAAACACACCGATGAAAAATATCTTTTTATTACTTCGGATGTTCAAAACGAAGAAACTACATCACAACTAGAAAAATCGAAAATCACGTACAGCAAAGCTGTAATGTATAAAACAGTGAGTAATGATTTTGGTCCCGATGAAGAATTCAACTACGATTTGTTGGTGTTCTTCAGCCCGATAGGCATTGGCTCGTTGTTGAAGAATTTCCCCAATTTTGAACAGGGCGATATTGCCATCGGATGTTTTGGTGCAACAACAGCGCAGGCTGTTCGAGATGCCGGACTTCGTTTAGATTGTGAGGCTCCCCTACCCGGCGTTCCATCCATGACCATGGCGTTGGAAAACTTCCTAAAGGAAACCAACAAAAAAGTGCGTAAATAGTACATAATTGACCGAATACGATTAAGTCGAAGTATCGGCAAGTCGTTTTTAAAATATTGAGCTATCCCAAAAGTATCGAAGATTTTCCGTACTTTTGGGATAGTTTATTTTAATGCAATGATCCACCCTAATTCCTTTCCTAAATCCGAACATTTATTTGGAGAAAAGCGCTTAAGCCGCCTGTTTACTCAAGGTGAGGCTTTTATTGCGTATCCGCTCCGTGTGGTTTATATACTCGAAGCAAAGAAGGATGCCGAACCGGCCAGCGCCATGGTGAGCGTACCCAAAAAGCGCTTTAAACGGGCTGTGAAACGTAACCGGCTCAAACGGTTAATGCGTGAAGCGTACCGACTGAACAAGCAGGAACTGATTGCAAAACTCAACGAAATGGAATTGCAACTTCACGTTGCGTTTAATTATGTGTCGGACGATGAGCTGGACTTTGCTCAGGTGGAGAAAAAGATGAAAGTGGCGTTGGAAAGACTCATTGAGAAAGTGGAATCCCGCAAGCTTGCCTGAGTTTGTAAACAAATTCACATGATTGTTTGTTAATCTATAAGAACTTACAGTGCAGACATGAAGAAGGTACTCCAATTTATCGTATTACTTCCGGTGTATTTTTACCGCTACAGTATTTCACCGCTTTTTCCGGCACGTTGTCGGTACACACCTACATGTTCGCAATATACAATCGAAGCAATTCATAAGTTTGGGATACTAAAAGGCGGACTATTATCGATAAAAAGAATCTCAAGTTGTCATCCCTGGGGGGGCAGTGGCTACGATCCGGTGCCATAGCGAATCTGTAATAATATTCAAATTCTAGTTTGAAATAAATTTTTATACAAAAAAATTGTATCTTTGCCTGTCACATTGTTTTCCTTAAATCAACATTCCTATTGAAAACACAAAACAAACATATTGCGCTATATCCTTTATCGCTACTCTACGGATTGGTAACGGGCTTTCGCAATTGGTTGTTCGAGAAGGAAATAATCAGCTCCACGGCATTCAAAATACCTACGATCTCTGTCGGAAATCTGGCAGTGGGTGGAACCGGAAAAACACCGCACACCGAATTCATTTTGTCCGCTTTATCCGAAGAATGGAAGACCGCCATGCTCAGCCGGGGCTACAAACGCAAGACAAAAGGCTTTGTGTTGGCCGATGAGAAATCAGACAGTCTGCAAATTGGCGACGAACCGTTTCAGATTCATCAAAAATTTCCGCATGTAACGGTGGCTGTCGACGAAAAGCGTGTGCGTGGCGTTAGTAAGTTGATGGAAATCGATCCCGGGTTGCAATTAGTGGTACTGGATGATGCTTTTCAGCACCGGAAAATAGAAGTTGGATTCTCTATTCTGCTCACCGACTACGCAAACATTTACAGCCATGATTTAATGCTTCCGGCAGGGCGATTG
>Ga0302215_10002827_pt1 | contig 11836 bp, 1 predicted proteins | sample II_Fen_N3_1_FD_194580 | JGI IMG/M metagenome (GOLD analysis project Ga0302215, IMG submission 194580) | Peat permafrost microbial communities from Stordalen Mire near Abisko, Sweden - II_Fen_N3_1 | ecosystem: Environmental > Terrestrial > Soil > Wetlands > Permafrost | place: Sweden: Abisko... | reverse complement strand
AATACCGTCTCACCAGTCGTTCCGAGCGTTACCACCACCGCCGGACCGATCATTCAGGGAACGGATAAAACCATCGCCACAAGCGGTGGAACGATCACTACCGAAGGCGGGGCGTCGGTTACCGCACGCGGGATCTGCTGGAGCGCCGTCACCTCCACACCCCTCAACATCGACTTTCATACAACAACCGGTACCCGCTCAGGCTCCTTTACCGGCACCATGACAGGGCTGCTCCCGGCCACCACCTACTACGTGCGTGCCTATGCAACTAACGCACTTGGTACATCTTATGGGACTTATGTTAGTTTTAGAACTCCTTAGTTCCTGTTATAAATGATTCTTTATTTACAGGTTATTATTCAATTGCGTTTAGCGCTTTTTAAAATATTGAAATAAACAGATTCAACTATATTTTGATTATTTAGTTAAATGTTAGCCAGGTGTTTAGATTGAATAAATTCATTGTGCCCTAAAACTCTCGGATAGTATTTTTTTGCCTTTATGTTATTGTTTTCCTGACTTAGCATAAAAAAAAATTCTGTATGTCACATGTAAATAAGATGCAATCAGTCAGTCGAATAAACTAAAGAAAGACACTTCCCCAAAATCTATTTTACTTCACCGGAGGTTATGCAACCTCAACTCCCGTGGAGTTAATATTTAAATTCAATAAGATAAAATAAATGGCGGTTTAATCGTTGAAACCTGTTTTTTTTATGTTCTGCAAATATCAATCCCCTTCGTTACGTATTCTGTACGCATTTAGAAAATATTTACAGGTATTACGGTGATATTACGGTGATATTACGGTGGTATTACGGTGAGGATACGGTGTAATATTAGAGCGCAATACAACCGCATTCCCACCGCAAGACAAAGGTAATATCTTCTTAATATTGGCAATAGGCATTCAAATGTCTACCAAATGCGTGTAAAACGCATTACGTTCCACGTTCCGTGTTCCGTGTTCCGTGTTCTGTGTTTCGTGTAATTAAAATTATTTGTCACAACTTCTAATTTAGTAAAGTAGAATTAATAACCGGATTAATCTCTGTAAGAGTTTCCTTTGTATAACCCTGGATTTATCCGAAGGATTTTAAGGTTACCTACTGAGTACTAAATTTTGATGGTGATAATTAAGAAATTCAATAACTCACCCAAATTAATATAGAGTTCATTTTTATCTCTTTGTTTTTTATATTTGTAAGATAATTAAAATAAAAATATTTTAATTAGTTGTCTGTTATTATAAAAAATGAAAATGTATAGGTTGTATATTTTTTACTTTGTAAATATATAAATAACAATAATTTAAATTTTGATATCCAGCAAATTCAAATTTATTGAAATTATGATTGTGTTTTTTTTTTAAATAAAACATGTAAATTTAAATAATTTTATTATCTTTGTTTGTGAATATTTAACGGGAATTCTTAATTGAATGTTAAGGCTAAAATATTGAAGAATAGAACACTAAAATTTTTTAACGCAGAATTAAAAAATTAAGAAAATGAATTTGTACAAAGTGTATCGAGCAATAAAATGATATGCTAGTACAAAAAAGTAATAAATATTCAATTATAATGAATTTATTGTATAATTACAGATTTTATTTATGAATACAATTAAATCACCAGGTTTCTGAAAATACATTTTACTTTCATGGAAATACAGGGTATCAACTATATCATTAAATAGTCTGAACTTATATTTAAATGACTTTATTTTGCGATCTGTCGGATGGGCAATGAATGGAGTAATGAAGCAAAAAAGTATGTTTTTCAGGTTGTAATTTTGAGTAATTATAATTTACATGTGTGATCTCAACTCTCCCGAATTTATTAAGAATTTCTCCGGCAGAAGCTACTATCTATTTTTCATTACCATCTATGGGATTTGAGTTACTTGAATTACACTATCCTGTAAATAAGAAATGCCTGCTACATTGAGGAGGTTTTCGGTAAATTTATTTATGAAAATGGAATACAGATTTCCATACAATAAATAAATTAAATATTACCTTTTTATTTAAGTACAGATAGATCTGAAATAAATATTTTAATGTTTAGCTGAATGTCACAGTCAAAGACCACGGCAGAATGATGTTCAGTTAAAATGCCAGCTTGTTAACAACTTAAGTACCTTCAAAAAACTCAATTTTTTACCCGTTCTATGAATACCTGACAGGAATGATATCTGTCTGTAACCTTCTGAAAAAGGAATAGCATATCCATATATGGATTTGTTATACTTGTAAATAACGATATTTTGACCTGTAGTTTTGAATAAATTCCTCCATTTTGTCCTGGTTCTATCTTTTGTTCTGCTTGCAGGGTTTGTTCCTGCATCGGGGCAAAGTAGCTTCATGGTTCTTGGAGATGTCCCACATCTTCCGGTTTTAGATCCTGCTGCAATCAGTATTCCTGAAGCAGGTATGCTGATTTTTAGCAGCACGGATTCCAAACCACTGATTTATACAGGAACTGCCTGGGAAACTTTATGTACTGAGAATATCAATACTACTACCGTAGAAGAGTATTTTGTTGTTAAAAACGGAATTCCATTTCTTCCAACATTTAGCACAGTACCCGGTGGAATAAACACTACAGGAACTATTTATTATTCGACAGCAAATAATTCCGTCATGGTTTACAACGGGAGTAGCTGGACCAAAATAGTCGATATGTTGACCGGGACATTTACACAGAATGCCGGTTTTATTGCAGGAATTGGTGTAAAGACATTTAAGTTGCCGGTATTGAATATAAATCCATTAACCCCGGGTATTATAGCAGGTGCTTTTTATATAAATGCATCAACAAAGGTAATATGTTATTTTGATGGAGTTTTATGGCAGGATATCAGATGTCAGGCAGTTGTACAAACGCTTCCGTTAAATTCCATTACAGGTTATACAGCTTTAGGCGGGGGAGATGTAACTACAAATGGCGGATATCCAATATCCTATACCGGAATATGCTGGAGTCCGAATGCCAATCCGGATACTGCATTGACCTCTAAAACCATACTTCCAGCAACAGGGACCGGAATCGGGATCTTTACCAGCCAGTTGACAGACTTATTGCCCAGAACAACATATCATGTAAGGGCCTATGCCGTGAACAGCCAGGGGATTGTTTACGGTGAAGATCTGACGTTTACCACTCCGATACAACGTCCAACGATCATTACCCTCGATGCCAGTAATATAACCAGCATTTCAGTACAAACAGGAGGTGACATCACAGCTGATGGCGGAGCTTCTGTTACAAAACGTGGTATCATATGGAGTGCCATTTCCGATCCGCTTGATGATCCAACCCATATTATTACGAATGACGGTTCCGGTGTGGGATATTACCCAACCATAGTGGAAGGATTGCTTGGAAATACAAATTATTATGTCAGGGCCTATGCCGTCAATTCAGAGGGTACATCTTTTGGAAATCTGATACAGTTTACCACTCCGATGCCCGTGCCTCCGGTACTGAACCCAACACTGACAGTTTCGGGTATTACCGGTAGTACAACAACGGGTACTGCCCTCATACTGAACAATGGTGGAGCACTCGTTACCGAAAGGGGTGTCTGCTACAGCATTGATGGATTAAATTTTATTGAAATTCCTTCGTCCACTGTAACACCTACAGATATTGGAACATTTATTACTACGTTAACCGGTTTAACACAAGGTACCACGTATTATCTGAAAGGTTATGCCAAGAATATTGCCGGAACAGGTTATACAAGTGAAACAAGTGCAACAACAGCTCTGTATGCAACTATCACAACTGTCAGGCCAGGTAACATCGCTGGTTCTACGGCCACGAGTGGTGGAGTTATTTCCAATACCGGATTTTCACTGATAACAGCTCGTGGAGTGTGTTGGAGTCTGGATAAAAATCCAACTACGTCACTAATCACTAAAACATCCAACCCGGTAGTAGGTGATGGTACCGGTACTTTTGCCAGCCAGGTTACCGGTTTACTTGCCGGTACAACCTATTACATCAAGGCCTATGCTGTTAACAGCGCCGGAACCGGTTATGGAAACCTTGACAGCATTGTGATGCCTGATTCTGCTCGTGTACTGACATTGGCTGCTTCCTCTTTATATATCAGTACGGCAACATGTGGAGGCGATGTGTTAAGTGATGGTGGTTCAGTTGTGACGGACCGTGGTGTATGCTGGAGTACCGGCGTAAATCCTACTATATTCAATGCCCGGACTTCTGATGGGGATGGATTAGGTATTTTCACCAGTTACCTCACCGGTCTGACGCCAAATGTGATCTATCATTTCAGGGCATTTGCAGTAAACAGTATCGGCGTTTCTTACGGTGATGACCTGAGCTTAACCGTTATTCCTGATGCTCCGCTGATTATTACCCTCCCCATAACAGAAATAACCAGCATGTCGGGAGTCAGTGGCGGAGATATCAAAAGCAGTGGAGGTGCACCGATTACGTTAAGAGGCATATTGTGGAGTACCAAAGGTGATCCGCTCACCGATGACCAGGCCATTCTTATTACAAATGATGGTTCGGGTGTTGGAATTTTTCCTACAAAAATGGATAACTTATTAGGCAGCACCACGTATTATGTGCGTGCTTATGCCATTAACAGCTATGGTAAAGCATATGGTGACCTAAAAGTATTTACTACTTTGCCTCCTTTACTTCCGGTAGTACTATCTCCAGGCTTTGATATTGAGAATGTTCATAACACTTCAGCAGTCGGAGTATTCCTGGTACTGAATAATGGAGGATCCCCGATAACTGATCGTGGAATCAGGTACAGTACGGATAAGAGCCACTATACTTATATGTCATCCGAAACGCTGAATATAAATGATGTCGGCACATATTTCACAACGCTAACCGGATTACAGCCAAATACAACCTATTATGCGCAGGCGTATGCTATTAATTCTGTAGGCACAGCACTAAGTAGTGAAGCAAGTTTTAGAACAACATCACTGGCAATACTAACCACTACTCCTCCAAACAGAGTGGCAGGATTTACTGCTTACAGCGGTGGTGAAATTACTTCAACAGGCGATGACATTATTTCCGCAAAAGGTATATGCTGGAGCCCGGATTCGATTCCGAAATTCAACCTGGCAACAAAAACCTCTGAAGTAGTCAGCGGTATTGGAGCCGGCGTCTTTATCAGTCATATGACCGGTTTAAGTCCGGGAGTAAAATACTATGTCCGGGCATATGCTGTAAATAATTTTGGTATAGCCTATGGAAACCTGGATAGCCTGTTTACAGCAACTACTGCTTTTATCACAACTATCCATCCTACATCTGTTAAAACCACTTCAGCTATAAGTGGCGGATTTATAACTGATGATGGAAATGATGCAGTATACACCCGTGGTATTTGCTGGAGTTCTCATCCAGATCCGACTACGGGCGATAGTTATATAGACAGTGGAAGTGGTATAGGATCGTATGCTATTACCATAAATGGATTAATGGGGAGTACCAAATACTATGTCCGTGCTTATGCCATCAATAATGTGGGAATTGCTTATGGAAATCTGGATAGTCTGAAAACATCACCCCCTGTGCTCGAAAAAGTAACCACCACCGATGTAATTAATATTGGCGGCACCACTGCACTTGGAAGAGGTAAGATTGAAAATACCGGTGGTGCACTTGTTACAGAACGTGGATTTTGCTGGAATACGACCGGGACACCTGATACGACCGGGACATATATGACTTCCGGTTCAGGTAACGGAAGCTTCTCTGGTGGACTGACCGGGTTAACACCCAATACAACCTATTATGTGCGGGCCTATGCCGTGAATAGTGTTGGAACAAGTTATGGCAATGAGATAATTTTCTCAACCTTTACAATAGCATCGCTTATCACTACTCCTGCTACTTCAATTACCAGTATCAGTGCAAGAAGTGGGGGAGATATTATCAGTGATGGTGGCGCATTGGTATATAGCAGCGGAATCTGCTGGAATACAACGGGTAATCCGACAATTTACGATGCCGGTACAAACAGTGGCCTGGGGATTGGTAATTTTATCCACAACCTGAACGGTTTAATGGGAAGTACTACTTACTATATCCGTGCTTATGCCATCAACGATGCGGGTACTGCATATGGTAATGTTGAAGTCTTTACTACATCACCTCCGGTAATTCCAACGTTGACTACCAGGGATGGAGCCAGTGGGGCAAATGGTAAAACGGGATATTGTGGAGGAACGATTTACAGCAATGGTGGAGCGCTGATTAATACCGAAGGTGTTGTATGGAGTCTGACATCCGGATTTAACCCGGATACTGTTTTGGTGAATAAAACTGTTCAGGCTGGTTCAGGAAACTTTAATTCAACCCTGAATAACCTGCAATTAGGTACTACGTATTATGTCCGTGCATATGCCTCGAATTCTGCCGGCACAGGTTATGCTGCTAATGAGGTACTCTTTACTACGTTTAATTTTCCTGTTATAACAACAATAGCTCCTACTGCAGTGACGAATGTAACGGTAAACACAGGTGGGATCATTTTGTCAAATGGTGGAACAGCTGTTGAGGAAAGTGGTTTGTGCTGGAGTACGGGAAATATGCCGGATATTACCAATGAGCATTTTTCAAATGGACCGGGTATCGGACTCTTTAGCCGGACAGTTACAGAACTGTTGGGGAGTACATTGTATTATCTCAGGTCGTATGCCATAAACAGTGTAGGTATTACTTACGGGCAGGTAGAAAGTTTCACAACCAATCCTCCTCAACTGGCAACCATCTACACCATTCAACCGGTGGCGACTACTTCGGTATCAGCTACAAGTGGAGGAAATATTACCAGTCATGGCGGATCCCTGGTAACCTCACGTGGAATTTACTGGAGTACGCAACAAAACTTTAATCCGGATACTATTACATTGAATAAAACAGCACAAACGGGTTATTATAAAGGATCATTTAATGCCTCACTTACCGGTCTGACACCGAATACAGTTTATTTTGTGAAGGCATATGTGATGAATGCTGTTGGAACATCGTATGGTGAAGAGATGAGCTTTAAAACGCCTACACTAGCCACCCTGTCTACCTCTTTATCTTATTCAAATGGTCCAACCAGGGCTGTCAGTGGAGGAGTGATCACCAATGACGGTGGAGCCGGAATTAGCTCACGGGGCGTTGTCTGGAGTACTGTTGCCAGCTTTGATCCTGCAACTGAGACATCAAACAGAACCTATGATGATTACGGTTCCGGTTCATTTGTAAGCCGCCCATCCGGATTGAAAGGAAATACCATCTATTATATAATGGCATATGCTACCAATATTGCAGGGACAAGCTATGGCAATCTATTAAGCTTTATAACTGATCCTGCCAAGCCACCAAACCTAACTACCCGTGATGCCTGGTATGTTTACGGAACCTCATCTGTTACCGGTGGTTATGTTTCTGATAACGGTGGAGAACCAATCACTACCCATGGTGTGGTATGGGGTACCAGTCCTGACTTCAGGGAGGATACGGTGGTCGTGAATAAGACTGTATTGGGAGTAATGGGAGTTGGTAATTTTTCCACCACCATGACGGGTCTTAAACGTGGAACTACTTATTATGTGAAAGCGTATGCCAGGAACAGCATCGGCACAGGATACGGGGAACTGATCAGCTTTAGAACGCTTGATTTTGCCAGTTTAACCACTATGCCGGTTTCTCCATCCTCTACAGGATATGAGGCGGGTAGTGGTGGCACACTTATCAGTGATGGCGGGGCTGAGATCACCAACCAGGGCGTATGTTGGAGCCTGAACCCGAACCCGACAGTGGGGCTATATACCAAAACAATCTATGATAATTGGTCAGGTAGTAACTTCTACAGTAACCTGGCCAGCCTGACTCCTGTAACCACGTATTATGTACGTGCATATGCCATAAATAGAGAGGGAGCCGGATATGGAAATGAAGTAAGCTTTACAACTCAAACGGCTTTGCCGGTTATTACTACAAGTTACGCTACTCAGACTTCTAAATCATCCATTGTAACGGGTGGTAATATTACTTTTAACGGCGGAGCTCCGGTAACTGAAAGAGGCGTTATATGGAGTTTTGATGCAGCTTTTAATCCCGATACGGTCCTGGTGAATAAAACATCGGATGGGATTGGAAATGGAAAATTCAATAGCGTTGTTACCAACATGAGCCTTAGTATTTCCTATTATATCAGGGCATATGCAGTCAACAGTGCCGGAACTTCATACGGGAATCAGATCCGGATTACCCTATTCCCAACGGCTCCGGTTTTAAATACGGTTGTACTAAATCAAATAACAGGAACAACAGTTATGAGTGGGGGAGAGATTACCAGTGATGGTGGTGCCCCTGTTACCCTCAAAGGTCTTTGCTGGAATACTTCCACCAATCCGATTGATAAAAACAGTCATACTTCAAACGGATCAGGGACAGATGCTTATGCCGTCATGATTTCAGGTTTGTTGCCTAATACATTGTATTATGTCCGTGCCTATGCCGTTAATAGCATTGGTACAGCTTATGGCATTGAACGAACTTTCCAGACAAATGGCATTCCGACACTTACAGCCACTACTTCTGCAAGCAATATTATTGCCACTACAGCAACCAGTGGTGGTGAGATTACGGATAACGGACGTTCACCGATCATTACCAGAGGCATTTGCTGGAGTACCTATAGTAATCCTTCTTTGACAACCCCGAACACAAATAAAACGATAGATAATTCATCGGATTTAATAGGTGCATTTACTGCCAATATGAAAGGCCTGACTTCTAATACAACCTATTATGTTCGTGCCTATGCAACGAATGCCGTAGGTACCGGTTATGGAAGCCAGATTCAGTTCACTACATTCCCGATTATGCTAGCAACGGTATATACCTTACCTCCGACAAACATCGATAGTGTCAAGGCTACCAGTGGTGGGAATATCTTTGATGATGGAGGAGTCCCAATTACAGGTAGGGGCATTTGTTGGAGCAATGTGCCGGTTTTCAGTATAACGGTCAGTACAAAGGTTTATAACAGTGTAAGTGATACCGGTGTTTATGTCAATAATCTGACCGGTTTATCTCCCGGAATTAAATATTATGTCAGGGCATTTGCCATTAACAGCAAAGGAACGGCTTATGGCAACCTGGATAGTCTGATAACCCGTGCTATTCATTGTACCGTAAGTAATGTAGTGATGTCCAATATGACTCAGAATACTGCCATAGGTTCGGCAACGGTCATTACTACGGGTGGCTCCCCTGTTACTGAACGGGGTCTTTGCTGGAATACGACAGGCTCCCCTGATATAGATGATGATACGTTGCATATAGGAACAGGAATCGGTAGTTTTGCCGATACTCTTAGAAACCTGGTGGAAGGACCGACTTATTATGTCAGGGCTTATGCCATAACCAGTGCAGGTGTATCATACAGTGCGTTGGTAAGTTCCTTTAAAATTTGTCCATCCTCGTTTACGGTGCTGCATTATGAAGGACTGAACGGATCTCCTGTCACCAAAACTGTTACCTACAGTTCTGTGAGCACAAATGTTTCAGGAGCTGCCCGGTGTTGGATTACCCAGAACCTGGGTGCCGACCACCAGGGCGTTTCGGCAACCGATGGAACGGAAGCTTCTGCCGGTTGGTACTGGCAGTTCAACAGGATGCAGGGTTATCAATATACGGCCAGTCGTTACCCGACAACCTGGAATGCAGTTATTAATGAAAGCAGCAATTGGATGCCTGAAAATGATCCTTGTAATCTGTTACTTGGGAATGGCTGGAGAATACCAACCACTGTAGAATGGACCAATGCCGATGGTGCTCCGCAAAACTGGAATAACTATACAGGAACTTATAATTCTGATTTAAAATTACATGCCGGAGGATATCTGATTAATGGAGCAATTACAACAACAAGAGGTACTACCGGTGAATTCTGGACAGGCAATCAAATCAGTGCAACCAATGGAGGAAACATAGGTTTCAACAGTACGATCAGTACTATTCAGAGCAATGTTAAAGCTACCTATGGTTTTTCGCTGCGTTGCCTGAGGGATTCAATTTCTTTTGCCAAACCTACGGTAAGTATTGTATCCCTTTCGACTATGACAAAAACAACAGCCGTTGTAATAGCAGCTGTAACTCCGGATGGGGGATCTGCAGTGACTTCCAGGGGATTTTACTGGAATACAACAGGGATTCCTCTGATATCCGACAATCCTATTCCAATGGGAGCAGGCACAGGTATTTTTACCGATACCATTCGTGGTCTTTCAGAAGGAATTACTTATTATATCGGAGCCTATGCCACCAATAGCGAGGGAACAACCTTTAGTCCGGTTGTAACAGCCTTTAAAGTGTGTCCATCCGTTTTCTCGGTTCAACATGTGGAAGGACTCAACGGGGCTCCTGTTTCTAAAACGGTTGTTTATCACTCAGTGAGCAGTACCTATTCCGGTTCAGCCCGTTGCTGGATTACCCAGAACCTGGGTGCCGATCAGGAGGCTGTATCAGTGACCGATGCCACCGAACCTTCCGCCGGCTGGTACTGGCAGTTTAACCGCCTGAAAGGGTATCAGTATGCTGCCGGCCGTATACCAACAAGTACATGGACAACAAGTATATCAGAACCAGATAATTGGGTACCTGAAACCGATCCGTGTAACCGGATGCTGGGAGGCGGATGGCGTATTCCATCATCTGTTGAATGGACCAATGTTGATGGAACCACTCAAAACTGGACCACCTACAACGATGCCTTCTCTTCTCCGTTAAAACTGCATAATGCCGGGAACCTGACATATTCCACCGGTGTTTACTCAGGCCGCGGTACCCAGGGAAATTACTGGGGAAGTACCAGCTTAGCGGCAACAACTGCTTATGACCTTCAATTTCAGTCGGCATCCAGTGCAGTGATCTTTAATGCTAAATCGTATGGTTTCTCCCTGCGTTGTTTGAGGGATACGATTGTCATTTCCACCGCATCGGTGAGTAATGTTACTTTTTCAGGCATGACTTTGACCTCCTCAGATATTTCGGCTATTGTGACCCCTGATGGTGGCTCTGCAGTAACTGAACGTGGCTTCTGTTGGAACACAACAGGCAATCCGACCATATCCGACAATAAAATTGCAAATGGTGCGGATGTTGGAAACTTTACAAGTACCATCACCGGTTTAGTGGAAGGGCCTACCTACTATGTAAGGGGATATGCCCTGAATGGCATTGGCCTTGCTTACAGCACGGATGTTACCAGTTTCAGGGTTTGTCCACCTGTATTCACGGTTCAGCATATCGAGGGAATTGATGGTGCACCGGTAACCAAAAAAGTGTCTTATCATTCCGTGAGCAGTATGCTTTCAGGTAAAGCGGTTTGCTGGCTGACACAGAACCTGGGTGCCGACTCAATAGCCAGTTCAAATTCAGATGCTACTGAAGCATCCGGAGGCTGGTACTGGCAGTTTAACCGGATACAGGGATTTAAAAACGACGGAATTATTCGAACACCGGCTACTTCCTGGATCAGTATCAGTGAATCAAGCAACTGGTCAGCAACCAATGATCCATGTGCCCGTATGCTTGGAAATGGCTGGCGTATCCCGACCAATACAGATTGGTTGAATGTAATCGCTAACGGTAATTTAGCAAGCGCAATGGCGTACGATTCACCACTGAAACTGCATATGGCAGGAAACCTGGACAATGGTTCATTTATAAACAAACGTGGCGTTTCTTATGGAATCTACTGGGGTAGTACTCAAACAGCTGCGACTACAGGATATAGCATGTATTTCAGTACCGCTGGTAGTGTAAAT
>Ga0302215_10002826_pt1 | contig 11844 bp, 4 predicted proteins | sample II_Fen_N3_1_FD_194580 | JGI IMG/M metagenome (GOLD analysis project Ga0302215, IMG submission 194580) | Peat permafrost microbial communities from Stordalen Mire near Abisko, Sweden - II_Fen_N3_1 | ecosystem: Environmental > Terrestrial > Soil > Wetlands > Permafrost | place: Sweden: Abisko... | reverse complement strand
ATTAAACAGACTTGAGTATTTGGTATTGCCGGTAACTTCGTAGGCATCGTCCACTATTTCCATCATTTCGGCTTCACCCCAGAACCCTTCCTTGGCAATTACTTCGTTGCCTGTTCTATTTCTATCATAGTATTTAGCTCGCCAGGCGACAAACATTTTATCGGCAATGGCGGCAGTTGGTGCAGCCTCTTGGGCTGTTTGCAAATGAAATGACCAGGATTGAGAAGCAGAACCGTTTGTAGAATACACATCTACGTTTGTCCCATCAGCTGTTCCGCCTCCCGCTAAATCAAGCACATACGAATTATTGGCAGCGCTTTGTAGTATGAAATAGCCGTTACCCTGATTTACAATTTTCCACTTAACTGTATTATTGTTGAAATAGTCGTACTGATCCACATTGGAAGCATTTGATGGCATACTTGCCGGAAGATGTAACATTTTTCCACTGGCTACATTGGTTAAGGTATATAGGTCATTACCAATAGAAGTAACGAGCCAGCGTTGAGCATCGCTTTGAGTATCAGTCCATGTTTCTACATTAGCATTGTTATCCAACGACGAATTTACTACCTGCAACGCTTTGTTTGATGCTTTGGAGAGAATTTTATAAATACTTCCGGAATTGATAGTAGTGGCCTGCCTTATGGCATTATGCGCAAACTGAGCCATAACTCCAGCACCCAGATCATTTGGGTGAAGTCCATCAGGAAAGAGGATGGAGTATGATTTTAATTGACTGTTAAAATCAATAATTGATGTTCTCATCGAATCACTAACTGATTTTATCATGGCCAACATTTCGTTGGTTATTATATTATTTTGAGTAGCATTTCCAAAGTATGGTGCCGGATAACACACATAAATTGCCGGATTTTTGCCACTTGCCCGAAACTCATTGATCAGGGCAATATAATCCGACTGAAATTCGCTTTTATATGTCCAGTTTGCTGACTTGGTGTCATTTACTCCCAACGAGATAATTAAAATTTGCGGATCGAAGTTTTTGGCATCAGTAAATTTGGTCGTATTCCAATATGGGCTATCCCCTTTTTTAAGCATAGTAGTTCCACTTACTCCACAGTTTAAAACGGAATATCCATTCCCGAGCATTGTGCCAAGTTGTGCAGGCCAGGACTTTGTTGTTGCATCAGAGTTACCGTAACCGGCAGTAATACTATTTCCTACACATGCTACACGAATTTGAGCCGATAGACTCATAGAAATAAACAGACTCAGAATGAGTACAATTATTAGATTTTTCATTTATACTTATTTTGTTAACTACTATTTTTTTTTAGTGTGTTATTTTAAGGTTACCTAAACCAACTCTATTTTATTTATACATTGCAAAAGAACTCAATAATTGGATATTTTAAGAATAAAAAATATCCAATTAATACTACAATATGACCAGACGGCAGAGTCAATACATAAATTTTATAACTGATCCTGATAGAATATCGGCATGTGCTAATTGCCAATTCGAGATTAATTTTCCATTTAGTAAAACTTTCTTCACAATGTCATCAGGTTTCTTTCTATTTTTAGTCCTAATTATCAGGGTTTTATTATTTTCCAACTTAATGCTTATTTTATCGAATAGGGGAGAAGTCAATTCATATATTGGCTCGCCCACAACGAGTGGATAGATTCCTATTGAACAGAATATATACCAAGCTCCCATAGTACCATCATCTTCATCCATCTCAGGCATAAATCCTTCTGTACTATTTTTGAAAGCACGTCCAACGTAAGGCGTCCGAAACTCGGCATTTCCACCGTATTTATGAATAATATCTTTTGTAAGTAGTTCTCTGATAATTTGTTGTGTTTTTTTTGGTTCACCCAACCGATTAAATAAGAAAGGCACATGAATGTCGGGCTCATTTCCTTGATTAAACAGGTGATTATCGAAGAAAAACCTCAACTGAGCAAGCAAAGAATCTTTGCTGCACCAATTAACCATTCTACTCATAAACTGAGGTGTGGCCCATCTATACTGCCACCGTGTCCCCTGATACAAGCCATTCCCACCCATTTTGGTAAATGCCGGAGTTATATTCATAAACTCTTGCTTCCATGTATTGCTAAAAAGCGTTTCTGATTGCATACGAAACTTTTCAGCGTCATCCTTTTTTCCTATAATTGCAGCAATTTGTTCCAACGCCCATAAATCGCAACTAGCTTCTAATTTTTGATCAGGTGAATTCAGTGCTAATTCGCTTGCTTCTTTGCATAGTTGGGGATAACAAGCATTGAAATCAATCCCTTTTATTCCTTTTCGATAGGAATCAAGTAGCAGAATAACAGCATGTTCTGTTCTGACGGTAGGCGTAGCTTCCGAATCAGTAGACCAGTTCGCTTTTCCGGTCTGATAAAGCCTTATCAATGATTGTGCTATATGACTCATCTCCGTTGGCTCCAGAAGTGTTAGCAACGGAAATTTAGTTCGGTAGGTGTCCCAAAGCGACCATGAGCTATAGTATGGTGCATTGCCAGCATCGCTTATTTTTCCATCGGTTGCTAAATATTGTCTATCAGAAGTAGTAACATTTGCAGGACTCAGGTAAGCCCTATATAGCGATGTGTAGAAAATAGCTCTGTCATCATTGGAACCACCTTCTATAGTTATTCTCGTCAATTTTTGATCCCAAAGAGTTGCAGCGGCAGATTTTATTTTAGTAAAAGTAGTCTTTTTCAATAACTGATTTTCTTTCCTTGCAGCAGTCAAACTTACGGAAGATACTGCAATCCGAATTTCAACCTTGTTGGATTTTCTTTCGTCGAACGAAAGTTGCATTTTCCGGAACATATCATTTCGTATATAGAAAGTCTTGTTAGTAGTCATATTGAAATATAGCTTGTATTGGCCGTGTCCACAAACATTTGCACAGATTACGTATCCTTCAAGTTCATTAATAGATACCTGATTATGTTTTTCTTCAACTACACGTTCGAACGAAGCACCGGGATTGAATGTCAATTCCATTTCTACATTTTGTGGGAAAATGTAACGTTCTACGGCTATATGTTGCGTAGCTGTAAATTTTGCTTTTACTCCATTGTTAAATGACGTTTCGTAGTATCCTGGAACTGCTTTTTCAGTTTTTTTTAAAATGCGCAAATCAAAATCGGGTGCCGATGGTTTAATGCTGAAATTACCACCTGCACCACTACAACCAACTCCTGACATGCGATTGACAGAAATTCCTGAGATTTTATCCACACTATAATCGTACCCGGCATGGCTGTGGGGATCACTATCGGGGCAAACTCGTATCATACCAAACGGCACAGCAGCTCCCGGATCAACCTGACCATTGTCGCCCGAAGTGCCGATAAAAAGATTTACCTTAGAACTGTTTGAGGCTTCTGCGCATACATTTAAGAGGCTGATTAGCAGGATAATAAAATATTTACCAGACCTCATTGCACCAGTTTTTTCAAAAGTCTCAGATTTACACCTTCAACAGTCATAACTATAGGAATGATTTTTCCATTTTCATCGAAATGCATTTTATCAATGCAGGTTACACGCGAATTCCCATCAGTTTCACCCAATGGTCTGCGATGATAAACAATGTAGCATTCGTCAGTTCCGGGGACATTGACCACGGAATGGTGACCGGCGCCAGTTGCTATTCGGGCATCCTGTTGCAAGACCAGTCCTATTCGGGTAAATGGTCCAAAAGGCGAATCGCTAATGGCATAAGCTACTCTGTAATCAGGCCCAGCCCATCCACCTTCAGACCACATAAAATAATATTTATTATTCCGACAAAACATCACCGGACCTTCTACATAACCTTCGGGGGTAATTTCTTTGAAAGTAATACCATCCGGAAATGGTATAAAAGCTTTAAAATCGCTTTGTATTTTGACGATATTACAATGTCTCCAGCCACCGTAAATCATGTAATATTGACCATCTTTATCCAGAAACACAAATTGATCAATGGGTTGTGCTCCATTGTAAAATTTATCGAGTAAAGGTTTTCCAAGATAATCTTTGAATGGACCTTCGGGTTTATCTGAAATAGCAACGCCAATCCCACCTACTGAGTTGTTGTTTTGAATATCATTGGCACTGAAAAACAGAAAGTACTTATTCGATTTTTTTACAATAGCGGGTGCCCACATGGCTTTTTTTGCCCACTTTATGTGTAAAGTATCGATAATGTGACTATGTTTAGTCCAATTTACTAGGTCTTTTGAAGAAAATGCATCCATAAAAACCTGCTTTTCATAAGGTGCAGAATATGTGGGATAGATCCAGTATTCATTATTCAGAACAGTACCTTCGGGATCGGCGTACCAACCTTTAAATACAGGATTCCCTGCTTTTTGAGCAACAATAATACTTGTAAAACCAAAAAGGAATGAAGAAATAAGTATCAGAAAGTTCAGTTGTTGTTTTTTCATGGATATATAAATTGTAAATTGGGTTGAATAAGTACTGGTTTTCAATCAAAATAACCGTAAGTAATTCCCCACTGCTATTTTTGAAACTCAATAAGAAGTCAGATTAAAGTACCATATGTTCTGATGATAATGGCATGATATATAGAATTTTACATGCCATACACCAGTTTTTGTGATGCATTGTAATTTCCCTGTTTTTCAGCTTTTATAAAATAAACTCCTGATTGTAAGTTATGAACTTGTAAGTTTATATCTATTTTTCGCATACCGTTAACCGGTTGCTGGAATAGTAAGGTCCCATTCACAGACCAAATGCCGATATAATCAATTTTTACAGCATTATCACCTAATTCGAGATGCAGTAGTTCTCCTTTTTTTAGAGGATTTGGATATATGTTGAATAGTTTTATTGTTGGGTTGATTATTCCTGTACTCGTTTTGGTAGTAAAACTCCATACATAGCCGGTTTTGAGTGTAGCGCCATTGGTTTCATCTACTCGCCAGTAATACGTTTTTCCTTCTTTCAGACCGATGGCTTTGAAAACAGAATCGGCTTGTGTGCTTACAAGATTCGAGTCGACCAAAGTTGCATTTGTTCCCAAATACAGTTTGTGCGATATGGCCAGATTACCCGGGCGCCACGATAGTGTAGGCTCAGTGCTTATATTAATGGCGTTGAGTACCGGACTAGGTTTGAAAGCAAAGGTCGTGTCGTTGGAATTAATGAGTTTAATAATACCTGCATCCATGTATTGACCTCCCGCATTTTGAAAACAATGAACCGAAAGCGTATTTTTACCATTAATGATCAGGGCATTGCGTGCTTCGCGTGTGATATAGTTTATTTCGTAAGCTGATGTATAACCATTGAATGATCCTGCAAGAACGCCATTGATATATACTTCGCAATTATCGTCGTGATGTAGGTTGAGAGCCAATTTGGGTAATTCTTCCTTTTTTACTTCGTTCAATGTAAATTGCTGACGCATCCAAATGTCGGTTGTAGCCCATGTGGTGCGAATAATTCCTCCTGGTGTTCCAGCCGTTCCAAAACCAGCGGTTCCGGTTTTCCAAGAGCTATCATCAAAGCTAGTATTTGCCCATGTAGCAGCGGGTGCTGTTATGGTGTATTTCCATGTTTGTCCTGCTTTTTGCGAAGTAGGAACTACGTCTACAAATGAAATGATTTTTTGGTTGATAATTCGTTCGTTGATAGCTTTGAAAAGATTTATATCCACTTTTGGGACACGGTCGTAAGTCAGCAAGCCGTTTATCTCGGTTTCAACATCGGTAATTTGGGTGTAAATAGCCGCACTAAGGTTGTTGAATGTTTTATAATAAGTTACTTGGTCTGCTAAGCTTGAGTACATGTTTACAAGCTCGGCAGAAGTTTGTGCATGGTCGGTATTATTGCCCGGTGAACCCCATTGATGACTGGCAATATTGAGGAAGACTCCCCCATACTCGCCACTTACCGAGGCTTGATTTGGTTTAATTTCACATAATGGAGCAGGATAACGGTGTGCATCAATCACGTCGCCTGCACTTGTTGGTGTAGCCACCATACCACCACTTCCCTGGTTGACAAGGCGTGATGGGTCGAGCACACGAGCCAAATCCACACGACCTTTGGTGTCGAACTGCCCGCAACCTTCGTTGAACAATACCCACATAATGATAGATGGACTGTTAATGTGGTTGTTTATCATGCGTGTCATTTCCAATTCATGAGCCGCCTGATCGGTTGTGACACCCGTTGGTGTATCGTACGAATTGGCCGAAGGCATATCTTGCCAAACCATTATTCCCAATTTGTCGGCCCAATAGTACCACCGTTGCGGCTCTATCTTAATGTGCTTGCGCACCATATTGAAACCAAGTGCTTTCTCTCGTTCAATATCACTTTTCAGTGCGTCGTCGCTAGGAGCAGTGTAAATGCCCTCGGGCCAGAAACCCTGGTCGAGTGGACCCATTTGAAATATGGATTTATTATTTAAATAGAACTTGGTGACGCTGCCTACCGTTACACGTGAGATTTTTCGCATGCCAAAATAGCTCGATACGGAATCGACGGTTTCAGTTCCGCGTTTTACTACCAGTGTTAAATCGTATAGGAACGGGTTTTCAGGCGACCACAATTTGGCATTGGGTACCGGAATTGTAAATTCTTTGTTCAACTTCGAAGTAATTGTTCCAATCACCGTTTCGCCATCCTTGGCTGTGGCGGTCACGGTTAGCCCGGTTGAATCAGCCGTATTGACAGTGACAGCCAATTGACTTTTGTCAATGTTCGGAATCATTTTCAGGCTGCTGATACTTTTATCGGCAACGGGTTCGAGCCAAACGGTTTGCCATATTCCGGTAATACAAGTATACATAGCTCCGCTTGGGGCAGTGGTTTGTTTGCCACGTGGTTGTCCATAGTCGCGTGTGGGGTCAAATACCCGCACAATAACTTCTTGTGGACCTGAACTAATAAGTTTGCTGGTGATGTCGTAATAAAAAGCGTCATATCCACCTTTGTGAATTCCCATGCTAACTCCGTTGATAAACACTTCCGATTCCCAATCCACTGCTCCGAAGTGCATTAGTATCCGTTTGCCGCTCCAGTTTTCGGGTACGCTAAATGTGCGGCGATACCAAAGTCGGTCGTAATGTTTTACCACGCCCGAAAGTGTTGCTTCTACAGGAAACGGAACGAGTATTTTGCCTGCTAATGTTTGATTACGTGGAACTGTATCGGTGCTTAGACCACTTTTATATTGCCAGTAACCGTTAAGATTCACCCAGTCGGTACGCACCATTTGTGGACGTGGATATTCGGGTAATGGGTTGTTTACATCCACCGTTTTTCCCCACTGGGAGCGGATAGGAGTAATTTTAGGAGCCCATTGAGCCATAAGCGAAACAGGTAGTACGAGTAAAAGAAATAATATATGTTTGATATGAATACTTGGTGAGTTCATTGAAAGTGTTTTATTGGACAATAATTCTTTTGTTTACGATGATTTCATTGTTTTGGAACGAAGCCAGGTAGATTCCTGTTGGGATTCTGCTTACATTGATTGTTCCCGAAGCGTTTAGTGTTGTTTTGTATACTGCGCTACCTGCATTGTTGAAGATTGTAACCCGAAGTGGTTCATTACTGCTAAAATCAGTCAGATTTACACGCATAACCCCGCTGCTAACGGGGTTGGGGTAAATATTTATGTTTTTTTCGGAGTATAAATCGTTGACTGCCGAATACGTTTTGGGAAAAAGTTGACTTTTGGGTACAACTTCGCGTGGTTGTTGGCTGTTCATCCATTCCAAATGGCAGCTTGCACCTCCCGCATCTTCAAAATACTCCAGTTTAATGTTGTATTTCTGATTGACGGTAAGGGTAATATTTCCTGAATATTCAATGCCGTAATCGCTCAACCATTTGTCAATAATTAGTTGGTCGTTTACCCATAAGCGGCGACCGTTATCACTGTTTATGTAAAATGTGTAACTGCCGCTAAAACGGGGTTGAATTTTCCCTTCCCAACGTGCCGAAAACTGGTCGACATTGGTTTTGGAATACGGCGACCCAGCTCCCCAATCGAAATTAATAGTAGTATCTATAACTGCGTATCTCGATGTTTCGAAATTCATTCCGTTAAAATATTCGGCACTTATTCCTGTGCCAGCACTATTAACCAGAGGGGTTACAGGTATTAGTTTCCATTGTCCCTTTGACTGATTGTAATCGTGATATTGACGCACATTGGCCTGGTTAGTCGTAGAAACAGATTCTACAATTTTTCCGCTATGTTTGGCAATTAGTTTATAGAGACCATCGGCAGTGCCCACAATAATGAATTGTTGATTAATTGAGCCATAATTGCTCCATTGTTGCACATTGGAACCATCGAGCAGGCTAAAGCCATCCACATCGAGCGATTTCCCACTGTGCATAGCAGTTATGCTATAGGTTCCGTTGCCCAAATGAGTTAGTTTGAATTGTTGGTTGGTAGTTTGTGTACTGCTATTTTGTTGGATATTTGCACCGTCGTCTGTTGCTGTATAACCTCCTGCAACATCCATATAGTATTTACTAGATTTATTTTGCAAATAATATGTGCCTGCCAAATTGGGAATACCGTTGGTAGTTACTTTTAGCGATGTGGCGCGGTCGGCCCAGTCTGTCATGCAGGTGTCATTTGCTGCAATTTCAGTTGATGTGCCGGAATAATTGTCGTTTTCGTACAAGATAACTTTGTAACCCATTGGCACTTTCAAGGATGCAATGTCTTTATCGTAAATGCCTAATGCACCGAGAGCAGCTTGGTTGTAATCGCCCACTTTCAACCCTACCGAAAAACCGGCGAAATTGCAGTCGGAATAAGCGGTGATGAGCCCTGTAGTGGTCTGAGCACGGCTGTAGAGTTGGGTGCGGGGAACGTATTGGCGCACTTGCGAGGTACTTTCCCATTCCAGACCACAAGTGGAATTGCCAGTTTTCTCTTTATATTCCAACGTAATGTCATATTTTTGACCCGATTTCAGGGTGATAGTATCGGAAAATATGCCACCACCTACTGCATTGAGCGTGTCAATCAATGTTCGACCATTGATAGTTAGTTTTACGCCATCGTCGAAAGTACAGTAAAACGTATATTTCTCCGAATAAACAGCTTGTACTTGTCCTGACCAGTGCACCGAGAAATTGTCATTACCTAGTGTAGCAGTGTTTGGCGATAACGCTCCCCATTCGAAGTCGATGCGGCTATCATTTTGTGTGTATTTCAATGTGTCAAAGTCGGCTCCTTTGTAATAATCGGCTTTCAGGCCGTTTCCATTGCCTAAATTCAGCCCTTTAATGTTTTTGCGTATGAGCCATACAAACTCGTCGGGTGCAACCACCCGTACACTTGGTCCTAGTTGCTTGATACATTCCAACACATCAGTGACATTGCGTGACCAAACATGAACAGGAATCAAACTATAGCCACCTTCGGTGTAAATGTTGGTTGATGCCGCATTGAGCTTTGCTGCCAACGCGTCAGGTGCCGAGAGTGTTCCCCACAATGTATATCGTCCACCTATCGAAGGTTTGTCTTTATACCAGGAAATTTTGCCGTTCATGCCGGTATAATTTGCTCCGTAAGTGTAATAAAACAGTGCATCGATATTGCTTTGACGCAAGTATTGATTCGGATTATGCGCACCAAGATCAACATCGATAATGTTGACAATTCCAAGGTCGGCCTTTTTCATATATTTGTTTAGCAAGTCACATTCATTAGCCAAATTGGGGAATATGCCAGGGAAATGATAACCTATACCTGATGGTGCAGCCACTAATACGTTTCGGCATTCGGTAGTTGTTAGTGCGTTTTCAATGTATTTGCGATACATAGCCGGTGCCAGTTCCACAAAGGATGGTGAAATTGTCCAACCCAGATTCAATCGGGCACGATTCGGATTGGCCCAGTTATTTAAGTCATCGGAAGCACCCGAAAGCCATTGGATATTATCACCATCGGACATGACAAAACACACAGTATGTACATCTGGGACAACCTTATACGGTGTCACTGGATCTTTTTGTTTGGGCATTGCTACCGGAACATTACACAATGTAGATAAATTAGGACTAAAATCAGAAGGATGAATCAGCATCGATTTTTTCGACAATTGTTCCACTGTAGTATATTCGCCGGCCCCCCAACCAAAAAATGTAGCGCCAGTATTCATCCGGTTGTAAACGCTGGTTGCCAATGTTCCGGTCGAACTGTCGTCCCAAAACTGGAAAGCACCGACAAAAGTACTGAAATCGCCCAAAAACAAACCGCGATCGTCGGAAACATTTTGGTAAGAGGCAATGGTTTTGCTGAATTGTGTACCATAATTAGCCAAGGCCCAGGTTTCATCTTTTCCGCGAACATCAAGTACTTTGGTCAGTCCAGCAGTAATAGCTGAAGCCTCAATGTCGGCGGGTATAGCCACCGAATTCAAGATTCCACCCAACGAAAATGCTACATTGGTAGAACTTTGCTTGGCATCGCACAAAATGTAACCAGCCAAGCGGCTTGCGTATTTTGTTAGCAATCCCTGAAAATTGGAATAATAAGTGGCATCGATCGGAACATATTTACCCACAACGGCACGATGCCCATGAGTATCTCTCAGGATTTCTGGCTTTGTTTTGGCCAAAATCCCCTGTAGCGATTGAACAGCTATTTTTTGAGAATAGGAATAGGCAGTTTCTGAAGTCAGATAAAGCTTATCAGGTGCTAATGAGTAAGGATATGGACTACCTTCCACGCGTTGAATGGTTTGTTGAGCCATCAGAACAATTGAGAAGCAAAACAATAAAATTGAGAAGCAAATTTTTTTCATGAGAAATAGGATAACTGGATTGAAAAATGAAAAGGAGAAGACAAGTAATTATTCCTCGTCGTCCGTTTCTTTAAGAGTATTACCTTTGATAGCTTTGGTAACGAATTCGCGTGGCAACATGCCGAATTGTTCTTTGAAGCACTTGGCAAAATAGGATGAAGAACTAAATCCGGCTTGTTCGTACACCTCATTTATCCTGTAATCCTGACTCAATAGCAGTTCTGCCGCTTTTTTTAATCGAATAGTTTTCAGGTAATCATTTGGCGACATACCCGATATGCTCTTGATTTTCCGATAGAAATTAGAACGGCTCATGTTCATAAAGTCGGATAATGTGTCGATAGAGAAATTTATATCCAATAGATGTTTCTCTATTTCACTGTTCAGCTTTTCGATATAAGCCTGGTCTTTTTTCGATACTGCAATTTCCACCGATGAAAGTAAAGGCGAACTGGCGAAAAGTTCGCGTAATTTCTGTCGGCTGGCAAGCAGGTTGCTTATTTGAGTGCGCAGATGTTCCAGCGAAAATGGTTTCTCCAAATAGGCGTCCGAACCGTGTTCAAGACCTTCAATCTTAGACTCCACGTTGGTTTTGGCTGTAAGCAAAATTACCGGAATGTGCGAATTTTGTGCGTCGTTTTTAATCGCTTCGCAAAGTTGATAGCCATCCATGACCGGCATCATTACGTCACTCACTACAATGTCGATATTGTTTTCGAGCAATACTTTTAGTGCTACTTCACCATTTTCTGCGGTGAAAATTTGGTAATAGTCTTTCAAATAATCGGCTGTAAGCGTAATCAACTCGACATTATCCTCGACCAACAGCAATTTGCTCTGTTCGGTTTTCGAATTAGCTGTTTCGATGCTTCGAATGTGCTTGTTGTAATCAACATCATCGAGCACAATGTCTGAATTTCGCTTAATAGTTTCAACTGTTTTGGCTTGTGTAACCGGTATGGAAATAATAAATGTAGAACCACCGCTTATGTTTCTTTCGCAAATTAGTGTTCCACCATGTTTTTCGGTCAATGCTTTTGAAAGCGCTAATCC
>Ga0302215_10002824_pt1 | contig 11846 bp, 5 predicted proteins | sample II_Fen_N3_1_FD_194580 | JGI IMG/M metagenome (GOLD analysis project Ga0302215, IMG submission 194580) | Peat permafrost microbial communities from Stordalen Mire near Abisko, Sweden - II_Fen_N3_1 | ecosystem: Environmental > Terrestrial > Soil > Wetlands > Permafrost | place: Sweden: Abisko... | reverse complement strand
GGTAAATGGCGAAACATTTACAGTTTCAGGTACACCGGCAGGTACTTTTGCTGATGCAAATGCGGGAACGAAACCAATTACCGTAACAGGTATTTTGGCTCCTTCAACAAATTACACAGTTACACAACCAAGTCCAACTGCTGATATTACTCAAGCACCGCTTACAATTACCGGAATTACCGGTGATAGTAAAGTGTGGGATGGAACAACTACAGCTACCTTTACCGGAACTCCTGCTTATGCGGGATTGGTAAACGGTGAAATTTTTGCAGTAACCGGCACGCCGGTAGCAAATTTTGCTGCAGCGGATGTAGCGAATGATGTTAATATTATTGTAACAGGATTTACAGCTCCAACAACTAATTATTCGTTAACACAACCGGTATTAGTTGCTAATATTACCGGTACTGCCACAGCATTGAATAATGTAAATAATTCAACCAATATCTTGGTTCGTAAAGATGGTATTATTTCAAAAGTTGATGGAACTATAGATGTAATTTCATTTAATGGTATGATTCTGAGAATGGAAAAAGTACAGGTCGGTCATGAAATTAAATTGGTATCAGGTGCTTACATTATCCGTGTATCAACGAATACAAACACAACTGTTCAAAAGGTTGTAATTTAAAGCAATTAAGATTAGCAAAACCTGTAAGTTTTGCTAAATAATATGATTCATTCAGCACTGACAAGATTTAAATCTTGTCAGTGCTGATAATCAAAATATTAAATTTTTATTTTATTCAAATCAACACTTTTAAAATTATTCAGTATGAAAAAACATTACATTAAACTAATTACGCTGGCAGTTTTTTTCTGCCTTAGTTCATCAATGTTTGGACAAACACCTGTAATTGTTGGTGACTCTCTCCGGTTTCTAACAGTGCTCGATTCAATGAAAAACAATGGTGGTGGTACAATTCAATTAGCCGCCAGTGTAAGAATTCCAATTGCAAAAAACCAAACTTTCGGACTGGAATCAACTTCATCCAATCCAATTCAGATTAACACCAATCAATATTCTCTTATTGCAAATGGTGATGGAACTTCAGCTGATAGCTGTATTTTAAGAATCGGAAATTATATGACTATTACCGGAACCGGAACAGTAATATCTGGCATTAAAAGGGGTCATATTCGCGTTGTGGGTGGTTCCGTAACATCAAATACCACTACAAGCGGAACTTCCACTATTTACAATAATGATGGTTGGATATTTATCTGGGGTGGAACTGTAAGTGTTAACGCAATCGGTTTGACAGCAGGTAGCAGTGCAGCAGCAGTTACGGCAGCAAATTATATGTCTCTAATCATTGTAGGCGGAACAATTTCTGCAACTGGAGATTACACTCGAGCAGTGGTAGGGAATGAACTTGGGAATGGCATTGTCAAACCAATTTCAGGTGCAACTATAAATGCCAGTGGTAGCAATGCTTACGGCATTCAGGTGCTTGGTATTGGAGCCGATACTCCAATGTTTATCGGGAATAATCTAACGATTAATACAAATTCAACTGATGCAACCGATGCAGGAATAGTTAATGGTGGTTCTACTTCTGTAATTATGATTCCTTCATCAGTTACCGGTTTAACATTAAATTGTACAACTCCAATGAAATTAGACAATACAGCAGGTGTATTACTGGATTTGCGCGGAGTAACGCTTACTGCCTCTCCGGTCAGCGGAACCGCTCTGGTTAATCCAACTGATATTGTATTTACAGCTTCAGGAAATGCAACAATGTCATTCCCTTCTACAAAAATATATTACACCTATAGTACAACCGCTCCAATAGCAACAAGTCCAACTATAGTAAACGGTGGAAAAATCAACGTGGCAAGTGCAACAAATACCATCACCGCAATGATTGGCTTACCTTATGCAACTTACAATACTACTTCGTATCCGTTCAATTATACAGTACAAAATGCGGTTGGTCCAATTAATATCCCTGACTTCGCAACATTAGTCTCACAATATAATGCTTCTCAAGCTGCTGCTGCCGGAACAACTCAAATGAAATTAACGGCAAGCTTTAGTACTTCCGGCGCTTATACCATTACCCCGGATGCAACTCATCCTGTAATAATTGATGCTAATGGTTTTCAGATTACAACCGCAAGTTCAGGAACATGGGGAGGAAATTTGTCAATTTCGAGTACAACCACCACAGGAATTCTTAAAATAGCTGGCGCTTATACCACAAATATTACCGGTGGAACATATACTGTAACAGGAAATGCACCAATTATTTATGCGAGTTCTGGAAGTGGAGTTACAGATGCCAGTACTAAATTGTACCTTTCAAATTCTACATTTACTGTTAATGGAACTACTAACGGGGCAAGTATTATAAAAATGGCTACTAATAATGGAAATTTAATCTCTGCTACAAATTGTATTTTTAATGTTAGTACGTTGGGTTCGTTATTTACCAGTTCAGGAGGTCCTCAAAACATTATTTTAACTAGCAGTACATTGAATGTTTCCGGAAGTGATGCAAATACTACTGCATTTACATGGGCTCCTGCCAGCCAGGCGTTAAATTATTTAACTGTAGACGGGTTGACAATTAATATGAATTCAGGTAAAATTTTTGCTTTTGCGGGTTCAAAAACTGTAAATGCAATTATTAAAAGTATGACGGTCAATTCAACTACTAGCCCAATTCTTTATAGTGCAGGAACTACTACCGGATTTGTTCTTAAATTCTACGATTTCCGTGCTTTGACCACTAATGTTGCTCCGGGAACTTATAGTACCTCTCAAAATGTAACACTTAGTATGGGTACAACAGCTGTAGATGCAGCAGGAGCTGCCATTTATTATACGACAGATGGAACAACTGAGCCAACTGCAGCCAGCACTCTATATACTGCCCCAATTTCTGTTTCTTCTAACACAACAATTAAATCTATTGCTATAAAAGACACGTTTACCGGAAATTCAAAAACATTTGCTTACATAATTAGTGGAACTGACATTGCAAATCCTGAAAAAAATGCTCTTTCAGTTTATCCAACAACAGTTGAAAATATGTTGAATATTTCTGCAAGTGCAGCTCGCGTTCAGGTTTATGATATTACCGGCAAATCGGTTATTTCAAAAAACAATGTGAAACAACTCGATCTTTCTGCAATTCATTCAGGAGTTTATCTTGTAAAAGTAAGCCTGAGTGATGCAACATCGAAAACATTCAAAGTAGTAAAACAATAATATCTCAATCAATCGGAAATTGTTGTTTTTTAATAATTTCCGATTGATATCTTATTTTTAAGATTAATTTTCTATCAATCTATTATAAATTTTAAAAAAAAACTATTATGAAAACAAATCATTTACTTAGAAAATGTGTTGTTGTTGCTATTTGCTTAGCAATAACATTTGTGGCAAAAGCAGCAGATCCTACAACATCTGCTCCAACACCTACTGCTCCGGCAAATAAAGTGGCTTCAATATTTAGCGATGCTTATCAATCTGCCGATCCGGGAACAGTTTTTTTCCCAAATTGGTCTCAACCTACAGTTGTTTCTACAATTCAAGTTGGCGGTACCAATAATGTCTTGAAATATGATAATTTTAGTTATGAGGGAACACAGTTAGCTAATATTTTGGTCGTACCAGATATGAAATATATGCATGTCGATGTATATACTTCCAACTTGAACACGTTAAAAATTGGTCCGATCAGTCCCGGTCCACAAGAAACAGATTACAATGCCATTCTGACGGCTAATACCTGGAATAGTTTTGATATTCCGGTATCAACCTTCACTGGTGTAAATATGTCCGATATAATTCAACTGGGTACGTCAGGAGGTAACGGAGCACAAACTGTTTATTTGGATAATATCTATTTCTGGACGGATGTAGTTGATACACAAGCACCAACGGCATTTACTGCAGCCAAAGGTACTGTTGCCGGTGATGCTGTAACATTTTTGTTAAATGCGACTGATAATTCCGGTGTAGTTTTCTATGATATTACTTATGGTACAAAAACTGCTACTACTTTAGGTTTAGTATCGGGAACTCAAGCTTCATTTGTCGTTAGTGGATTAACCGGTTCAACAGATTATAGTTTTTCGATAGTTGCAAGAGATCGTACAGGAAATGCTGTTGCAACTCCAATTGTTGTAACTGCTACTACTTCAACAACTATGCCAGCTGCTCCAACTCCAACCAGACCTGCAGCACAAGTAAAATCAATATATAGCGATGCTTATACTCCTGCTGTTACTGTTACTGAATGGAGTAATTGGTGGATGATGAATTTTACAGATTACGTATTTCCAGGAAGTAACAATGGTAAAAAAGCAATATCAACTAATTCAGGCGGTTGTGGAAGTCCAACTTTTGTAGCTACTCCTTTTAATGCTACCGGTATGAAATATATGCATGTAGATGTTTATCCTATAACATCATTTGTTATAAGTACTCAAGTTATTACTATTACTACTACAGATGCAAATTGGGTTTCTTTAGGAACACTAACTCCAAATCAATGGAATAGCATAGATGTTCCTGTAAGTTCATTTACTAATTTAGTAAAAACAGATATAAAACAAGTTGGTTTTCAAACTACGGGTACTCCAGGTACTTTCTACATGGATAATCTCTATTTCTATACCGATGCAACCGGTATTTCGGAAGTTGCTGCTTCTAATTTATTCAAATGTTATCCAAGTCAGATCGTTGACAATTTAACTATTAAAGCTGAAAGTGAAATAAGCAATGTAACGGTACGTAACTTATTGGGTCAAACTGTAAAAACACTTGCAGCCACAGGATTGGAAAAATCAATAGATTTAAGTGCTGTTGCAGCCGGTAATTATTTCGTAACCGTGCGTTTGACCAATGGTCGGTTGGCTACTCAAAAAATTATCAAACAATAAAAAGTAATTCCGGTGGACAAAAAAGTCCACCGGAAATCTACTCATTTTTAGAAACAAAGATATTGGTATAAAAAATATTCCTTTTTATTGAACTAATTTTCACAAATAAAATAAACAAATGAATAATTTAAAGAAACTTATTATCTGTTTTTTAGCAACTTCATCCATTCTGACAATCAGCGCTCAATCCTTTCCGTATAAGGCTGCAAATGTTGTCGATGGGTATAACTTGGTTTGGCAGGATAATTTTGATGGAACTACATTGGATGAAACCAATAACTGGGTAGTGGAATTAAATGGAAATGGTGGAGGAAATAATGAATTGGAATATTACCGTCGGGAAAATATTACGGTTGGTGCTGAGCCTGTTACGGGTAAAAATTGCTTAATAATAACCGCTAAAAAAGAAACTTATTCGGGAAAAACCTGCACTTCAGGCCGACTAAAAACAGCTGGTAAAATGACCTTCAAACATGGAAGAATTGATGCAAGCATTAAACTTCCACATACAGCAAATGGTCTTTGGCCTGCATTTTGGATGATGGGTGGCGATTATTCAACAGTTGGATGGCCTAAATGTGGTGAAATTGATATTCTGGAAATGGGTAACAGTAATGGAATAAGTAAAGGTACTCAGGATAAATATTATGGTAGCCATTACCATTGGGGTGAAAGCTGGAATAATGGCTCATATCCTAACTGGGGAGAATCTGTAACAACGACTTTGGGTATTCAGGATGATTTCCATTTGTTAACTTTGGTTTGGGATGATAACTATCTGCAAACATATCTTGATTTAGACAAGAACCCATCAGCTACTCCGCTGGCTAAAATGGCGATTAATGGAGCTGACGTTGCAGGAAATGCGGCCCATTATTTTCATAAACAATTCTATGTGATTTTTAATCTGGCAATTGGTGGCAATTATACCGGGATTTCTAACATAAACAATGTCACTGCATTAGCAAACGGTGATGCAAAAATGTATGTCGATTATGTGCGGGTTTATCAACAAAAGATTGCCGGTGAAGAATATACTGGTCCGGCTCTTACATCGGCAGTTCAGGAAATTAAAGCTCAGAATCAATACAATATCTATCCAAATCCGGCTACAAATCAGGTTACTATTCAGGGCAACAACACACCTTCGAATATTCGTGTTATCAATTTGGCCGGACAGGAAGTACTTAATGTAAATAACACAAATAACGTAAACATCACTGATCTTCCAGTTGGAAATTATATCATGAAAATTACAGATATAAATTCAAAAGAAGAAACACATAAGTTGACAAAAAAATAAGGTTTTAAGTGCTGATTTTCGATAATTATCAATGTATTTATTGAACTTCAGGCTAAGTACAATTTCATAGAGAAAATTAATTGGAAGTAGTTTAGTTAACGTTTTTTCATCCAACTAATTAAAAAAATCAAAGACTCTGATTTTTTACAGAAATAAAAAAGTTTCTTCTAAAAATTAGAGTCTTTGTATCGCTTATCTCACTTTTTCAAAAAACTTTTTTATATGAATTATCTCAAAAAGCACGTTATCAGTGCTTTCGTATTAGTTTTTCAGGTTAGTTTTGCACAAATTTTGCCCGCGGTCAATGATTCAATAATATCAAAAAAGGATCTGATTTCGAGTGGTTATAAATTGGTCTGGCAGGATAATTTCGATGGAAAAACCCTGGATGTTAAGAATCATTGGAAAATCGATGTGGATGGAAATGGAGGTGGAAACAAAGAATTACAGTACTACCGGAAACAGAATATCCGGGTAGGAAAAGAACCGGTTAGCGGTGAAAATTGTCTGATTATTACAGCAAAAAAAGAAAACTATCTTTCAAAAGAATTCACTTCAGGTCGTTTAAGTACACAAGATAAAATTTCATTTAAATACGGAAAAATTGAAGCCCGTATTAAATTTCCAACTATAGGAAATGGAATATGGCCTGCATTTTGGATGCTTGGTAAAGGTTTTCCGGATGTCAATTGGCCAAAATGCGGTGAAATTGATATTCTTGAGATGGGAAATGCAAAAGGTATCAAAAAAGGAGTTCCCGACAAATACTTCAGCGGAGCTTGTCATTGGGGCGAAAGTTGGAATGGTGGTAATTATCCTCATGTTGGCAAAGGGTCCATAAGTTCATATTCATTAGTGGGTGATTTTCATTTATTTACTCTTATTTGGGATGAAAATGAACTAAAAATGTATCTCGATCTGGATAAATATCCCGATAATCTGCCCTATTACACGCTGCCGATAGCAGGTGAAGATAAACCCGAAAATGCGGCTCATTATTACAACAAACAATTCTTTATCATTTTTAATCTGGCTGTTGGAGGCAACTTTACCGGAATTTTGAACCCGGAAGGTATTACCGCCATGCCTACTGGTGAAGCTAAAATGTATGTTGACTATGTGCGTGTTTATCAAAAAGGATTAAAAAACGAAGAATATTCGTTTAATTTTGGCGAAAAAACCAAATAGAGACTTGACAACAGCTAAATAAGACAATTCATTTAAATATTTTTTCTATATGACTACCTTCAAAAAGACAAAACAACTCGTTTTTTTTGTGGCAATATGTATCATTTGCAATTGCTCATCCGCTCTTGCTTACACTATTCCGCAAAATAACCGAATTAAATATAATCTGAATTACGATTGGAAGTTTAATAAAGCTGATGTCGTCAATTCACAGTTGGTTACATTTAGCGATGCTGCCTGGCAAACGGTTAGTTTGCCACACACAATCAACGATTATGATTTGTTTGATGTATGGATTACCGGTAGTGGTAATTATGGTTGGACCGGTAAAACATGGTACCGAAAACATTTTAAACTTAACGCTGCTTTTATTGGTCGTCGGGTTATTGTTGAATTCGAAGGAATTCGTCAGGCAGCAGAATTTTATATAAACGGAACCTGGGTAGGGCGATTTGAAAACGGAGTTTCGCCCTGCGGAATTGACATTTCCGATTATGTGAATTTTGGCTCTACTGAAAATGTTTTAGCTGTTAAGGTTGATAATTCGCTTGGATATAAAGAGTTGGCAACCGGTATAACGTTTGTTTGGAATACACCACCATTTAATCCGGATTTTGGGGGAATAGTAAGCAATGTAAATCTGCATGTGATGGATAAAATTTACCAGACTTTACCTCTGTATGAAAATTTAGGAACAAGTGGAACGTATGTTTATCCTTCAAATATCAATTTTGGTGCTAAAACAGCTGATATAACGGTACAGTCTGAAGTAAAAAACACCAATACCAATGCATTAATAGTAGATTATGCAATTGCAATCGTCGATATTAATGGGAATATTGTAGCTACCGATACCCTGAAAGCCAATACTGTAAATGCTGCAGAAACCAAAATTTTATCCAAAACACTTCCGATGTCAAATATCAGATTTTGGTCGCCCGGATATCCAAACTTATATAAAGTTTATACTCAGTTAATCAGTGACGGAAAAGTGCTTGATGTCTACGAAACTCCACTTGGCGTTCGAAAAGTTGATTTTAATGTGGCAACAGGTCTTACAATTAATGGAAATTTCCTTTATTTAAAAGGATATGCACCACGTACAACCATGGAATGGGTAGCTGTGGGACAAGCGCCAAACTGGATGGGTGAATATGATTTTAGTTTAATGAAACAAACGAATGGAAATTTTCTTCGCCCAATGCATGTCGCTCCACGAAAACGGGATGTCGAAGCGGCTGATAAATTCGGAGTAATTTACGCTTGCCCGGCCGGTGATGCCGAAGGTGATGCTACCGGACGTCAATGGGATCAACGTGTTGAATTGATGCGTGATGTTACCATTTATTATCGGAATAATCCTTCAGTAGTCTTTTTCGAAGGAGGAAATCAACATATTGCTCCTGAACATATGCAACAAATGCTCGATGTTCGCAAAACATGGGATCCGAATGGTGGTCGTTTCAGTGGAACACGTTCAACTGATGCCGATTTGGCCGGTATTGAAGAATACGGTTCAACCATGGATGGACCCGGCACTTCAGCTACAATTCCTATTTGGGATGCAGAATATGCCCGCGGTGAATGTCCACGACGTGTTTGGGATAAATATTCACCACCAAGTTATGGCTATAGAAATATTGTGGATACAGTTGCTAATACGATTGTTGAGTATCCTGTTGACGATTTCAAATATAACAGTTCGGAAGATTTAGCCCGCAATAATGTAAAGAAATACGTCGATCGCTGGAGCAGACGTGGTGGTCAGGGATTGACATCAGTAATGTGTGGTGGCGCAAAAATTATTTTTGCAGATGGTGTCAGCCACGGACGTATGACAAATGCCGAACTTTGCAGAGTCGGAGGAGCAATGGATGCAGCGCGTTTACCAAAAGAATCTTTTTATGCCATGAAAGTGATACACAGCGATACAACCGATATGGAAATTCTCGGACACTGGACTTATCCTGCCGGCACAGTGAAAACTATGGTTGTCATTTCGAATACTTCCGAAGTGGGACTTGTAACTTATGACCAATCCGGAAAACTGATTAAAGATTATGGAAGAGGCATACAATCAAATACGTTTGATTTTGCATTTGCAAATGTAGCTTTTCAGTCCGGAAAAATTGTAGCTACCGGTTATGTCAATGGAGTGGCTAAAATCACCAAACAGATTATTACTGCCGGCAGTCCTACAAAACTCAAAATTACACCGGTTCTGGGACCGAATGGTTTCATTGCTGATGGTTCTGATGTGGCCATGTTCGATGTGGAAGTAACAGATGCAAATGGCATTCGTTGTCCAACTCAGGAAGGGCGGGTAAATTTCACTTATTCCGGTCAGGCGGTTTATCTTGGCGGTTATAATAGTGGAATTCAATATAGTAATGCCGATGCAAATGGTGTTCGCCGCGACACGTTGCATACAGAATGCGGAATAAACCGAGTATTCGTTCGGGCAACAAGAACTGCTGGCGGTTTTACGCTTAATGCCACAGCCGTGGGATTAACTTCGGCCTCTTCAACCATTGTTTCACAGACATTCAATGTAGTAGATGGCTTGACAGAACAACGTCCGCAGGGATATACGGTAATTGCTTCTGATCCTCCGTTAATTCCGATTTTTCATTTTAGCGATGTGTTGAATGCTGAAATTAATACTGATGTTATTTCTTCAATCTGCACTCTGTCAGGAGTTCCGAATCCGTTACCAATTAAAATAACTGCAACAGGTTATACTGCTACTTATTCGATAAATGGTGGTGCATTTACTTCGGTGGACGGAACGGTGAAAAATGGTGATCAGATTCGGGTGAAACTGACTTCCGACCAACAATATCTGACCAAACGATTTGCCACTATTGACATCGGCGGAACTATGAATATTTTTAGTGTTACTACTAAAAAAGCACCGCTTGCCAAACCAAATCTGGCGTTAAATAAACCGGTATCGTCACCTTCGTCACAAACCGGCAATGAAGTTATTAAAGTAAATGATGGCAGCACAACATCACGATGGGCAGGTGGAAATAATACGTATCCACAGTCTTTTGTTGTTGATTTGTTGAAATCGTATAAAATTGACAGCATTGAATTTATGCCGTACGGAAGTCGTGATTATCAGTTTAAGCTGGAAGGTTCATTAGATAGTTTGAGTTTTTTCACGTTATCCGATCAAACAAACAATACAAAGAGTTTGCTAACACTACCGGTAACTTTTGAACCTAAAAAAACCCGATATGTTCGAATGACCGTATCAGGAGCTGCAACATATACCGGAAAATGGACATCAATTTACGAATTCAGGGTTTATGAAGCTCCTGCCGATACTATTCCTGATCCGTTCCATATTGTTCAGCAAACAAATGTTGATTTGTTTGCTGAAACTATTTCTGAACCTTTCGTTGTTACCGGAATTGATGGACCAACTTCCATTTCAATTTCAGATAATACCGAAATTGCTGCTTATTCAATCAATAACGGACCGTTTTTGACTGATCCTTCGGTGGTTAATAATAGCGACATTATTCGTGTTAAGCTTGGAACCGGGTCGCAATATGGCAATACATATTCTGTAAAATTGACTATTGGTGGTGTGTCAGATTTATTCAAGGTTACAACAGTTTCATTGGCCGATGGGATTTCTGAATTGAACCAACAGAATTCGCTGACTCTTTATCCAAATCCAACCACCGGATTGATTAATATAACGGGCAAATTAGATGCAGGGAATATTGAAATTTATAATGTAGCCGGTCAGAAAGTGATGAGTGAAGAAATTCAGAACTCATTAAATCACCAGCTAAATTTATCGGGTTTTAATCCGGGAATGTACTTGCTAAAATACTATACAAAAACAAAGGTTTATCACGCTCAATTTGTATTGAAATCGAATTAAGTATTCTATTTTTAATAAAATGTATAACCGGACATTAACCTGTCCGGTTATTTTGTATTTTTGAGTTTAGTTTTGATCCTCAGGCGTCTACAATTTTATGTCAAAATCTTTAAAAAAAAATTCCACATTAATTCTGATTTTATCATTTTATTCAGGTTTCTATTGTCTTGTTTTAGAGATGATTTGGAGTCGATATCTTCAGTTGGTCTTTGGTGTTTCCATTTATGCCGTGGCCACAGTCATTACTTGTTTTATGCTTGGATTGGCTGTTGGAAATTTCATTTTTGGAATTATTTGTGATAAATCAAAAAAACATCGAAGCTTATTATTGCTGATAATTGCAGGGATATTGATTCTGGGGGCTCTTTCACCACTGATTTATTCCAAACTTCAGGAATTAAATTACTTTCTTTCTTCGAGGGAATTAATGAACGGCTTTGTAAGCAAACAACTATTTCGTATTCTGATATCCATTCTCTTTTTACTTATTCCAACCACGTTATTAGGAGGCATTCCTGTCATTTTACTCAGAATATATAATTCTGATATCGAAAA
>Ga0302215_10002823_pt1 | contig 11849 bp, 10 predicted proteins | sample II_Fen_N3_1_FD_194580 | JGI IMG/M metagenome (GOLD analysis project Ga0302215, IMG submission 194580) | Peat permafrost microbial communities from Stordalen Mire near Abisko, Sweden - II_Fen_N3_1 | ecosystem: Environmental > Terrestrial > Soil > Wetlands > Permafrost | place: Sweden: Abisko... | reverse complement strand
TGAGTGGTACCTTTGCGTATGCCATGAGCTGTGGCTGCCCCATTATCTCCACACCTATACCGCATGCCAAAGAATTTTTAGAAAAAGATACGGGTATAATCTTCGATTTCAAAAATTCTGTTCAACTGGCCAAAGGTGTCAATCTTCTGCTCAACGACTATCCGTTACGCAAAAGTATCATCACCAACACATTGCAAAAAATTGTGTCAACCGCCTGGGAAAATTCGGCTGTAGCGCATGCCATGTTATTTCAATTTATGTCCGGCAACAAGATTCAGCTTCAATATAACTTACCGGATATTAATCTGAATCATTTAAAAGCCATGACCACGGAATTTGGAATGATTCAGTTTTCGAAAATTAATCAACCAAATTTAAAATCGGGCTATACACTCGATGATAATGCCCGCGCACTAGTAGCTACCTGTATGTATTTTAAAACCTCCGGAGACAAAGACAGCATTCCTGAAATCAGAAAATACCTGGCTTTCATAAAATTCTGTCAACAACCGACTGGTAATTTTTTAAACTATGTAGATCAACAAAAAAATTTCACAGGGCAGAACAATGACGTAAACCTGGATGACTCCAACGGGCGAGCACTTTGGGCATTGGGTTATGTGGTTTCAATAAAAGACATGTTACCTAAAGCCATTATTAATGATGCCATTGAAATATTTGAGCTGGCTATGCAACATCTAATTTCAGTAAAATCTCCCCGAGCCATGTCTTTTGCCATGAAAGGTATATTCTATTTTCATAAAGGCAAAAAATCAACTGACTACCTGGACGTGGTGCATATTTATGCCAACCGACTGCTTGAAATGTATAAATATGAATCAAACATTATATGGGAATGGTTCGAGGGTTATATGACTTATGCTAACAGTATTTTGCCCGAAGCAATGCTATACGCATGGCTCATGACAGGCGAAAGTATTTATAAAGACATAGCCCGAAACTCCTTCAATTTCTTGCTTTCGCTGATTTTCAATAAAAACGGAATAGAAGTAATTTCTAACAAAGGCTGGTTGCAAAAAGGTCAGGAAGCCGGACAATTTGGCGAGCAGCCCATTGATGTAGCCTATACCATCATGACCCTGAGTAAATTCTACGATGTGTTTATGGACGAAGATTATCACAAAAAAATGGAAACCGCTTTCAACTGGTTTTTGGGTGATAACCGTTTACACCAGATTATTTATAATCCCTGTACCGGTGGATGTTATGACGGACTGGAAGAAACACATGTAAATCTGAATCAGGGAGCGGAGTCAACGGTAAGTTACCTAATGGCACGCTTAACCGTAGAGAAATATAAAAATGAAGAGTAAAAACAGAAAGTCAATCGCAGTCATTGTGGCTCATCCGGATGATGAAACACTCTGGGCAGGAGGAACAATACTGGAACATCCGTTGAACGAATGGTTTATAGTCTGCCTGTGCAGAGCCAATGATTGTGAACGATCAGTCAGATTTAAAAATGCGTTGGTACTGCTTAAAGCAAAAGGTATTATGGGTAATTTGGATGATGGTCCGGATCAACATCCTTTAGACGAAACTGAAGTAGAGAATGAGATATTAAAATTATTGCCGGACACTCATTTCGATCTTATTATAACACACGATTTTGCCGGTGAATATACCAAGCATTTGCGACACGAGGAAGTAAACAAAGCAGTAATATCCCTGTGGCACAATGACAAAATAACGGCTAACGAACTTTGGACATTTGCTTACGAAGACGGCAAGAAGGCTTATTTTCCTAAGGCAATAGATTATGCCAATATATTCGAAGCGCTTTCAGAAAAAATATGGCTGCGGAAATATGCTTTGATAACAAAAACGTATGGATTCAAAGAGGATAGTTGGGAAGCAGAAACAACTCCATTAGCAGAAGCATTCTGGCAATATAAAAATCCATCGCATGTAAAAACAGTCAATGCAGAAAAAGAGAATAGAATGGAAAAAGAGCTGAATATATTTAAAACTCCCAATATCGAAATTTTAAAATCTCTCTACTATAAAAGTAAATCTTATTTGCTGAATAAAAGCAAGTTGGAAACTGAATTCAACTATTTCGAAAAAATATCAACAAAGATTATTGAACCAATCGTAAAAAAATCGTTGGACAAACTGGAAAAAGAATTGAGAATTTTCAAAACGTCAAGTATAGAAACATTAAAATCATCGTATTATGAAAGTATTGGTATTGTATGAGTATCCTCCTACTCCGGGTGGACTGGCAACACAGGGAGACCTGTTATATAAAGGGTTGATGGAACTAGGCGTGGATGTTCATGCAGCACATTTCGAATCGGACCAGGAAAAAGAATGGTATTACCGTTGGTTTAAACCCGATGTGGTAGTAGGGATTGGTTATTGGGGATACACACCTCATTTAATTCTAAACCCACAAAAATTTGGAGCATTGGCAGTTCCGTGGCTTGTTTCCGATGGTTACATAGCCAATTATCAGGATGTACTCAATGCACTTCCACTCATTTTGGTTACCTCCAATTGGGTAAAGGAGATGTATGTACGCGATGGAATTAGTGGAGACAAAATAGAAGTGTTGCCTGTTGGTTGCGACACCGATACTTTTAAACCTTTCAAGTGGAATGACCCGAAAATCATAGCCGTACGCGAAGCACTGGGTATTGCACCAGATGAATTGATGATTCTGACCGTGGGTGGAGATGCTGCTTCTAAAGGCGGCAGGGAAGTTATGGAGGCGCTCGCTAGTATCGATAAAAAAGTTCCCAAATGGAAATATGTTTGTAAAGTATGGCCACAACAGCGAACCAGCATTCAGGATGCGTCCGACGAAGAATTGGCAGAAAGTCTGGGTATTGACAACAAAATAATTTACGCAGTCAATACCATATCACGCACTTTTATGCCCTATCTGATAGGTGCCTGCGATATCTATGCCGCCCCATCCAGGTTGGAAGGATTCGGTATGCCACAGGTGGAAGCCGGAGCCTGCGGTAAGCCTGTATTAAGCATTAATGCTATGGGAATGCTAGACACGTTGGTACACGGCGAAACAGCTTTGCTGGCCGGAGTGGCACAGAAAATAGTTGTGAATGAAGTTATCCTTGGTGCTGCTGCCGGATTTGAAGAAGGACATAAAGTAGTGTTTGATACGCCACGTATTGTCGATTACCGTGCCGATGTGCCGGACATTGCCAAATACTTGGAGTTGCTGATGAATGATGCTTCTATGCGTGATAGATTGGGTAAAGCCGGTCATGAACGTGTGGTAGCTAATTTCGACTACCGTGTAGTAGCTAAGAAGTTTGTTCAGATTATGAACGATAAATTAGGAATACAATGATGTGATGATGAGTTGATGTGATAATGTGATGATTTGGGGATGAAGCTGTCTGACTTTTATAAGATCATCATTTTGCATCGGGTCTTTCGAACTTTGACTAAGAACATTATTCAAATACCGCGAGCTGGAACTCGCGTAACCCAAAATAAAATCATATTTTGAGAAGTCAAGATAGTTTCAATATTATCACATCATCACATCAACTCATCATCACATCAACAAATTATCAAATCAACAAATTATGCCACTAAAAAAAGGAAAATCGAAAAAAGTTATTTCTGAGAACATTGAAGAAATAATGCACAGTTATCATCAGACCGGAACAATAGGAACATCAACTCCAGAGTCGAACGAGAAAGCGCAGAAACAGGCTATAGCAATAGCTTTTGACGTAGCAAAAAAGAAGAAAAAATAATCAATAACAATGAAAAAAATTGATTTACAAGAAATTGAAGATGCAAAGAAAGCGGCACTGGAAGTGTTGCTTCATAATGCTCATGGTCCTTATATGGGGCTTCCACGCACGGCAGGTTGGGGTTATCCCGAACCGTACACGCGTGATTTGATGTTTTCCATCTTTGGAATTGCTGTAAGCGGCAATAAAAAGCTGCAGGACAGCATCCGTCGGGTATTGGAAACATTAGCTAAGAACCAAAGCGAACACGGACATATTCCCTCGCTGGTTCATGATAGTGAAGATCGCGGTTCGAGTGATACTACCCCTTTGTTTCTGTTGGGAACTGCTATTTTTCGAAAACTAACTGGAGAGTCGGAGTTCCTGCACGAGGCAGTTGAAAAAGCCCTTGTCTGGATGGAATATCAGAGTCCGTCCGACCGGTATATGGTGGCACAACAGCCTACCAGCGACTGGCGCGACGAGCAATGGGTGCTGGGTTATGGATTGTTTGTAAACACGGTTGTTTATAGCTATCTGCGCTTGTTAGGATTGAATGAAAGAGCCGACCAAGTTCAACAAGAAATGAGTAAATTTACCATTACCGGAGGAACTATACATCACCACGTACACGAAGGGCTGGTGGTAAAACACAAACCTTACTATGCCATGTGGTCCTACAAAATTTTAAGTAGTGAACGGTTCGATTTGTTGGGCAACAGTCTGGCTATTTTATCGGGAATAGCCTCCCCTACCCGAGCCAACGAAATGATTTCGTGGATTGAAGAGGAATGCGCCGCCATGCGTGCTAAAGGAGATTTGGTAGTTGACTTGCCACCCAACTTTTTCCCATTCGTCAAACCGGAAGATCCTGAGTGGAACGAACGCTATGCTGAATACAATAACCCCGGCGATTACCACAACGGTGGTATCTGGCCTTTTATCTGCGGTATCTACATTGCAGCTTTAGTTGCAGCTAAAAAGTACGCACTTGCCGAAGAAAAGCTGGAAGTACTTACTCATTTTGTGAAAGAATCAAGAACAGACAATCTTGAATTTGGATTTAACGAATGGATAAAAGCGCAGGATGGTAAACCAATGGGACAAGACTGGCAAACCTGGAGCGCTGCACTTTATCTCTATGCTGCAAAATGTGTGAAGGATAGATGTACACCGTTTTTTGATGATATGAGGGAATAATAATGATTAAATAATATAAAGAGCTCCGTCATTAGCGCATAATATAACTGCACCTTGGCAGGGTGCAGTATCATCAAGAGTTTGACTGTTGAAATGTTGAAAAATGACGTAGGAAAATTACGTAGACCATTGTACCTATGAATTTTGCAATTTTATTAAAGAATTTTGTAACTAGCCTCCTTAATATATTCTGACCTTTGTAATGCTTTGAAAATTTATTCATAGCTTAAAATAATAATATAATGAAAACGAATGAAGTATTGCAAAAAGACGTTCAGGATGCCATCAAATGGGAACCGTTATTAAATGCTGCTGAAATTGGCGTTACAGCAAAAGATGGTGTAGTTACTCTTACCGGAACTGTTGATACTTATATTAAGAAATCAGAAGCTGAAGATGCGGCTAAAAAGGTAGCAGGCGTAAAAGCTGTTGTTGAAGAAATTCAAATTAAGTCAGGCAACTTTGGTAAAAAAAACGATGGAGAGATTGCTACTGAAGTATTGAATGCATTGAAGTTGAGTTGGCAAATTCCGAATGACAAAATACAAGTAAAAGTAGAAGCCGGTTGGGTTACACTGGAAGGTGAACTTAGTTGGAATTACCAAAAAGAAATTGCCAAAAGAATAGCAACCAATCTTGTTGATGTAAAATGGGTTACTAACAATATCACTATTAGGTCAGAAAGAGTTGCCAAAGTTGAAAAAGAAGATGTAGAGAATGCGTTGAACCGTAATTGGTCCCTAGAAGACAAGCATATTCTGGTTTCAGTTTCAGAAAATAAAGTAATACTAAATGGAACTGTAAATTCATGGTATCAGAAAGACGAAGCAAGCCGTATTGCATGGCAAGCTCCCGGAATTATATCTGTAGATAATGAATTAACTGTAGATTATCAATAAATTATGTAGCAAAAAATAAGCAGAAGGGGTCATCTCTTTCTGCTTATCATAAACGTTTTATTCACTTATAAAAACTTAAAATTATGTATTACGGAAATTATTTTTGGGGAATGGATCTCATTTGGTGGGTTGTATGGTTTTTTCTATTGATTTGGATATTTGCAGTACCTTATGACATTCCCGGTCAGAGAAGGAGAAAAGATTCACCGCTTGACATTTTGAAAGCAAGACTTGCAGCTGGTCAGATTACCAAGGAAGAATACGAAGACACTAAAAGAATATTGGAAAATGATTCTTCTAAGTAACCAGAACAAGTAATAGATTTATATACTTCAATTGCAAATGTATATTCAGATTTTTCTCTAAATATCTTCTTAATTTTTAATAAAAAAGAACGCATGAAAAGCATACCCGACCATAAATACTCGCTTGTCAAACAAGTGAAGATTCTATGTTATCATAAATACTCACTGGCTGAACAGCCGAATGTAGACGAAAAGAATAATCTTCCCGGATACCCGACTTACCCCGTCGGTGAAGATATTTACCAGCAAGATAAAGAAGATAAAGAAATTGATCCGGAACAAATCACTATCGAAGAAGAGCTTAGTGAAAACAGCCAAAAAGATTTCGATGAAGATTCTTTAGATAGCGGCCTGGACATTCCGGGATCTGAACTGGATGATGAACAGGAAAAAATCGGAAGCGAAGATGAAGAGAACAACTACTATAGCCTTGGTGACGATAACAGTAAAGAGTAATTAAAACAGCCTACTATATCGACACTTAGTCATCGCGGCACAGACCAGGCATATATGAAGGTAGAACATCGAGCAAATGAAAGCATCTGAGAGCTCATTTTAAGTTTTGCATTATATAAAAGTTATGGTTCAGCTATAATTCTTTATATAATCTTTATAATAAAGCTTATATCTTTGTATCATTGAAAATGGCCTAAAAACAACTCAATGATATGGACTCAAAGCAAACCATTCTGATAATAGATGACGAAATCCAAATACGGAGACTTCTTGAAATAAACCTTTCTGCTAACGGTTATCGTGCAGTTGAGGCAGAAACTGGAAAAGATGGCTGTTTGTTAGCGGCTTCTGTAAATCCGGCTCTGATTATTCTGGATTTGGGATTACCCGATATGGATGGATTGGAAGTGTTGAAAAAACTGCGCGATTGGTACACAGGGCCCATCATTATTCTTTCTGCCCGCAACTCCGAAGAGGACATTGTATGGGCATTAGACAATGGGGCTAACGATTATCTGACCAAACCGTTTCGTACGCGAGAGTTGCTGGCACGGATACGTGTGGCTACACATCAGGTTATTCGTCAGCAGGATGCAGCCATGGTATTTGATAACCTGACCATTGATCTAAGTAAACACGTGTCCACTAAAAATGGTGAAATCATTAAACTAACTACCACAGAGTTCTCGTTGTTGGCATTGATGGCCAAAAATGAAGGAAGAGTGCTCACTCATGTGTATATTCTCCAGGAAATCTGGGGTTATGGCTACACCGAACAAACCCAATACCTACGGGTTTTTGTTGCGCAACTACGTAAAAAAATAGAAGACGACCCCACTAAGCCTAAATTACTGATTACCGAATCGGGTATTGGATATCGGTTTAGTGGAATATAAATAGTCCGTAACCCCACAGAGGAAGTTACGGACTATAACAAACATGAGTTGAGAAGTAAACTCATAGTAGGGAAAGGTTATTTCTTTTCCTTTTTAGGTATTTTCAGTGTGAAAACGGCACCGCCATTTACTCCATTGGCAGCAGATATAGATCCATTGTGTGCTTCCACAAATCCTTTTACGATAGATAGACCGAGTCCGGTGCCTCCGGCCTTGGCATCTTTCCCCCGATAGAATTTATCAAAAACCGATGACAATTCATCTTCAGGAAATCCATGTCCACAATCGGTTACTTTGATAAACAAATTATCATCCACAAGTTCGATTTTTAGTTCAATCACGCTTCCTTTAGGAGAATGCTGCGTGGCGTTCAGAACCAGGTTGTGCAGTACTTGTTCTATTAATCCGAAATCCACATAAATCAATGGAAGATCGTCGGGAATATCAATTTTGAACGTAAACGATTCAAGTTCATTCTGAAGCGATTCTGAAACCGAGTTCACTAAATCGTGAGCGTCGCACCAATCAGGGTGCGGCGTAATTCTTCCTGATTCCAACCGAGACATATTCAATAAATTTTCCACCAATCGATTCAAGCGAATAGAAGCTGTATTGATTTCGGAATAAAGTTCCTGTTGAATTTGCTCCGGAAGTTGTTGTTCCAGCAAAGTCTCCGACGAGCCCATAATGGCCGCAATCGGAATACGGAGTTCGTGCGAGATGGAATTAAACAGGGTTTTATACAGCTTTTCCGATTCGCTGATCATATACGTTTTTCGTGTGGCATTGCGGAGCAGCTCCCGTTCGTACTTACCAATAATTTGCGAGAGTGACGATTCCCAGAACTGTTCTTCACCGTGCGTGAATACTTTGGTTTGCTTTACCACGATTACACCCAACGTGCTGTTACTACCTATCAATGGGTAAAAAGTGTATTCGTTAGAAGGAAGCGTACTGGTAAGATTTCCGGCTTTCATGGAGTTTTTCTCTACCCAGTGAATGATACTCATTTCACTTTCGGTCAATTGAATTGTGGAGTTTTCATTCGACATCACCTCCAGTTGATTTACATCATTTTTTACCACAATGCTGCATTCCAGTTTGAAATAACGATTGATAAAATCGTAAGCAATCTTAATCACCTCATCGAAGCCGGAAACAGAATTCAAATCTTTGGTAAGTTGGTAAAGGGCATGAGTACGTTCTTCGCGCACACGTATCTTTTTTTCCTGACGACGAACACGCGAAGTTAATGTGCCATTGACCAGTGCCACAATGAAAAACATGACCAACAGCAGAATATCAAGCGGCTTTTGAATAAGAAATGTAAATTGTGGCGGTATAAAGAAATAATCCCAGATTAATGCGCTGGCAGTGGCGGCAAACAACACCGGTCCGGTACCATAAAACAAAGCCAGCAACGACACCATAAACAGCAGAATAACCGACACCACCTGATAGCCGACAATGTCTCTGACTAAGTAACTCAACATCGAAGTCAGGGCTACAATCAGCGAAACGGTGAGGTACTGTCGACTGCGTGACGTAAAGGTTGGAATGGTTGCTTTTATATTGATTTTATCTTCCACCGGAGTATCGGAACCCAGAATATACACATCAATATTACCACTGTATTTTATCAGTCGGTTCACAAAATTACCTAGTTTCAGTAACGATTTCAGACTACTAAACCTAGATTTACCAACGATAATATGCGTGATATTCTCTTTTTGGGCATAGTTTATAATGGCTTTTACCAGATCGTCGTTGGTGACAATGCGCACTTTAAATCCCAGTTCCTTGGCAAGTTCAATGTTGGCATCCAATTGCTCGTGATCGCGTGGCGTTAATCGTTGAGTAGTCTCCACATAAAGTGCTTCCACATTGGCACCCATGGTGTAAGCCAGGTTTTTTGCCCACTTCAGCAATCCGGCAGAAGACGGACTTACGCCAATAGCCACAAGGAAGTGCAGACCCGATTTCCATGGACCCCGGATACGTTTATCCTGCATGTAATCGTGCAACTGATTATCGACACGGTCGGCAACAATACGCAACGACATTTCGCGCAGGGCGGTAATATTTCCTTTGCGGAAGAAATTATTGACGGCTTCTTTCGAGCGTTCGGGCGTATACACTTTACCATCCGAAAGGCGTTGAAGCAATTCATCAGGGGTAATATCAACAAGTTCAATATCATCGGAATTTTCAAAAATAAAATCAGGTAGCGTTTCACGGATGATAACCCCGGTAATTTGTGCCACAGTGTCAGTACGACTTTCCAAATGCTGCACATTAAGCGTGGTAAAGACATTGATACCGTTTTCCAACAGCTCCTGTACATCCTGGTAGCGTTTGTTGTGACGACTTCCCGAGGCATTGGTATGCGCTAACTCATCCACTAGCACAATCTGAGGATGGCGTGCTATGATAGCATCTAAATCCATCTCCTCAACGGAAGTGGATTTATATTCAATGGCTTTGCGGGGGATGATCTCGAAACCATGCACCAATGCTTCTGTCTCTTTACGCTTGTGCGTTTCCACATAGCCAATGACAATATCATTTCCCTTCTTTTTTTCAATATGCGCTGCCTGCAGCATTGTGTAGGTTTTTCCTACACCGGCACACATCCCGAAGAAAATCTTCAACTTTCCCCGTTTGCTTTTTTCTTCTTCTTTGGCCAATGCTGCCAGAAGTTCATCGGGATTTGGTCTGTCAATTTCGAAATTGCTCATTTACACGTTGTTTTTGTTCAATACATCCTTGTTTTATTACAATACATCTCTGTTTTATTACAATTCATCCTTGTTTTGCTCCAATACATCCCTGTTTTGTGACAATACACTGTAGTTACTATTTTTTGAAGGCCAATGTCTTGTAACTCGTAACTAAAATCTCGTAACTAAAATCTCGTAACTATCGAAGTTTGTCCAGCGCAATATTCAGCAATAATACATTCACCCGGCTTTCACCCAAACAACCCAATTGTGGTGCTTCGGTCATTTCTGCAACAAGTGCTTTCAGCCTTTGTTTTTGAGTATTATTAAAATACCTGGCCTTTGCAATACGATTAATTTGCAGCAGAGCAGCCTCCGGCGAAATATGCGGATCGAGACCGCTTGCCGAAGCAAAAAGCATTTCGGACGGAACTTCTGCATTTTTATCTAGTTGATTGAATGCTATAAATTTATTTTTCCGTTCAGTAAACTGGTCTTTCAGTTTTTTGCTGGTCAAACCGTAATTACTACCGCCCGAAGGTAGTGGATTATTTCCAATTGCCGATGGACGAGACGTGAAATAAATTGTGCTGTCGGATTGTTGTCCAATCAGTTCACTTCCAATTATTTTGTTGTCTTTTAAAATCAAGCTACCATTAGCTTGGTGTGGAAAAACAACTTGTGCAATTCCCATAACTAAAAGTGGGTATACAATCCCGGTAAGAATGGTAAATACCAGGAATATTTTTAAAGCGATACCAAATGTTTTCATTTTTTCTATGTTTTAGTTCTGAAGTTATTTTAAAACAATAATTAGACAATAATTTCAGAGAATAAGACTTGTAACTCGTAACTAAATTCTTGTAACTACATTAAAGATTAATCAATATATCGATAATTTTGATTCCGATAAATGGTGCAACCAAACCACCGAATCCATAAATCAGCAAATTTTTTGTGAGTGCTCTATTAGCTGATATTGGTTTATAGGTTACTCCTTTCAGTGCCAATGGAATGAGTGCAATGATAATAAGTGCATTGAAAATGATAGCACTTAGAATAGCGCTTTCCGGCGAGCCAAGCTGCATGATATTGAGTGCAGACAAAGGTCCTTGTCCGTTGCTTCCGGCATACAATGCAATGGAAATGGCTGGGATAATGGCGAAGTACTTGGCCACATCATTGGCAATACTGAAAGTAGTCAGCGCACCACGAGTCATAAGCAACTGTTTACCAACTTCAACCACTTCAATCAATTTAGTTGGGTTACTATCCAAATCCACCATGTTACCGGCTTCTCGAGCTGCTTGAGTTCCTGAGTTCATGGCGATACCAACATCGGCTTGTGCCAGAGCAGGCGCATCATTTGTTCCATCACCAATCATTCCCACCAAGTGTCCTTTTTCCTGTTCTTCACGGATACGGCGCAATTTATCTTCGGGTTTTGCTTCGGCCATGAAATCATCCACACCGGCTTCGGCAGCAATGGCAGCAGCGGTCAGTGAGTTATCTCCGGTAATCATCACGGTGCGGATTCCCATTTGACGAAGTTCGGCAAAACGTTGTTTGATACCGCCTTTTACAATATCTTTCAGGTGAATTACCCCCAATACTTTATTGTCTTCGGCCACCACCAACG
>Ga0302215_10002822_pt1 | contig 11854 bp, 9 predicted proteins | sample II_Fen_N3_1_FD_194580 | JGI IMG/M metagenome (GOLD analysis project Ga0302215, IMG submission 194580) | Peat permafrost microbial communities from Stordalen Mire near Abisko, Sweden - II_Fen_N3_1 | ecosystem: Environmental > Terrestrial > Soil > Wetlands > Permafrost | place: Sweden: Abisko... | reverse complement strand
AAAATAACAAAGATATGAAAAACGAAATGAAAATATTGCTTTATATACTTCTGATGTTTAGCAATGCTTTATATGCTGAAGGAAGATATTATGAAAATGTTAATTTGCAAAAATTAAATTATAATCAAAATATACCATATTACGATGGCAATTTATCAAAATATATTGACAGTTATAATGATTATTGCGATTATAATGTTGATACTATGGACACACAACGCACTCCAAATTATGATGATTTATACGATACAAATGAATGGAATTGTTATTTCTATATTAATCAAAAAATGGATGTAACATTTAGTCATTGTGGATCAGATGTATTAGATACTTATATCGAAGTTAAAGGCGAATATAATGGAATAACCTATATAAGTGCTGATGGAGCATCTGACGTTGGGGGATGTGCAGACAATTCCGATCAACCAGAATTCACAGTAACGCTTCCTGCAGGTTCTTATAAAGTTATATCTCAAGGGTATTTTTATAATGGCAACATTAAATTATGGATTCATACCACACGAAATGAAACAGCAGATGATGTAATTGATGGAAAAGCAAATCCTATAGATTTAGGTATTTTGGATAACAGTTTTCAAATAAAAAAAACAGTTGACAATTCAAATTATAGAAATACATATGGAGGAGTCACGGATAAAAGAGCTGGTGATGTTTGGCATCGTTTTACGGTAAAAAAGAATATTAAAAAAATATTCTTACATAACAACCCTAAAAATACATGGTTTGCAATTTTGAATGAAAACAAACAATTATTATATGCAAGTCCGCGTTATTATGACAGTTCCTCGCCAGAAATCGGACAAGGGTTGAATTTAACGTTAAATTCGGGCATCTACTATTTAGTAAGTTCTACTGTGAACAATGAAGAAGGTGAAATCAATATTGAAATAAAAGATCCTGACTTAATTGTTTCACCCACTTTTGCTTCGGGTATAAATTATGTAGTTACAAAGGAAATGAAACAATCTGTGTCAGATATACAGACTATTAATTCATCTAATTCTAATACAACAATACAGTATTTTGATGGACTTGGACGAAAAGTAGAAACAGTTCAAAAAGGAATAACACCATATGGTAAAGATTTGGTCAATGTAATTGATTATGATTTATTAGGGCGAGAATTCAGGCAATGGCTACCCATTCCTATTGATAATGTTACTGGATCATTTATTGATCCGACAACCCATGAAAGTTCTACAATAAGCTATTACAATTATGACAGACTAGCATGTTCGGAAACTTTTTTTGAAAATTCACCTCTTAATCGTATAACCGGAAATAGACAAGCTGGAGTCGATTGGCAATCGAAACCAACAACACAGAGCTTTCAAACCAATTCAGGCTCCGAGGTTATATGCTTTTCTGTTAACAATAATGATCAATTGGTTAGAAATGGTTTTTATGCTATTAATACAATATACAAAACCATTACTACTGACGAAGACGGTAAAACCGCTATCAAATACCAAGACAAACAAGGAAATGTAGTAATGAAAAGAAGTGAAGAAGGGGGACATGTTGACACCTACTATGTTTACAATGATTTAAATCAACTATCTTTTGTGCTTTCACCTCGTGCCAGTGAAGATCTGGTATCAATGTCAACTCCATTAAGTGCTACAAATGATAACGCCTTAGGAAAACTTGGGTATGCTTATCTATATGACGCACGTGGAAATTGCATTTGGAAGAAACTCCCGGGTTGTGAACCTATTTACATGGTGTACGACCAAGCCAACCGACTTGTACTAAGTCAGGATGGTAATCAACGTGTGATTGTTGATGGAAAAAACCAATGGGCGGTCACAAAATATGATGGATTAGGACGAGTAATATCAACTGGAATTACTAAAAACATTGCTACAACAAAGACGTTAATCAATTTAGTAGATGAATACAAAATCCAATTAATTACTGAAACCTATACAAATAATTCCGGATATTCTAACATTATTTTTTCGGATGCATCAACACTAATTGTAAACTATTACGATACATATAATTATCAACTACTTCCTGATTATTCTACAATTAAAGCTTATTTGACATACGGTTACCTTAGTGGATTTGGCATTCAATATTCTTCTGCCAAAGGTTTACTTACTGGAACAGCAGTTGCTATGCTTGATGGTTCGGCTACATTAGTAACTGCTAAGTATTATGATGATCGTGGACGAGTGGTGCAAACCAAGGCAAATAACCGCCTGAGTGGTTACGACTACGAGTATTATAGCTATAACTTTACTGGGCAACCAATAAAGAAGCAACACGTGCATAAAACATCGTATATAGCATCGGAACTTACCGAGAACTATAGATTTACCTACGATAATGCTAATCGCCTAACAGGTGAATATCATCAACTCAACACTCAAAACGAAGTAACTCTGGCTACCATGACTTATGACGAGCTTGGGAGAATGGATAAAAAGGTTCTCAATGGTGGTGGTGAAACCATCGACTATACGTATAACATCCGTAATTGGACAAAGACCATTACTTCACCCCGTTTTGCCGAAACCATGTATTATCAGGATGCATTAGATAGTAAACCCGTGTGTTATAACGGTAATATATCGGCTGTAAAATGGGGAATAGGCAGTATACAGGACAAAAAGTATTATTATACTTACGATGGTCTCAACCGGATGAAAAAAGCGACCTATTGGCCGGATGAGACCTTTAACGAAGAGATAACTCAATACGATAAAAACGGGAATATACTTGGCCTGAACAGGAACGGATACGTACACGATTGGGAAAGTGAATTTCCAGTTTACACCGGTTCAGTCGATGAGCTGGGCTTTGAATATAATGGTAACCAAATGCGTAATGTCTGGGACAATCTTTGTGACCAAGATATTTTAAATGCTACAACCAACGATTTTCGTAACGGCTATGATGAAAACTTAACTGATTATTATCTTTATGATGCCAATGGCAACCAATATGCCGATTTAAACAAAAGTATAGCTTGGATTCGATATAATTTTTTAAATTTGCCATCGAAGATACAATTCATTAATGGTAATAAGAATGTATATTTGTATGATGCTTCGGGCACTAAGCACCGGGCTACTTATGGTTATACTATATTCCCAGTTCAAGTACCATTGGGTGTAACAGCAGCAGAAAACCCCGAATCAAATATAACACAAAGCAATTATACCGATTATTGTGGAAATTATGTGTATGAAAATGGAATTCTAAAACGCATACTTACCCCTGAAGGGTATGTAACAATAGCTAATTCGCTAACCAATTCTAGTTTATGGAATTATACTTATTTACTGAAAGATCATCTGGGAAATACACGGCAGATCTTAAATGGCAATTTTATCGGTGCCAAAAGTCCGACCTTAACTTCCTCAAATAGTACAATTGATTATTATCCATTTGGTATGGAAATAATGCATATGGATACTTATGCAGGATATGCTTCAGGAAATTTACCTGGAACGGCAACACCTTATCTTTACAACGGTAAAGAAATGGACCGAATGAATGGATTAAATAGCTACGATTATGGTGCACGTTGGAGAGATGGAGTCATACCAAGCTGGCAAAATGTGGATCCACTCTGTGAAAAATACTACTCAGTATCTCCTTATGTTTATTGTTTGGATAATCCTGTTAGGTTAGTAGATCCGGATGGAAGAACCCCAAGGATTTATGTAGAAACCCAAAAATTTGGACATGCTTTCGTAACAGTAGGAGAAGGGAAAAATACAGTCGTTTATACTTATGGCAGATATGGATCAGTTGACAAAGATAAATCATCTGGTAGGGACTGGTCGCCTACTGGTGATGGTGTGTTAGTAAGATTAAAAGGCAAAGAGGCAATGAATTTTATTCAAAATGAAGTAAAAGACAAAGGTGCAAAGATTTACGAAATCACAAATGGAGATGACAAAAAGGTTTCTAAGTATTTTGATTCGGCCTTTAACTCATCGGATAAAAAACCAACTGAAAAAAGTTATAAGGATAGTGAAAATGCAAGAGTTATAGATCAGTACGATATTTCAAATAACAATTGCACTACAAAATCTGTCGAAGCTGTTAAGGCAGGAACTGACGGAAATTTCAAAATTGAATCTACAACTCCTGATGGATTGGAGACCAAATTGCAATATCAATCTCAAGACCAAAACAGCAATGTAAAACAAATACCTTATAAAACAGTAATAGATGAAAACAATAAAAAATAGATTTAAATCAATTCACTTTAGCGTTACTTTAATCTTAATGTTAGTAACTATATTTTTGATAATTATAAGTATTGGCATTATAATTAACTGTATGATAGAGTACAAATATACTATTGACCTCAATTATAACAAAACAGATATTGTGTTGTCAATGAAATCTCGCAGCTTTGAGATTAACTCAGTATTATTTTATTCTAAAGTTTTAATCGGTTACTTCCTTGTCATTATTGGTTATCTATGGTATCGACTAAAAAACAAATAGACTTTGTTGATATAATTCATTATAAACGAAAAAGCTCGGCATTGCCGGGCTTTTCTGCTTATTTAATATCATGCAGCACGCTACTCAAAGCGTCTTTAAGTTTACGCTTGCCGATAAAGGCGTCGAGCATGGTGTAGATAGTCTGTTTTTCTTCCGAGCTTAAGCTCTCCATCAAAGCCACCTTTTCCATAATAGATTTATCAAAGGAGTTTATTTCTTTGAGTTCTTCAGTAGAAGCAAATAAATCGAACAAAGACACTCCGAGAGCTTTAGCAATAAGTTCCAAGGTATCTACGAAAGGATCTGTTTTGCCTCCTTCAATACGACTGTATTGTGCCGTGTCTAATTTAGCATTAACCGTAATTTCCCCAGTCGAGTAGGATATATGTCTTAAATGAGATAGGTGGGATAAATGCACAGTGGGATATATTATCTCGCCTTTTGTTTTATATGGATTTGCAATCTGATATAAGGAAATCCACTTTCCATTGGGATATACTACTTGATTAAAAATATAAAGGATTCAAAAAAATGGATTGAAAATCCAAGTAACATCCCGTATTTTTTAGATATTTAATGATTATATCGAGGAGGACGTAGAACTGCGATGTATGTGGTTTTTGATACTTACCCTAAATAAAATGATATTTCTCACTGTCGATTGGTTTCTCGTTGATTATTATTAGCTTTATGTCTAAAAAAGTGTTATTTTTGTAACCAATTTTACGGCAGAATTAAATCTAATGATAATAAATATAAATTAGTACTTATGAAAACTTACAACAAATTTTTAATCTTTTCTTTATTAATCCTGACATTTGTATTTCCGTCTTGTAAAACCGATGAACCGGAAGTATTGTTGGGAACAAAAGGAACTGTAACCGATGTAGATGGCAATGTTTATCAGACAATAACTATTGGAACTCAAACATGGATGATTGAGAATCTGCGTGCAACCAGATATTTAAATGGTGATTCTATCAATAGAAGTTATGTGGGTGATACTACATTTTACATTCACCCTACTGATAGCCTACGAAGTGATACAATTCATGTGAACTATAATGGCGGTGTGTTTAAGTTGGAAAGTAAAAAAGACAAAGCTATTTCTCTAACGTATAATGTCAATACCATTTCCGTATTGACTAAAGGAGAAATTTTTACACTAAAAAGGAATAGCAGGCATTTGGATGTAAAAAAGGATCTGGAATTTTACAAAATTGTTGAGGGAGCTTCGTGTAATTATAATCAGACAACAAATAATGATTCAATTGTTAGTTTTGGAAGGTTATATAATTATTATGCAGCAACTGATTCCCGAAAAATAGCTCCACAAAGCTGGCATGTTCCTTCAAAGGATGATTGGTTGGCACTTGTTGAATATGTAAAAAATCATCCGGGATCATCAAAATATATCGCAAAAGCTTTAGCAGGTATTGAAAAGTGGAATGGGGACACTTTAGAATATTCGATTGGGTGTGATTTATCTCTGAATAATTCGTCAGGTTTTACAGCGATGCCTACAGGTCGTCGCAGAGCAGATGGACAGTTTGAAGGTGTCGGAAAGTTAGGTCAATGGTGGTCAAGTTCAAATGGCAATTACACAACTAGTTCGTGGAGTTTCAATCTTACTTATAGCTATAGTGATGCAATTATTTCTGTTGATGATATTCGTAGATGTTTGTCAATAAGGTGCGTAAAAGATTAATCCTCTTAGTTGAGTAAAGGCTTATCTTATGTTGTATCAAAAGGGCTTATTATTGATTGACAACAATCAATAATAAGCCCTTTTACTATCTGTTAGGCGTATGTTGGACATCATAGTTCAGTCAAACAAAAGCCACTTTTCCGTGATAAAAGTAAGGCTTCGTCTGCATATTCAAATACATGAACGAAAAATTTAGACCGAAAATAGGAATCAATCACCTCAAGTCTCCAATTCTAATCGCCCAAAAAGCAAAAAAAGCCACAGCAAGTTCAGATTAATTTCTGAAACGTCTTGCAGTGGCTTTTATAGCTTTTTGATAATAGGCAGAGCGGTCACAGTACATTATTTTTAGCTTTACGGCCAAGAAAAAAAAGAGGCCGATAAAACTAAAAACAATGAACTGTAAGTTTACAATTGCAAAGCAATTCTGGCTGTGAATAAGTATCGTGTTTAAATAAATATTGTGATATTTGATAAAATTAAACAGTTTTAGGGTTAATACTAAAATAATGTGTATATTTGTTGCGTTATTCATCCTTAATACTAATCTTAAATCCATTAAATTATGGCAAACACATCTGAAAGTGGTCACGCTAAAAATGCGGCAAACTTCGAAAGTTTAGTTTCATTCGTCAAAGGTCGCGGTGCAGCCTACAACCCGACAAAAAATTCTATCAGAATTGAAGCACTTGAATTAATTCTTGCTAATGCCAAGAAATCATTAATCGACATCGACGCTTTATTTCCGGCTTACACCAATGCAGTTTCAGCTCGCGAATCCGCATTTGCTCCTCTTAGCAAAATCATTACTCGCGTAAACAATGCTGTTAAAGCCACCGACACCACCGAACAAGTGGACGAAAGTGTAAAAACCTTAGTTCGCAAATTACAAGGAACAAGAGCAAGTGCCATAATTTCGGACGAAGAAAAAAAGCAATTGGAAGCCGAAGGAAAAGAAGTAAATCAGATTTCAGCCTCACAGATGGGTTACGACAATCGGTTGGAGAATTTCTATAAGCTAATAATGTTGCTTAGCTTAATACCACAATACAATCCCAACGAAGAGGAATTGAAAATATCAACGCTAACAGCCATTTACGAAGATTTAAAAGCAAAGAATTCAGCAGTTATCGAAACTACCACCCCGCTAAGCAATGCCCGCATAGCTCGTAACGAGATAATGTACGCACCACTATCAGGCTTAGTAGATACAGCATTCGACACCAAAGTATACATTAAATCAGCATTCGGGGCTTCAAGCCCCCAGTTTAAACAAGTGTCGAAACTTGTTTTCATGGCACGAGACTAATAAGCACAAACACCAAACTGCGATTGCCTGACCGGCAACCGCAGTTTTATTTTTGCATACTGCAAAAAACTTTAGGACAACGTAGAAATACTTTAAACCTCCGTGATTTTACTATATATCACCGTAGACTTACTTTATGCCTTCGTAAAAATACATTATGACACTGTGGACTTACATTATGCGACCGTGGAAATACTCTAAGCCATCGTAAAAATACTTTATGACACCGTGGACTTACATTACGCCTTCGTAAAAGTACTTTAAGCGACCGTAAAAATACTTTATGACTCCGTGGAAAAACAAACCAACTACAACTATATACAACCAACGGCCAGCTGCCAACACACGCCTATGTGCAATAGCCTATATAGTGCGATTTTGTATGTTCATCTCCCGCATTAATTTCATCGTAATGCGAAAGGTTAGCAGCCCGCAATTCGGCTACTGCCCATAGCCTCGGTCGTTAGGTGTAAGCGTAAAAAACAAAGAGACAAACTCTATATGGACAAAGATAAAATCAGAACTGAATTGCATAAGATTGACATGAGTAATGTTGTCGAGATGTCGAAATTTTATAAGAAACATAAAGCATATTATGAAAATCTAAATAACGCGCTCGACAAGATGACAATTGAAGAATTCATTGTAGTTAAACAAAGATACTGTAATGCTTTAGACAAAGAGGAACAATATAATGACGCCTTACTTTTAATCCGACAATGTTATAAACTTCTCGACAGATTAAAAGGAAAATCAAGTGAGTTTTATGACAGATTAGAAGAAAACACTTTGTTTTGGGAAGGTGTCATGCTTGGTCGACTTAAAAAGTATACTGAATCAAACGAGAGGTTTGAAAAACTTATTATCATAGATCCTAAAAATGAAAAATATCAAAACTGGTATTTTTCAAATAAGGATTGGATTTTTAATAAAAAGTTTGACTTATGGGAGTATATATTTTTAGGCATTATGGCTTTTGTGCTATTGTTTGGGAAACAGATATTTGGAAAGATTCTTTTTTACGTTGATTTGCCCGTATTTATTCTATTTGTCGTTTGGTTCATATATCGAGTTATTTATAGAAACATTATCCGGTATAGAGAAAAAAGTAAACTAAAGAACAAAACGCCTAACACCTAACACACGCCTATGTTCATTGGCTCCCTGACGTGCATTCCGGCAGTTTTGCTCCCGCATTCACCTTGTCGTTTCACGACAGCGAACGCTCCCGCAAACCGCCAAATGCCCATAGCCTCGGTCGTTAGCGTCAATTTAAAAAAACAAAAAACAGAGTATAAAATGGACGAATTTATCGAATATCAAAGATTTGCAACTTTAGACGACGCATCGTTTCTAATCGACTTACTTGACGCAAATCAAATTCCTTTTAAAATAGACGATTCAGCGACACGTTTCGACTTAGCTGCAACAACGATTAACCCTTTAGAAGGAGGGATTGTATTGCAGATCAGACAGTCAAACAAAGAAAGAGTGGACCAAATTAATTTTAAGACTACAGAAACTTCGTCAATTAATGACCATTATATGTATTCATTATCTGACAATGACATAATTGATGTAGTTGTAAATCCTGACGGTTGGACTGAAGAAGAACTAATTTTAGCGAAAGAAATTTCAAAGCAACGGAATTTGAAACCGACTGCCGAACTAATCAAATCCCTGCGAAAAGACAAGGAAGTAGTTAATACAATTGACGAAACAAGACAAAATAATATCATAAAAAATAGTAGTTCATGGTTTTTGTGGATTGCAATCTTGTCGAGTTGTAATATTATAGCTTTTATTTTTCACCAAAACCTTCATTTTATAGCTGGTCTTGGAATCAATTATGCAATATTAGGAATCATGGATGGTATCCGACGAGCTTCAGGAATTAATTTAATGCCACTTGGATTTTTTCTGACTTTTGTTTTTTCTGGCCTTTTTCTATGGATTTGGACTAAAAGTAAAAAAGAAAACCAAAAGATATTCTTGACTGGGCTAATTATATATGGAATTGATACTATTTTATTTATTTACTCGAAAGAATGGTTTAGTGTCGCCTTTCATATTTTTGTTTTTTGGTTATTATTTGTAGGTTATAGAACATTGTTGACTAAAAAGAAGAACGAAAACAAAGAAGAATAAACTGCCGCTAACACACGCCTATGGGTCATTGGCTGCCTGACGTGCATTCCGGCAGTTTTGCTCCCGCATTCACTTTGTCGTTCCACGACAGCGAATGCTCCCGCAAACCGCCAAATGCCCATAGCCTCGGTCGTTAGCGGTTATTGTAAAAAAAGAAATAAGACCAGTTTGTATCTAGAAAGCGAACTATAAAAAGCGAGATTATGAAGAAATATCTATTACTGATTTTAGTAATACTTACCTGTAACTTGAACGGACAAAGAAATATTGGGAAGTATAAGAAAGCAATAAAACCTACATCGACAAACAGAGCATCTACCCCAAATCCCTACAAACTGAGTGACCCTATAAATTACAAAGACTTTGAGGTAATGTTCAATTCAAACAATGATGAAAAATACTCAACATTAGATTCAACATATCGACGAGTTTACTCAGACAGGGAACGAAGTGTAAAATTTGGATTGACAAAAGAAGAAAAAGCTTTGATTTACAAAATAGTCAAAGAAACTGACTTCTTTAATCTACCAAAAGAACTAGAAATGAGAAATGACATTTCGATTTCACCATCTTTCTCGACTGAAATTACAATTAGAATCGGGAAAAACACACATAGAGTTTATGATAGCTCTGATTTAATTCTAGACAAGGCTATTGAGAAAAGATTTAGAGAAGTTAAAACTTCAATTTATAAAATAATCTTCGAGAAAAAAGAAGTAAAAGGACTTCCTGAATCCGACAGAGTTTATCTCTAAATCGAGTGAAGTGACTAAACTAACGAAAAACAAACGGACAAAACAACAAACCGCTAACACACGCCTATGTTCATTGGCTGGCTGACGTGCATTCCGGCGGTTTTGCTCCCGCATTCACTTTGTCGTTCCACGACAGCGAATGCTCCCGCAAACCGCCAAATGCCCATAGCCTCGGTCGTTAGCACCAATTGTATAAAAAAAGAAACAAGAAGCCCAACATAAAATAGAAAATTATGAGCGAATTTATTGAATACAGTTTTTTCAAATCAACTGAAGCTAATAAGAACTTCAATTATTGGATAAATCACGAACCGCAGTCTTTTGGCGGATTAGATTTACAAATGTTCACTGACTTGGTTATTTCCATATTGGATAATAACGAAAATCTTGAATATTCTCACTTAGAACAATCTAAATCACTGCTTAAACATAGTCATATAGAAAGTTATATGGAGAGATACCATGCAATGCAAGCAATTTATAATGAATTAAATAATAGACTGAGAATTGTCAAGCCCTGAAATAATGTTGCAAATTTTATTAGCGATTTCAGGATTGTTATTAATTGCTTCAGCTAACATTATATTCATGAATTTAAGTCGAATTTGTTGACCAGCCATGAATGCCTGTTCACGAGTATCGAAAACATTACCAAGTTTTTTCATATAATCGAAATGTAATACATGCCAAGTATCTGGAATCATTTCGATACAACAATCATGACGAACGTACCATTTATGTCCGTATCTATCATAACCACCTTTTTCTAAATAACGATCTTCATGTGTCATGAGAAATTTTGACAGTTGACCCGACACTGACAGGCTTATTTGTATTGAAAATTTATTGTACGAAAAGAAATAAAAACGACTGACAACCAAACAACTGGTGCTAACACACGTCTATGCATACCTGCTGGCTGACGTAGTATTTGAGTGTTACTCACCCGCTTTTTGCTTTACGCTTGTCGACAAGTCGACAGCCCGCAAACCGCAGGTCTGCATAGTCTCGGTCGTTATGGGCAGCTCTAAAAAAAAGAAAGACAAGATGAATAACGTTGACAAACATACGCTTAGACAACCAGAAATTGAGGCTGAAATCTACTACTTGACAGAGAAAGAAGGTGGTAGAAAAACTGCTGTTGGAAATGGTTATCGAGGACAGTTTTTTTATGACGGAAAAGACTGGGACGCTCCACAACAATTTATTGACAAAGAAATTTGTAACCCTGGAGAAAAAGTCAAAGTATATTTACAGACATTTAGTACAGACTTTCATGTTGGAAAATTTTTCATTGGTCAAGAGTTTGAGACTAGAGAAGGTGGAAAGACAGTCGGAAAAGGTAAAATAACAAAGATATTAAGACCTGACTTTAATTATTGGGACGGTTCAACTTTCTTGAAATCACTAGATAAAAGTATTAAAGCATACTCTGAATAT
>Ga0302215_10002821_pt1 | contig 11856 bp, 5 predicted proteins | sample II_Fen_N3_1_FD_194580 | JGI IMG/M metagenome (GOLD analysis project Ga0302215, IMG submission 194580) | Peat permafrost microbial communities from Stordalen Mire near Abisko, Sweden - II_Fen_N3_1 | ecosystem: Environmental > Terrestrial > Soil > Wetlands > Permafrost | place: Sweden: Abisko... | reverse complement strand
TCTGATTTTCCGTTTTAATTCTTCTTTAACATTTGAAGAAGCTGTTTCAATAGCATAAGCATCAGGATCATATTGAATTGTATACCCTTTCTGTGCAACCCTGAGCGAAATGATAAAATCATCGAGTAAGGTATCTTTTTCAACCTCCTGATAAAGTTCTGTTCTAATGGCAAATAACTCACCTGCAGCACCGACGACTGAGTAAAGCTCAGCGTCCCATTTTTTTAGCATCGATTCATATTTCCAGTAAAGTCCTTCACCTGCGCCTGCAGCAGCATCTTTTACCTTGCTGAAAATACGCTTTTCGCCCGATACACATCCAACTTTCGGATCACTGAACAGATTTACAATTCGGCGAATTGATTCGCGCCCCAACATTGTATTAGCGTCACAAAAAACAACAATCGGAGTTTTAACGAATTTCATTCCACGATTCATTGCCCCTATTTTTCCACTTCGTTCAGGAAGATGATGAACTTCAATTCCTTCGTATTTGAAAAGTGCTTCGGGTGTTCCATCATTCGAACCATCAGTTACCCAGAACATGTGGAGCTTACCTGCCGGATATTCAAGTTCGCGTGAGTTCTTAATTTTTTGAGCTATAAAATCTTTTTCGTTGTAGGCGGCTATGAACAGGGTGACTTCAGGCTCATAATTCTTTTTGTCAACTTTAGAGCGGCCGAGACCAAGAAGTCTTCTGACTTTTATAATACAGAAAAGCAGGATACCATATCCGATATAGGCATAAAACACAACAAACAATAAAATCCAAAATAAGACTTCAAGTGATAACATGGGAGCGTTTTTTAAAGTTTTATTGTAATTAATTTGATTGATATTCAGGCTTATAAACGTTTACATCAACCTTTTAAAGATCAGGCTTGACCTAGAAATAATATCCTGGTCAACTTGAAGCGTTTGAGAATCGTCTCTGCAAGTATCGGTAAACTAAGTCCGGCAATCAATGAAATAGCGAACACTAAAACATCCATATGTATACCGAATTTTTGAGTTATGATTCGGCCGCCGGCTGTCCCAAATGCATGAAACAAATATATTGAATAGGCAAAACTGCCAACCCAAACGAGCCATTTGTATTGTGGCCTAAGTCTGAAAAGCAGAATAGTCCCTGTTATGCCAATTAACAAGCCAACTCCTGTACTTTTATCCAATGGGTAATCAATTACTTTAAACCACGAAAGTTGTTGAATTATAACGCTGATAACCAATACTATTAATGTTATAGTATTGAAAATCAGGTTCTGAAAAAAGTCACTATATCTCTTTATTCCGATTCCAAGAATAAAACACGGCAACAAGTACAACGCACCTTTATAGCTCAAATAATTTGGTGATTCAAAGGGTATTATCATGTCCCTTACAACCAAAATAGACAGAGTAATGAAAAGGACAATAAGCCAGTTAGTGAATGTATTCATTTTTTTAAAGGAATCAATGAATGTCACAATCCCAAATACGAGAAACAAGGAGTATAAATACCAGAATAAGGTGTAAGGGAAAAAAACCAATCTCCATATCTCCGACAAATTACCTTTCCTATTTGTACCTGGTGTCATATATTGCAGCAAAAAATAACATATTCCTACTAAAAACATAGGAATCATTATCCTCATGAATTTTTTCTTCATGAAATCAGCCGCTTTATCGAGGGTAACCGGACGCAATGCATAAACCCATCCGGCAATTACGGTAAAAAGAGGCATCTGAAGGAAGTCAGCAAATGTGAAATAAAAATATCGCCAAAATGAATCATCAGCGACCTTCATTCCACCTTCGGATCCGGAACCAATAACGTGACCAATCACTACTAAAATTATAACTGCACCTCTAAGAGTTTCAACGGTTAAATTTTTGTCTTTCTTATTCTCCATGTTTTGCAATTTTTGGTAATAAGCGATCTTAGTTCAAATATATTTTATAAAAGTATTTGATAATAAAGGGAAATGGGTTTAAGAATAAAACGTTTATTAGCACTTTGAAATTCTTTTTGCATAAATGTTATATTCGTCAACCCGGCCAAATTCAAAGGCAGCAATTTCGCTTAAAGCGTCTTTGATAGGGGTTTGTCCGGTGTGTTTATCTTCGATAATGAGGGTAAGATTCACATACTTTTTGATGAATTCGGCAGCACCACGTATGGCTTCAGCTTCCATTCCTTCAATGTCAAGCTTCATGAATATGTATTCATCCGTATGGATAGCCAAATCTGGAATTATCGAGTCCAGCTTCCGGATTTCAGCGATATTTTGTCCCAGTGCGGGCACGTTTGTTATCCTTGAAGCTCCCGTATTTACCGGATTAAATAAATAGCTGGTCTGATAATTTTCTTCACCAAGACCAAATGGCAATATCTTGATTATGTTTTGTAAACCGTTCAATTCAAGGTTCTTTTCGAACGAATGAATATTATCTTCAACAGGCTCAAAAGCAAAGCATTTTTTATTCTTTTTAGCCAGCAAAATACAGTATTCACCTATGCAGGAGCCTGCATCGATAAATACCGAAAAATCATCTAATCTTTTTAAAATGAATTTTTTGACTCCCCACTCGTAATACAGATTGGCGAACTGGAAATCATTGGTATTTTTCCGGCAATAGAATTTGCCTATTGAGGTTTCGATAGTTCGGTCAGAACGATGTGAAGATTTATTGATAACATAATTAACTGAGGCAATTACTGATCTCCAGTCACCATGCTTCAGGTAGTCGAAAAGATATCTGGAATATGTCAGGATTTTATTCAATTCTTTCAATTTAAAATGAGTGAAGCCTAAGAATTCGGCTGCAATTTGGACATGATTATTTTCTTTTACCAGTTTCAGTATAAATTTCCAAAACACTTTTTGCCATTGCTTTCCACGAAAATTTCGCTGACTGATGAAACCCTTTTTCAATCAACTGTTCTTTTAAATCGCTATTGCTTGTAATTTGTATAAGGGCATCGGTAATTTGTTCGGGTTTGTAAGGATCAATAATAAAAGCGGCTGATCCTGCCACTTCCGGCATGGAAGAAGTATTCGATGTGACGACTGGCACGCCGCAGGCCATTGCCTCAAGCATCGGAATCCCAAAACTTTCGCGTAATGACGGATAAAGGAAAACTTCACACTGACAATAAATTGCAGGGAGATCGGTGTTCACAACATACCCGGTAAGGACAATACGATCGATGAGTATTTTATCGCCGATCTCATCAAGCAGTTTCTCCAGTTCACTTCTGTCGTAATCCAGCATCACTAATTTATGGTCGGTACCTGTTTGTTGAATAAAATCAGAAAAGGCTTTTAAGGTTCCTTTTGTATTTTTTTTTGGATCTGTGTTCCCAAGGAAAAAAAAGAAATGTTCAGGAAGGTTATATCTGGTTTTAACCCGATTCAATTCATTTTTATCAGTAACTGGTTTAAAATGTTCGCTTACACCGTTATATACAGCAGTTAGCCTGCTATCGCCTTCTATTCCGAAAAATTGTGCAATTCTGTTTTTCTCAAAATGGGATACAGTAATGATTTTATTACTCATCTTTACAATACGGGGTATTACTAACCGTCGGTAGATATTTCCAATTTTCTGATATAGCGTTCCACTCCCTTTTAAAATTTTCAGGTAACCGCTTTCCATGTAAATAATGTCATGTAGCGTTACAATCAATGGTATACGGGTATTTACAGGTGCTGTGTTGCTGGTGCAGTGAAGTAACTGGCAACCCTCTTTTCGTGCGGCACGTGGAAGAGAAAACTGCTCCCACAACGGGTAAAATCCTCCTTTGAGTTTTATGATCTTGAAATTAGCAGTTTGCTCCAAAACAGTATCATCAATGTCTGGTTTAACAAAAATGACATACTCGTTTTCGTGATCAATTTCCTGAAGATTACGAATTAATTCAAGTGCAACCATGTCCATACCATGTTTTTTCTTACGAAAAAGTCGTTGACCTTCGATCCCGATTTTCATATAAGTAGTGTTTTAAAATTATTTTGCAATAGCAACAATTTAAATTATTAAGCTTAAGTTGTTCAACTTCTAATATTGCATAAGGATGCCCATTTTTCAATTCCAATACTTACCTGATCGATGGTTAAAGGTTTACTGATGTAATCATCCATTCCTGCTGCCAGGCATTTCTCACGATCACTTGTGAGTGCATTTGCAGTCATTGCAACGATCAATGGTCTTTGATCGGGCCATTTTGCAATAATCTGTCGAGTAGCTTCAAAACCATCCATTTCAGGCATTTGAATATCCATGAAGACAATATCAAATTCCATTCTGTTCAGTGCATCGATCACTTCAAATCCATTAGCTGCAATGTTGATATTATAACCCAGCATCTCGAACAGTCTCAAGATCAACTTCTGATTAATTGCGTTATCTTCGGCCACAAGGATATTTAATGGAAATAATTCGTTAATCTTTTGAATTTGCTTTTGTTGACGAATGCTTTGAACAGGTGAATTCTTACTATTTGAAAATAAATCTGCCAAGTACGAAATCAATTGTGAGTGCTTCAAAGGTTTATTGATTCGAACCTGAAAATTGTTTAAAACTATTGATCCCTTGTCTGTTGCATATGGATATGTGATCACGATTAATGGAATATTTGCATTCTCTTTCACTTTTTTAATTTCAAAGGCTAACAAATTACTTTCCATATCTTTAAGATCATTATCAATAAGAATCAGATCATAATCTCTGATTTCATTTATAATTGATAAGGTCATTTTTGCAGAATTAGCCGACAAGGGGTTCATTCCAAGATTTTCAGAAAGCTTATACAGAATTGCATTACTTGTTGAATTGCTATCAACAATCAGTATTTTTTTCCCTTTCATGTTTGCATGATTAGGGAAGGTTTTCAAATACTGATCATCATTCTGAGGATAGCCTGTTTTAATCGTAAACAGAAACTCTGACCCTCGATTGACTTCACTTATCACGCTGATTTTTCCATTCATGAGTTTGATAAGCCTGGAGCAGATTGCCAATCCTAATCCTGTTCCCCCATATTTTCTGGTGGCGGAAGCATCAACCTGGCTGAACGGTTTAAAGAGCCGGTCAATTTTATGCGCGGGAATTCCCATGCCTGTATCTTTAACAGAGAATTCAAGAATTACCTCATTACCCTGTTTTTCAGTTTGTTTCACATTGATAACCACCTCGCCTTCGGTCGTAAACTTGATTGCATTTCCAACAAGATTTACCAATATTTGGCGAAGGCGTGTAAGGTCGCCTAAAATTCGCTGAGGAATAACCGGATCAATCTGGAAATACAACCCGAGCTTTTTATGGGATGCCACAGTTGCCATAAGATCTATTACATCCTCAATTGCCATTCTCAGATCAAAACGGTGCTCTTCGAGCTTCATTTTTCCGGATTCGATTTTCGAAAAATCAAGAATATCATTTATCAGATTGAGCAGTAATTCACCGCTAATTTTAATCGTTTCAGCGTAATCGCGCTGATCTGGCGTTAGTTGAGTTTGCAGTAAAAGACTGGTCATGCCAATTACGCCATTCATCGGTGTTCGAATCTCATGACTCATTGTCGCCAAAAATTCAGATTTGGTTTTTGTCGCATATTCGGCAACAAGCCTGGAATTTATCAACTCATTTTCAATTATCCTTCTTGAAATACTACCACCTATGCTGCCGGCAAGAGCAGTAAGTATTGATAATTCGTTTATTGACCATTTAATTCCTTTCTTACAGTCATCAAATCCAACCGTTCCCCAAAATATATCATTTACGAATACAGGCACTACAATTAGTGAAATGATATCCTGCGATTCAAGTATCTGACGTTCACTATCCGGAAAATCCTTCACTAAACCTGAAAGCGTTTTACCTTTTGACAATAAATTATACCACCTGGGAAATCCTGTACTAAAAGGCATATTTTGAAGTTCAGAGTTGTCAATCTGGGGCACAACCCCCTCAGCAGTCCATTCATATCTTTGGTTGAGTAATGATTCTCCTGAATTTTTATCTTCTATGTTTTCAAACAGATATACTCGATCAACACCTGTTGCTGAACCAATTGATTCAAGTGCTGTTTGAATTGCCTGATCATAATCAGACAGTGTTAATAAAAAATTCATTGCCTGGGCTGTCCCACTCAATACTCTGCTTTGGCGCTGTAAATCTCTTTCAACATTTTTTCGTTGGGTGATATCCCTGTAGATCCATAATATTCCCTTGTTTTTATTACTGGGATCTGTAAGCGGGATAAAGTCCCGTTCGAGAAATGTTCCATTGGTCATCTGCAATTCATAATTTGTAATCGCCTGACCTATTGCAAGGCTATTCATGATATCCTGAATAAATGCTGTTGGGTCAGCGAATAAACCTTTTGACGTTTCAATAACTTCTTCACAATTCCTTCCGATTAACTGTTCAGGAGGGAATGAAATCGAAAATAAATCGCAAAATTTCTGGTTGACCATTACAACTCTTCGTTTGTCATCTTCGATCAGTACTCCCGCCTGTATAATTGAAACAAGTGATTTGAATCGAAGATCCGCAATTTGATAAGCCTCAATCTGTTCTTTTTCCTTTGTAATTTCTTTATGTACTGAGATGAAATTCTCAAGTTGTCCTATTGAATCGAAAACGGGTTGAATCTGCAATTTCACCCAGTATTTTTTGTGTGACTTTGAATAATTTAGGATTTCGACTTCAATGGCTTTCCCGCTTTTAATAGCTTCACACAGTAAATCAACTGTCTTTTGATCTGTTTCTTCTCCTTGTAGGATTGTTCCGGGTATTTTACCCTTGATTTCTTCCAGGTTATATTCAGTTATACTTGTAAATGCGTCATTTACCCAGGTAATTTCTCCGGCTTTGTTTGTTATTAAGATTGCATTTTCAGCTTTTCTGGCAATAAATGCCATTTTTGACAACTCTTCCTGATTAAGTATTTTTCCATATGATGCCCCAGCTAAATTGCATATGAAAGAGAGAATTGCAATATCTGTATTATTAAAAATAGTTGGCTTTGAATCTGTCATTTCTAATACTCCAACAATCTGATCACCATTCACAACAGGCAGATAAAGTTGTGTCCGAATGTCTTTAGAATACTCATCAGATTTAGTAAAATCATTGTCATTTAAAAGTGAATCTGGAATATAGATCTTCTTTCCAGACCGATAAACCAAACCAGGAAGTCGGTTCATCGCATTGAGTTCTGCAATATGAATTTCATTCTTATTGTATCCTTTTGAATATAAAAGTTTCAAGCGAGCATTAGTGGGATCGTGCATGTATAAGCCTGAATTTTCATTGTTAAATGTTTCGTTCAGAATTATTTTTACACATTGAGTTAACCCTTCGAGAGTAACGATTCGGGAAAAATCAGATGTGAACCTATCTAGCTGTTTGATTATTTCCAAATTAGAACTTCTCATAATTTAATGCATTTTGAAAGCCCTGATTGATGACTGAGTGCAATCTTTCTACTGAAAGCGTGAATTATTGCTGAATATTGAATGGATTTATCACTTTAACTTGTGCTGAATATCCACCAATTAAACAACAAATATGTTTAAACAAATTCTCCATTCAGAATTTTTTTCTCCCCCCAAAACCTGATTACTTTAATCAGATCATCCACCCTCATGGGCTTAGTAACATAATCGTCCATCCCGACTTCCATGCATTTTTCTTTGTCTCCCTGCATTGCATTTGCGGTCATTGCTATGATTATAGGCCTGTCTTCTTTTCTACGCTCAACAATAATGCTTGTTGCTTCGTATCCATTCATTTCAGGCATCTGTATGTCCATGAAGATCAAATTATAATTTTTTCGCTTTAAGGCATCCAGTGCTTCTATTCCGTTTGCAGCAATATCCGCTTTATAGCCCAACAATTCAAAAACGTTTCTGATTAGTTTCTGATTGATCAGATTATCCTCGGCGATTAAAATCCGGAATGGGTATTTTTTCGAGACTTCATTGAGTTTCTCATATATTGGTATATTAACCTCCGCCCGTTTTTTAGAAGGTGCAATTACTTTTAACAAAATCTCTGCCAGTTGCGAATGCTTAATCGGCTTGTTAACATAAAATGAAAATAATTTTCTTAATTCATCGGCTTCCGTATTAAAGCCTACCGAAGTAAGCATAATTAAGGGCATTTGATCTTGTGATATCTTTTTCCTGATTTCACGGGCAAGCATAATCCCATCCATTTGAGGCATTTGCATATCCAGGATTCCTACGTCAAAATGTTCATTTTCAAGTAGTGAAAGTGCTTCCTTTGCTGACTCAAGTGATGTTGCATTTATTCCCCAGTATTGGCATTGTAAGCTTAGAATTTTACGGTTGGTGGCATTATCATCAACAATAAGAACTGATTTTCCCGGAAGACTCTTTAATGCTTTATAAACATCATTCGTCTCTTTAATAGGTGTTGAATTTCTCGTTTGAAAAGTGAAATGAAAATCTGATCCTATTCCTTCCTGGCTGGTCACCCATATATTACCTTTCATCAGCTTAACCAGACTGGAGGTTATTGCCAGCCCAAGTCCGGTTCCTCCATATTTACGGGTTGTAGAGGCATCAACTTGTGTGAAGGGAGAAAAAAGTGAGTTAATTTTATTGGCAGGAATACCAATGCCTGTATCTTTTATCGAAAATTCAAGCACTACATTTTCATTGTTTTGTAATACCTGAGAAATGTAAATGAGGATATCGCCGCTTTCAGTAAACTTAATTGCATTACTTACCAGATTGACAATGATCTGACGTAATCTGAAACCATCACCGTAAATATATTGTTGCACGGCAGGGTCAATAAAATAAATGATGTCGAGGTGTTTTTCAAGCGCTTTTGGGCCGATGAGATCCAAAACATCTTCTACGCAAAGACAGAGGTCGAAAGAACTCTCTTCCAGTTCCATCCGTCCGGATTCAATCTTTGAAAAATCAAGAATTTCATTGATAATGGTCATAAGACTTTCACCTGAATTTTCAATTATGTTCACATATTCCCTTTGTGAAGGATTTAACTCGGAAAGCAACAGAAGGCTAGTCATACCAATGACACCATTCATCGGTGTCCGGATTTCGTGCGACATGGATGCCAGAAATTCGGATTTAGCGCGATCGGCCGATTTAGCCATTTCCATTGCCTGTATTAAATCTTCCTGTGACTGTTGTCTTCTGATTGCTCCTCCGATATTATTTGCAAGCATGTTTAAAACTGTTTCTTCGGCTGATGTCCAGATATGGTCGTTTGTACAATCCGCAAATCCTACAAAGCCCCAGAAATATTGTTTTTTCTGATCAATGATTGGTACTACAATTAATGATTTAATTAACTGATGGTCAAGAATAAACTTCAGATCCGCTCTGAATTCCATGGCAAGTCCCCTAATTGTATTCCCTTCGAGGAGCGGTTTATACCAACCGTCAGGCTGATCAGTATAAAACAGCTCTTCATTGTCTTTTATATCAACTTTAGATGCTATTACAGGTACAATATATTGATTTATAAGTTTTACTTTCGTAACCTTTAGGTTGATATCCATTTCATTTTTGTAGATGAAAATCCGGTCAATATCTGCTGCAAGGCTGATGGTTTTAAGTGCTTCGTAAATTGCTGAATTGAAATCTTCATTTGTAAGAAGTTGGTTCGAAGCTAAAGCCATACCGTGAAGAACGCTACGCTGTTTAATTAATTCTTGCTGCATCTTGGTTATTTCAGTATTCTCCTTCTCAAGTTCCTGTTTTTGACGGTTGAATATTTTTATCAGCCGCGCAATCTGACTGAATTCGTTTTTACTTTTTTCGAGTGACTCAAGTTTCGATATATCATTGTATCTAAGGCTGTCTGAAATTATTTTTAAAGGGCGTCTGATCCACCAATAGAGTATTATAAAGAACATAGAGATCAGAAACAGAAGCATAATTCCAAGAAAATAGAATACAAAGTTGCTGACTTTTTGATAGTTGATTAAAACATCGTTTGGTTTTTTAATTACCAGATACCCAATATTTTCGTTTTTATAATTCAACAAAGGTTTAGTAACAGTAATCGAGTCATTTTCAATGAGTTGAATAACAGGTGGGGGTGTCTTTTCAAAGTGGATATTACTTGCTGTATTTTGTGATAGTTCATGAAAAAATTTCTGATTCCAAATTCTGCTGATAAAGAAAAAACCGGCAGGAGTTGTTATACGTGCCGTATCGAGAGTCGGATGGATGGATGCTGCGGTGATTTCCACCAAACCTTGCGGAATCGTCTTAAAATAGTGAACAAATCCTTTTTTACGTATGAAACTGATTATGTTCTCTTTAGTTGAAAGGGTATCAAGAATATCTGATGATTGTTTTCCAAAACCATATATTAATTGATTTTCAGTGGTATATACGCTTACTGAATATAAGTTAAATGACTTAATTATACTGGCAATATTATCGTCGGCCCACTTTTTGTCGGGAGTTTTAATATTGACAATCATATCGTCCCAATTTGTATAATCGGTTACGATCTGATCGAGCTGATCAGACTGCACATTAATAGCAGTATTAATAAGTACGACCTGCTGTTCAGCTGCCGACTGAATAATCATTTCGTTTTGACGTTCTTGTGTTGTACGAAAAAAAATCAAAACAATGACTAAAACAATCATTGATGAGAAAAATAAGAGAAGAATTTTATTTCGGATATTCATGAGGTTCGATGCAAAATAAATTTATATGATAAAAAAGTAATTTATTTTCAAATAACTATTGATTTGGCGGGCTTTTTACCACGCTGTGTTTTGTATGTATAAACTGTTTATTGGCGCCTTTAATTTTTAAAAGTGATCCAAACATAAGGATCATCCCTTTTGGCAAGCTAGCCAATGCTTTTAAAGTGCGGATGTTGTATAAAGTACGCGGAATCGCAAATAGAAACGAGAGAATGCAAAGCAGAATTACTGATATCCACAGACTTATCAATATTAAATTTAGTTTAAAGAATAGGTCGAAAAACAGAAACAGTGTTCCAAGAAAAAGTGTAGCTCCAAGCAACAATATTCTCGGTGGTTGAATAAACTGAATGGATTTATCGAAATAGTCAATATTTCCATTGGCGAATAATGCCTTTAATGATGATCCAAAATCCTGTCGAAAATAATGCAATTGTGCTGATAACCAGCGTATTCTTTGGTTACGAAAAACTTCAGCTTTCTGAACTTTTTCGTCATAAACCAACGCATCATCTAGGTAATCAATTTTATGTTTTTCCTTGAGCATTTTAAGTTCAATTTCCTTGTCAAATCCACCAATGGCAGTTACTGACAACATCATGGATTTAAAATAGTCATAATTAAATGCCATGCCTGATCCGATAATCGCTGATGATAAACCTAATACACGATGCCCTTTCCTGAAAATATGATTGTTGATCTCTTCACTTACAGCATCGAGTATCGCTAGGTGTGTGTCGGTATTTTTAGCCGTACGGTGACCTTGAACCGCCAAAAAATTTTGCTCAAAAGCGGCATTGATCTTAACTAGGAAATCGGGAGCCATCAGATTGTCTGCATCAAGTACAACAGCAATATCATATGAATCTGTTAGTTGTTCCATGGCTTTGTTCAATGCTTTCGATTTGGTGCTTTTATCAAACTTTACCTCTATTACCTTAATTGGCAGCTCCCTGAGTTTTTCAATTGTTTCGGACTGAAATGAATCGGCGATGATCACCACATCGTATAAATCGCTTGAGTATTCTTGCTTTAAGGCATCACTTGCTACATCGATAATTACATCGTCTTCTTTATAACCTGGAATTAAAACAGCAATTTTTCGGGTGCCAGCAAATTTAATGTAAGGCAATTGCTTGTAA
>Ga0302215_10002820_pt1 | contig 11858 bp, 11 predicted proteins | sample II_Fen_N3_1_FD_194580 | JGI IMG/M metagenome (GOLD analysis project Ga0302215, IMG submission 194580) | Peat permafrost microbial communities from Stordalen Mire near Abisko, Sweden - II_Fen_N3_1 | ecosystem: Environmental > Terrestrial > Soil > Wetlands > Permafrost | place: Sweden: Abisko... | reverse complement strand
GCCGATAAACTTAATTCTGAAATAATCAGTGCTGATTCTCGTCAGGTTTATCGTGGAATGGATATTGGAACCGGCAAAGATTTAGCCGATTATATTGTTGATGGTAAAGAAATCCCTTTTCACTTGATTGATATTTGTGATGCTGGTGAAAAATATAATGTTTTTGAATCGCTTGAATACACGTCTTGAAGAAGGCATGATCAATGAAGTGAAATTATTACTTGACAAGGGTATTTCTACAGAAAATCTTATTTATTATGGATTAGAGTATAAATTTGTGACGCAGTATTTGATTGGTGAATTAACTTATCTGGAAATGTTTTCACAGCTTGAAATTGCAATTCATCAGTTTGCTAAACGGCAAATGACTTGGTTTCGAGGTATGGAAAAACGAGGATTTAGAATTGAATGGATTTCAGCTCAATTATCAATAGACGAAAAACTGGAAAGAATAATATCGTTAATATAAGTAGTTTCGTCAATGCGATCTCAATTCAAAAACCGTTATTTCTGGTCGTACACCCACTGACATCATTGGTAAACCAATGTATCCAACTCCTCGATTAACATAAATATATTGATTATTGACCTTATATAAACCTTCCCAGTATTTAAAGATAAAGGCTAGGGGAGAGAATAATTTTTTCCCAATTTTAATACTCAGTTGAGATGCATGAGTATGCCCGGAAAGTGTTAGTATTATATTCTTTTTTCCAACTACCTCTGCATCCCATTGCATAGGATCGTGTGAAAGTAATATTCTTGTAATCTTTAACTTGTTAGATCCAAGCGCTTTGTTTAAGTTGCAGTAATTTGCAGTAATTTTTTTCGACCAATTCTCTACACCAATCAACATAATGCTATCTGAACCTTTCTTTAAATATTCATTTTCATTTAAAAGAAGTTTAAATCCAAAGCCTCTTATGTACTGTCTTATTTTGTATCTGTTATTATTTCTTTCTCCATTAGATTTCCAATCAGTGTAATCTCCATAATCATGATTACCTAAAATAGCGTATTTACCGTCTTTTGCTTTCATTTCTAGAAAATATGGCTGCCATCCTGCTGCTTCTTCTGCAAAATTATTTACCATATCACCAGTAAATACTATTAAATCAGGTTGTTGACTGTTTACTAATTTTATAATCGGACTAAATTTATTGTATTTATGATTCCAGCTACCCAAGTGTATATCAGATAGTTGTAAAATTTTATATCCTTCAAATGAGGATGGAAGTTTCGGTATAATTACCTGAATATGAGTTGTATCAAAATTACGTGGTGTAATATAGGCACTTATAAGCATAATTATTATTGCAGATAGTGTTAATCCAATTCTGGCAATTGCAAAATAGGAACTTTCACGTCTAAAAACTCTTTTATACAGTGCATATAAGAAATAGAATATAATATGGATTATTTTCGGAATATATATCAATAGAAAAATAAAATATAACCACATTATCCAAACAATGACTCTGAAATTCATGGATTTTTCAGACCAAAATTTAATGTAAAAAAATAGACAGGTGAAAAAGATTGGAGCTATTAAATGTAGGATAATATAAATTGGCTTTGATTCCCGTCTTTTAAGATGCAAATAAAAATATATATCTGGAATTGCTATTAGCAATAATAAAATCAGTAAAACTACTGTATACAGTTTCATTGTATTTAGGTTTTGTTTTTGTCATTCTATAATAATATCAAATGTAGTAAGATTTCTCATGTATATATTATTTTATTCAATTTTTATTGAAATATACTTAATCATATTAATCTTATAATTTATATTATGTATAATAGTAAACTTGAATAACCAATCCTAGCCCTATTTACAGATAAAAGCATGAAAATTTTCATCTTCATGCCTTTGTAATTATTTTGGATCAAAATTATTTCACTTTAATCTCAACAACGAGATTTAATTCATCTAGTTGTGATTGATCAATAACTGATGGTGCATCAATCATTACATCACGGCCAGAATTATTTTTGGGGAAAGCCATACAATCACGGATTGTATCAAGTCCAGCAAATAAAGAAACCAAACGATCTAAACCAAATGCTAATCCTCCGTGAGGTGGCGCCCCAAATTGGAATGCACTCATTAAGAATCCGAACTGTGCTTCAGCTTTTTCCGGAGTAAATCCAAGCAATTCGAACATGCGGTTTTGTAGCGCACTTTCATGAATACGAATAGATCCACCACCAAGCTCAACTCCATTTATTACCATATCGTAAGCTGTAGCACGGACTTCGCCAGGATCAGTATCAAGTAAGGGTACATCGTCAAGATTTGGAGACGTAAAAGGATGATGTGTAGCGTAATAGCGTTGAGTATCTTCGTCCCATTCAAATAATGGAAAATCAATTACCCAAAGTGGTGCAAATACATTTTTGTTGCGCAGACCTAACCTCGCTCCCATTTCCAAACGTAATTCGCATAATGCTTTTTGAGTTTTTATTTTATTTCCAGCTAAAATTAGAATTAAATCGCCAGGTTGAGCATTGAATTTTGCAGCAATAGATTTTAAATCATCTGCTGAATAAAATTTATCTACTGAAGACTTAAAAGTACCATCGGCTTCACACCGAATATAAACTAACCCCTTCGCTCCTATTTGTGGTCGTTTTACAAAATCAGTCAATTCATCTAATTGTTTGCGCGTATAACCTGCGCAACCGGTTGCACATATACCACCAACATAAGGAACGCTATCAAACACTACAAAATTGTGACCTGAAACTTCTTCTTTTAGCTCAACGAACTTCATTTCGAAGCGAATATCCGGTTTGTCAGATCCATACAAACGCATAGCTTCGTGCCAGGTCATTCGGGGAAATGCATCAACCATATCCATGTTTTTTACAAACTTGAAAAGATGTTTAATCATACCCTCAAAAAGGTTTAATACATCCTCTTGGTCTACAAACGACATTTCGCAGTCAATTTGTGTAAATTCTGGTTGACGGTCAGCACGTAAGTCCTCGTCGCGGAAACACTTCGCAATTTGGAAGTAACGATCGAAACCAGAAACCATCAATAATTGCTTAAATAGCTGTGGAGATTGTGGTAAAGCATAAAATTCACCCGGATTCATACGCGATGGAACTACGAAGTCACGAGCGCCTTCAGGTGTTGAACCAATCAGAATTGGAGTTTCTACTTCCAGAAAGTTCATTTGGTCTAAATAACGACGTGTTTCGAAAGTTATGCGGTGCCGTAATTCCAAATTTTCTCGTACAGTATTGCGACGTAAATCCAAATATCGATATTTCATACGAATATCGTCTCCTCCATCGGTATTGTCTTCAATGGTAAATGGTGGTGTTTTAGATTCATTCAACACTTGTAATTCTGATACAAGTATTTCAATTTCACCAGTTTCTATATTTGAATTTTTGTTGCTACGTTTGGCAACATTACCTTTCACCTGAATTACGAATTCACGTCCAAGTGTATTTGCCAAATCAAATAACTTAGCGTTTACATCCTGGTTAAGTACTAGTTGAGTGATTCCATAACGATCGCGAATATCAACAAAAGTCATACCGCCCATTTTTCGGATACGCTGTACCCAACCAGACAAAGTAGTTTGTTGTCCTACATTAGCAATACGCAGTTCGCCGCAAGTGTGTGTTCTAAACATAATTAAATAATTATCAATTCTTTAACCTGCTATATGCAGATAAGCTTTAAATTTTCAATGGAAGACAAAAGTACAAAAAAACTTTCAAACTGAGAGACTTCAAAAAAAAAGATGCAAGGAATTGAATCTTTGCATCTAATTTTAAATTTGTTCTAGTAAGAATTATCCTACAATCACTTCTGGGCTGATTTTTTTTACTAGACCTTTCAATACATCACCAGGTCCTAACTCAATAAACTCTGTTGCACCATCAGTTACCATATTTTTGACTGTTTGAGTCCAACGAACCGGAGCGGTAAGCTGTGAAATCAAGTTTTGTTTGATAGATTCTGCTTCTGTCTGAGGATATGCATTAACATTCTGATAAACAGGACAAATAGGTATTGAGAACGTTGTTGCGTTAATAGCAGCTTGTAGTTCTTCGCTTGCAGGTTGCATCAATGGCGAGTGGAAAGCACCACCAACTGGGAGTTTCAACGCGCGCTTTGCTCCTTTTTCTTTCAAAAGCTCACATGCTTTGTCAATTCCTTCAATTGAACCCGATATAACTAATTGTCCTGGACAGTTATAGTTTGCCGGAACAACAACTAAATTAGATATGCTATCGCAAACTTCTTCAACAGCTTCGTCGCTCAAACCAAGAACGGCAGCCATAGTTGAAGGTTCAACCTCGCAAGCTTTCTGCATGGCCATTGCACGTGCATAAACCAGTTTTAAGCCATCTTCGAATGACAATGCGCCAGCTGCAACCAAGGCGGAGAATTCACCTAATGAATGACCAGCAACCATTTCGGGTTTAAAGTCTTCACCCAAAACAATGGCTGAAATGACTGAATGCAGAAAAACAGCAGGTTGAGTTACTTTTGTTTGTTTTAAATCTTCTGGGGTTCCTTCAAACATTAAATCTGTAATGCGGAATCCAAGAATTTCGTTTGCTTTTTCAAAGTATTTCTTAGCTAAAGGCGATTGATCGTACAAGTCTTTGCCCATTCCTACAAATTGAGCACCCTGACCGGGAAAAACATAAGCTTTCATAAATATATTTTTAGTTATAATCGATATTAAAATATAAATGTAATACAATGCTGATAATAAAACAAATAAAGTCTATTATCTGTAGAAAAATTTAATAAAATAGACGACAAAGATAATATTTTTAATGCATAATTCATAATCAATAGATTCCTAAAGCAGCTAAACATTGTTACTTAGTTGATTATTAGTGATATATTATTCATTTCAGAATATAATTGTTGGACTCTGTATTGGGATAATGCATTTTCAGATACAGAATTTTTCTTGTAATTTTGCAACACACATAATATTCTGAACATGGAGCAACTTCTTAAATACTTTCCAAACCTAACTAGTACACAAATAGTTCAATTCGAGGCACTTTATAATTTGTATTTTGAATGGAATGCAAAAATCAATGTTATTTCGCGCAAAGATATTGAGAATTTGTATGTACATCATGTACTTCATTCACTTGCTATTGCGGAAATTATTCATTTTCAACCGGGAACTACAATCTTAGATGTGGGAACTGGTGGCGGTTTTCCTGGAATTCCATTGGCTATCCTTTTCCCTGAATCGAACTTTGTTTTGATTGATTCCATCGGTAAAAAGATTAAAGTTGGAACAGAAGTTTCTACAGCTATTGGTTTAAAAAACATTAGTTTAAAGCATTTACGAGTACAAGAAGAAAAAGCAAAGTTTGATTTTGTTGTTAGTCGTGCCGTAATGCCTCTGGATGATTTAGTAAAGCTTGTAAAAAAGAATATCAGTAAAAAACAGATCAACGCTCTTCCGAATGGACTTATTTGCTTGAAAGGCGGTGAGTTACAACATGAAATATTACCATATAAAAATATCGCTGAACTTTACGATGTAAGTAATTTCTTTAATGAAGAGTTTTTCAAAACAAAAAAAGCAGTTTATGTACCGCTATAAAAATTAAGATATCATATAAAAAACAATAAATATGACAATTAAACTATTTACTTTCAATCCTTTTCAAGAAAATACTTACATTATATACGATGAAACCAACCAAGCGGTTATAATTGATGCTGGTTGCTTGAACGATGGAGAAAAACGATTATTAAAGAATTATTTTGATGAAAATAAATTGATTCTTAGTCGCCTGATTAATACTCATTTACATCTGGATCATCAATTTGGTAATAAATTCGTTTATGATACCTTTGGAGTATCTCCGGAAGCAGGACAACAAGATGAGTTTTTGCTTGATAATGTAGTTGCACAGGCACATTCATTTGGACTACCAATAAGTGAAGATGCACAAGCACTTGGTGGATACATTATAGATAATCAGGAAATTAAATTTGGAAATTCCATTATAAAAGCTATTCATGTACCAGGACATTCACCAGGAAGTATGGCTTTTTATTTAGAGAAAGAAGGAGTATTGTTTGCCGGAGATGTGCTTTTTCAAGGCTCAATTGGTAGAACTGACTTACCTAAAGGAGATTATGCAACGTTGATTTCTTCTATCACAAAAAAATTATTACTTCTACCCGACTCCACCGTTGTTTATTGTGGACACGGACCAACAACAACGATTGGTAGCGAAAAAAGGAATAATCCGTATCTTTAATTACTGATAGAGATTATTCTCTTGAATAAATTGATATACAGAAGGATGTAGCCATTGGCTTACATCCTTTTTTTGTGCGATGAACTCGCGTATTTGGGTAGATGAAATATCAAAGAAAGGTGTATTAAGTAATTGCATTTGAGGATAAAATTCTGCAACATTTTCAAAATTATACCCATGTCGTGGGTATACTAGAATCTTATACTCTTTAAGAATTTGTTGTGGTTTTTTCCATTTATCAAAAACAAGTGCATTGTCACTTCCAATAATTAGAAAAAATTGATTATCTGGATATTGTATTGAAAGTTCATGCAATGTGTTTATAGTATAAGATGGGATTGTCATAACAAATTCAACATCAGAAACCTTGAATTTAGGTTGATTTTGAATTGCTAACATCAACATATCTAAACGTAAATATTCATCCAGCAGATTAGTTTGATTTTTCAGTGGATTGCAAGGAGAAACCACAAACCAAACTTCATCAACTATCTGATTATTAATTAAATACTCTGAAAGATTTAAATGTCCGGAATGAATCGGATTAAATGAACCCGAATAAATACCTATTCGTTTTGGTATAAGAGTACTTTCCTCCGATTTCATCTAATTACGATTCTATGGTTTATTTCTTATTCAAGAAGCTACGAATAGCTTTTTCTGCTTCTGCTTTAGCTACAGCAAGTACATCGTTGATAATAACTAAATCAAAGTTAGGTGCAAAACTCATTTCAAAATCAGCTTTACCAATTCTTTTTTCTATCATCTCTGCTGAATCAGTTCCACGATTTTGAAGTCGTTGATGAAGGACTTCAATGCTTGGTGGTGCAATAAATAGTGCAAGAGCTCTTTCACCATAATTTTCTTTTATGTTTAACCCTCCTACTACATCTACATCAAAAACTATATTTTTTTCTTGGCTTGTAATGCGCTCTATTTCACTACGAAGTGTGCCGTAATAACAATTTGGATAAACTTCTTCGTATTCTAAAAACTCCTGATTATCAATTTTTTGACGAAATTCTTCTGGTGTAAGGTAATAATAATCAACTCCATGCTTTTCAGTGCCGCGCGGTGCCCGGCTAGTTGCAGAAATGGAAAACTCCATATCAAATCCACAAGTCAATAAATGTTGAACAAGTGTACTTTTACCTGCTCCGGATGGTGCTGAAAATATAATTAATTTGCCGGACATTACTAATTGTAAGTTTGTAGTTAGTGGTTTAAAGTTAGTAAATATATTTTTAGTGCATTCACATTTCACAAAAGAAATATTTACTTTCTAAAAATTATAATACATTTAAGACTTGTTCTTTAATTTGTTCGAGATCATCTTTCATTAAAACAACTATTTTTTGCATTTCACTGTTATTTGCCTTAGAGCCCAAGGTATTTATTTCACGACCAATTTCTTGTGCAATGAACCCTAATTTTTTGCCAGGTGACTTTTCATGCTGCATTGTTTCTATAAAGTAGTCTAAATGATTGCGTAAGCGTACTTTTTCTTCGTTCACATCGAGTTTTTCGATATAGAAAATCAACTCTTGCTCCAAACGGTTTTTATCGTAATCTATTTTATCAGATAGAGCTTTAAGATTCTCTTCTAAACGTGTTTTTATCTTTTCTACGCGTTCTGCTTCAAATGGAGCTGTTTCAACTAGTAAATCTCCAATATGAGCTATCTTACTAGTAAAAACCGTTTCTAACGATCTACCTTCCTGTATACGAAATTCAGTGAGTTGATCAATGGCCAATGCTATAGTTTTTTTTATTTCAACCCATTCATTTTCATTCATTTCCACTGTTTCAGTTTTCATGGTATCAGGTAAACGAAGTAAAACATCAAACCAATTGGAAGGTACTTCAATACCAATGTTATCTGATAAAGTCTTGATTTGATTATAATAAGCCTCAACGACTGATTGATTAATCTGAGTTACTGATTCCTTTCCAGAATTATCAACATACAGAGAAAGGTCAATTTTTCCACGTTCAAGCTTTTGCGAAAGTTCGTTACGAATTTCTATATCTTTTTCACGGTACAATCCTGAAATGCGCGTTGATACATCTAATTGCTTGCTGTTTAGTGATTTAACTTCGACTACTATTTTTTTATTTCCGTATTCGCAAGTGGCTTTACCGAAGCCGGTCATTGATTGAACCATATTTCTTAATTGTTATCCATAGCCTGTATGACTTTGGTGGTTTTATTGAATTTATAAACCAATTATTGGTTGGAAATTTATGTTGCAAAAGTACTATTTTTATTTTAAAGTATCGAATAGACACATAAACTATCAATTCAGGTATAATGGTGGGCAAATTGTATCAAAACTAACAAAAAAACCTTCAATTTATTTTAGTTTTTCAAAAATGTTTATACCTTTGTCACTATAAATAAAAATAAATGAACCGCATTAATCCAATACTTTTCTGGAGTTTGCGTAGCAACTGTAGTAAACAATGAGGTTCTTTTTTTCGTATGGTATAATTAGCGAGATATCCTTTCATAAAAGCCTGTTGTTTAGAACTTAACAACAGGCTTTCTTGTTGTTAAAATTCGAATTTAATATAAGATTAAAATTTAAAGATCATGGAAAAAACAAAGAAGTTTCTATTAGAGGAAAAAGAATTACCATCTCAATGGTATAATATCGTTGCCGATTTAGTAACTAAGCCAATGCCAATGTTGCATCCGGGAACAAAACAGCCCTTGACTGTTGATGATTTGACTCCATTGTTTGCTAAAGATTTAGCTGAACAGGAATTAAATCAAACAGATGCATGGATTGACATACCGGATGAAGTACGCGAGAAATTGAAGATTTACCGTCCTACCCCACTTGTTCGTGCATACAATTTGGAAAAGGCACTCGATACTCCTGCTCATATTTATTTTAAAAATGAAAGCGTTAGTCCGGTTGGTTCCCATAAACTAAATTCTGCTTTGGCACAGGCATATTATTGTAAAAAAGAAGGAACAACTAATATTACCACTGAGACCGGTGCCGGACAATGGGGAACTGCCTTATCATTCGCAGCTAAAACCTTTGGTTTGGAACTAGCTGTATATATGGTAAAAATTAGTTATGAACAAAAGCCATATCGCCGCTCACTGATGCAGACTTGGGGAGCTCAGGTAATTCCATCACCAAGTATGTCGACAAAAGCGGGTCGTCAGATATTGACGGAACATCCTAATTATCAAGGTAGTTTGGGTACAGCTATTTCAGAAGCTATTGAACTGGCAATGAGTACTCCAAACTGTAAATATACTTTGGGTAGTGTGTTGAATCATGTTTCATTGCATCAAACAGTTATAGGATTAGAGGCCGAAAAGCAAATGGAAATGACTGGTGAATATCCCGATGTAGTAATTGGGTGTTTTGGTGGTGGTTCTAATTTTTCCGGAATTGCTTTCCCATTTATGCGCCACAATATTAAAGAAGGTAAAACAACCCGCTTTATTGCAGCAGAACCGGCATCTTGTCCTAAATTAACCCGTGGTGTTTTTCAGTATGATTATGGTGATGAAGCTGGATATACTCCACTTTTGCCTATGTTTACGCTTGGTCACAATTTTGCTCCTGCTCATATCCACGCCGGTGGGCTTCGTTATCATGGTGCAGGTACCATTGTGAGTCAATTGATGAAAGATAATTTAATGGAAGCTGTTGATATTGATCAATTAGATTCATTTAAGGCAGGTGTTTTGTTTGCTCAAACCGAAGGAATTGTTCCAGCTCCGGAATCGGCTCATGCCATTGCAGCAGCAATTAATGAAGCATTAAAATGCAAAGAAGATGGAACAACTAAAACAATTCTATTCAATCTTTCTGGCCACGGATTAGTTGATATGACCGCCTACGATCAATATTTGGCAGATGATTTAGTGAATTATTCATTATCGGATGAAGATATTGCTAATAATATCAGCAAAATAAGTAATCTGGTGCAATAACATATACAAAAAGACTTCGAGTGATCGAAGTCTTTTTGTTTTATTTTAAACTGATTACTTTTTCTTTTTTATAGTCAATATTGGTTATTATTCGCAACGAAGTATCTTTTGTTAAATAGCTCCACGCCCAGTTGAAAAAGATAACGAGTTTATTTCGAACACTCAAAATGAGCATTAGATGTAAAAACATCCAAATATACCAGGCTATCGCACCCTTTAGCTTGATAAAAGGCAATTCTACAACTGCTTTATGTTTTCCAATAGTAGCCATCATTCCTAAGTCATGATACTCATAATCAATAGCTTCTGATTTATCATCCTTTAGTGATTTGAGTATATTCTTACCAAGATTTTTAGCTTGATTAATAGCTACATTTGCTACTTGTGGATGTCCATTTGGATATAAAGGAGTTTCCATGTAGGCAACATCACCTAAAGCATATATATTGTCAAAACGTTTTAGTCTATTCAGTCTGTCAACAATATAACGGTTGCGAATTACATCGTCATCGGCTAAACCCTTAATGATATTCCCAGTAACACCGGCAGCCCAAATCACGTTTTTAGTTGGAATATGCTCACCATTATTTAGCACTGCTTCATTTCCATCGTAAGAAACCAGAATAGTTTCTGTTTTTACGATAACACTCATGTCTTCCAGATATTTACGTGAAGAAACTTTTGATTCTTCACTCATGTTGTTCAGCGTATTTTTGCTTCCTTCGCAAAGGATAATATTGAATTTTGAAAAATCTATATTATGATAATCTTTCGGCAGTACATCCTTTTTTAGTTCTGCAAAAGCTCCAGATAGCTCCACACCTGTTGGGCCACCACCAACAATAACGATATTCATCCAAGCTTGTTTCTCTTCGGGGCGAGCAAAAATCTCTTTTTCAAAACTGAAAAGTATTTTGTTTCTGATATCAATTGATTCCTGAGTAGTTTTCATTGAAAAACAATTCTCGCTTAGTTCCTTATTGCCAAAAAAGTTAGTTCGGCAGCCTGTAGCTATAATTAAGTGGTCGTAATTTATAGTTCTATCATAAGCTGTCATAATTTTTCTTTCATCAGGCAAAATATTGGTAATATCGGCCATTCTGAAATCAACGGATTTACTTCTTTGAAAAATTTTGCGGAATGGAAACGAAATACTTGATGGTTCAAGTCGCCCACTGGCTATTTGGTAAAATAATGGCTGAAACTGATGATGGTTTTGTTTATCAACTAAAATCACCTTTAAATCAGCTTTAATAAGGGTTCTGGCCAATTGTAAACCTGCAAACCCACCTCCAACAATAACTACTTTATCTCCTTTTTTGAAACCAAGATTGCTCATTTTTTTTCTTTATTTTTTACAAATTAGAATCTAGTTTATTAAACAATGATTAGGTCAGAATGTTGATAAATAAAGAAAAAATTCTCCATTGAGCATTGTTTTCTATTCAAGGTGATGAATATCAGGTGAATAAGGAGATGAAAACAACATTAAAATATTATCTCTATCTTTGTAGTTAAATAGTAGGTCGGTTTGTCGCTTTTCCCTTGTGGAATGGAGGAAAGTCCGGGCAACGCAGAGCACCATATTTCCTAACGGGGAGCTGTTTGTGAAGGCAGAGTAGCG
>Ga0302215_10002819_pt1 | contig 11863 bp, 5 predicted proteins | sample II_Fen_N3_1_FD_194580 | JGI IMG/M metagenome (GOLD analysis project Ga0302215, IMG submission 194580) | Peat permafrost microbial communities from Stordalen Mire near Abisko, Sweden - II_Fen_N3_1 | ecosystem: Environmental > Terrestrial > Soil > Wetlands > Permafrost | place: Sweden: Abisko... | reverse complement strand
ATTGTTCGCCGGTAAGCAGGTTATACCAGATGCCGGTTTTAGAAAAATTGGGTGTAATATCTAATGGTAAAGTAGCATCGAAATTTCCCAGCACGACCATATTTAGATCGGCATGAGAAAGGGCAATCCGTCTGCCGGCCCAGTCATTCGTTCCAATAGTAGTAACAAAACTACCCTGTGTAAATGCTGTCGGATATAATTTCCGCAAGGTAATGATTTTAGCAGAAGCATCCATAGCTGCCTTTCTATGGGCAAGATTCAACCAACCCCATGCGGAAGGTTTTTCATTGGTGCGCCCTCCGTTTGAATTGATAGAATAATCGTATCCCATTTCATCAAATTCATAAATCATTTTAGGGCCGGGTAACAGGGTGTTGAAGGCAATTACAAGTGGCACTCTTATCACTCTGGCAATTGAATCGGTCATTAAATTTCCGGCGCCATATGTTTTTACTTTGAAAAAATTACGTTCTTCATCATGACTCTCGGCATATCCCACCCAATTTTTCGGTGTAGTGACCATTCCGGAGAAATCGCTATTTGTCTGAATACCCATAGCTGCCTGTGAATAGGCATAATTCAGATTTCTCCATAAATACATCCCTCTGTTTGCCAGAATTGTTTCTTCGGTATTGATGCAAAAATGTTCCAGAATAAACATGGCATCACTTTTGACAGCTTTAACAGCATCATAATAGGCACTTAAGTTTGCAATACGTGTAAAATCCAATGCATTTTCCGTTCCTGAATTCTGGGTAAATCCTTTGGTTAAATCCATTCGATATCCATCGACTTTAAAATTCGTAATCCAGTATTGCAATACCCGTTTAAAGTATTCTTTTGTGCCGGTAAAGCTGTGATTGAAATCATTATAAACACTGTACTGGTGTGGAGCTACCGGATTCATCCACGGGTTATTGGCAGCAGGCCGGTTGTTTATACCATCCCAATAAAGCATTGCAAAAGGACATGATCCGGAAGCCTGATTAAATACCATATCCAGGATGACAGCCATGCCACGTTTGTGGCATTCATCGATAAATTTCTTATACATATCTTCATTGCCGTAGGCTTTATCGGGGGCAAAATAATGATTCGGATTATACCCCCAACTGTTATTTCCGTCAAATTCGGTAACGGGCATAAGTTCTATAGCCGTAATTCCAAGGTTTTTCAGATAATCCAATTTAGTTATGGCTGCATTCAATGACTTTTCGGTTGTGAAATCGCGCAACAACAATTCGTAAATGACCATATTCTGTGCAGGAGGCATTGCGAAAGTCGGTATTTCCCACCCGTACGCCGGTTTTGCTGTTTGCAGGGTAGCTACCAATCCTTCGGTTTTTCCAATTGGATAGGGCTTTAAATCAGGGAAAATAGTCGTATACTGGTTGATCCATTTATCATTCCAGGGATCCAGAACCATTTGTGTGTACGGATCGCTAACTTTCAAAGTGTCATCCACCTGATATTGGTACCCATATACTTTCCCGGGTGTAAGGCCGGTGAGGGTATACCACCAGTAATCGCCATCTTTATTCAATTGATATGAGTTTTTTTGAATCCAGTCATTAAATTCGCCGATCAAAAAGACATGGTTTTTACCCGGAGCATACATGACCAATGTCGCTGTGGAATTATCACTATAATTGATGCCATCTGTTACTCCGGCAGGACGGGCCAGATTAGTCACCGGTTGCGGTACACAAATATAAATTGTATCCGAAACAGTTATAGCATCGATGGTAGATTGAGCAACGAGTGTATAATCGCCTGGAGTAGAGAATGTGTAGTTATAGTTTATAGTTGTTGCAGCAGTGGCAGAGGCTATAACGGTTCCATTGACCAGCATGCTGAGAACTGAAACCTGTGATGATGCGATTTGCAAATTCATGACAGTTCCTACATTGACCAGTTGATTACTCGTAGGGTTCATAAATCCTACATTCATTCCGTCTGGATATACTTTCACAAAAATATCGGTTGCGCCTGGACCTTTCCCTTCTTTAGTACCTGTACCATTTCGAAATACAAATGCCAGTTTGGTCACCGTTTCACCGGGCAACAATCCGTAGTACTCCGTCATGGAAGGAGTAATGCTCAGTTTCCATTTATTGTTCCCTAGAGCCACCATTTTGTATTTTGCAGAATTGTCCAGCCATGTGGGTGCATGTTGCCACTGGCTGCTTGCCGTTGTGATCACTCCGGTATGGGCATATACATCAGTTCCGGTATAATCTTTCAATCCTCCGGCACCCAGGGATGCATCGAAGATAACATCAATGATTCCACCATTTTGAGTTACAAATTGAGGATTCGTTGTCACAAGTTGTCCCCAACACCAGGTAGAAATAAAAAGAACAATGAACGGGAAGAATAATTTTTTCATAGCAATGAACTTATTAAAGAGTATTTAATACGATAATGTTTTGATTTTCAAATCATGACAAATATACAGTATTAATTATCAATTGAATATTAATGTACGGACTGATTGAATATTTATTCTTGCAAACGATTGCAATAATTTATATGAACCGGTTAAATGAATCATAAGTGGCTTGTATTCAACGATATTATTGAAAAATAATTGATATCTATCAATCCGGTGCAAACGATTGCAATAGATTATTTGTAAATTGTTTGTAACAATTGTAGGAAGTTATCATGAATACTCTATTTTTGCTCACATAAATGAACAGATATTATATTTAATGTGATAACTTAAAAAAAATATCGTATTATCTTGATTCGATTTTAATTTCTCTAAACACTTCTAAATGAATTGAAAAAAATAAATAAAAAACAGGTCGAACAATAAATCAAACCAGTTGTTTATTAATCAATATTTAGTGTGTGTGTTTGACACGATTTGCATGAATAAATCTATATTTTCTTAATTAATCAAATAATTTAAAAAATTTACTATTATGAAAAAAATTTTTACTTTCGCAATTGCTCTTCTGGGCATGTTTGCAATGCTGCAGTCTGCATCAGCATTAGTGTACAATGTTACTGTCCCCGCAGGAACATTTGAATGTTACATAGCAGGTAATTTTCCTGCTCCCATGAACTGGGCACCAACTGACCCGGGTGCAAAAATGACAAAAGTTGATGCTACCCATTTTACGATTACCCTTGCCAATACGGATGAAACCATGAAATACAAGTATTGCAGCGGTCCGGATTGGAAATTTGTCGAAACCGATGCAGCAGGATTAAATATCTCTGACAGAACTTACTCTACTGCTGATGTTGTTTTAAACTGGACATTAGTTTATGATCCAAACGTATTGCCTGTTCCTAGAAAAGTAACGATTGAAGCTCAGGTGCCTGACAGTATTTTAGTGTGCTATCTGGTGGGGAGTTTCAATAATTGGGCAGGAGCTTTGGATTCAACGAAAATGACAATGGGTACTCCTTCGGGCGGAAGTGTTGTATTCTCTATTACGCTTACCGTACCGGATGTAAATACATTACAATTTAAGGTTCTTGCCGGACCGGGTTGGGATTATGATCAACTAGATCCTGCAACAAACTTTACTTTCCCTAAAGCTGAATCATATGATGGAGTACTAATAAATGCTTTCAAAAAAAGGTTTGATCCTTCAAAGGCGGGAACGGTTATAATTACTGCAACAGTTCCAACTGTAGGAAGTGATAGTGTATGGATTGTCGGAAGTTATTCCCTGCCGAACTGGAATCTTCCAAAGGCCATTAAGGGTGTAAAAAATGGAGATGGAACCTTTACCTTCACCGTTCCTGATGTCATTGCTTTCTCATATGTTTGTTTAAATAAATTAGATTGGAATTATAAAGAAATAGATCCTTTAATTCCTGCAAATGGTCACCCAGACCGTACCGCTTCCTATCCTGCTGATGCTAATGCCAGCATTACAGTTGCCGGTTGGCTGAATACCAATACTGCTGTACATGATGTGAAAGCTGCAACAAACAAAATCTATTCAATCAATAAAACGATTGTAGTAGAAGGAGTTACTTCAAATATTGCGGTATTCGATTTAAGCGGCCGTATCCTGCAATCAAATAAAATGATCGGAACATTTACTTCTAATTCATTTAACAAAGGATTATACATAGTACGTGTTGATGGCGCAACCAAAAAAGTTGTTGTAAACTAAAAAATAAAAGAATATTTTAAAAGAAGCTGACTCAACATAGTTGAGTACAGCTTCTTTTTTTTTTTCTGATTGGAGAGAGCTTCACCAATTAAATTTAGGATAGGATACCTAATATTCAAAAAATGAATTTCTGTTTAGTTGAAGAAGTTTAAAATCAATTTGTAGTTCAATATCATTAATACTTATGAATTAATGATAATTAGACATCTTAAAAATGCATGTTAGTTGATATAAAAAGAATATTAACCACGATCTATTAAATAATTTAACGAAGGTCTCTCACTCTGTTTAATCAGTTGTTTTTTCAGAATCAAATGCAATGTTGTTTAATTAATTATTAGTGTACGAAGTCTGATGTATTCTGACCCCGGAGTAATCCGATTTCCGGAATATCCAATTTTTTGCAAGAAAATATCTTCCACAAAATACACAAATCCCTACAGCGTATTCCATCCTTTCCCATAACTCTCCTCATTTGTTTGGGTAGAACTATAACTGCTTTTTTCTACAGTTAATGTTTTTAAATTCATGTTCAGGCGTTGCATAAACTATGATTCTGTTGAATCATTTCACCTTCATCTGTTTAAAATATAGTTTCAATTTAATAATGGAGTATGGAAAATAAATTGGTGGCTTGTCAGTCTTCTGAAAATGGAATGCAGGGTATTGCTCTCTGAGTACTAAGAAAGCCCGCTCTGAGTTATCCCTGACAGTTTATCGTGCATTAATAAGGAGTTTGATAAGTCCTTTATGATTGGAATGAATTTATATGAAAAAATATTGGAACTCAAATCAAAATACTCCAGGTATATTATCAGATTGTTTTATAATTTTCAAGTAGGGTAGGTTAATAATGGTAAATGCTGATAGTGAAAGGAATGGATAAATACAGTAGAACAAATGCGAGTGAATAAGTCCTAATGAAACATTAACAACGATTAATCATTTCATACATGAATCAGACAGTTTGTTCATTCCATCCTGCTTCGTAAATCAGAACCCTGTGATTTCAATCAGTTGATTGCATTCAACATTTGATATTGTAGATTCACTGTCAGTGAAAGCTTTTCAAGTGGACTTCGGATCACAATACCAAATACCTATTATAAAAAAAGACTGCCTCAAAATAGATTGAGGCAGTCTTTTCAGTAGTTTTATAGAATTTTGTTTCTTTATTCTTAATATCCCGGATTCTGATCCAGGTTAGGATTTGCATTTAAATCACCAGCCGGTAAAGGGAATAAGTTGAATTCAGCTTTGAAATTAGAACCTGCAACAGTGCCGCCTTTCCAATCCCAGGTATAACCGGTTGCACCTCCATATTTACCAAATCGTATCAGATCGGTACGACGTTGACCTTCAAAGAAAAATTCCTTAGCCTTTTCATCAAGTATCGTTGGCAAGTCAATGGATGTTTTCACAGTCGCTGGATTTGCTCTTTTCCTGACTTCATTAAATGCTGTCAATGCATCGTAACCATTTACTGTAGCTCCACCACGGACTACTGCTTCTGCATAAGTTAAGTAAGCTTCTGCTGCACGCATAAACGGAATGTCCATATCTGTAAACTGGGGATCATGTGATGGTTTTCCGTCGGCACGTACATTTGTAAATTTAATAATGCTGTACCCTTGCTTAAATTCACTTATGGTAGTTATATTTAAACTGAAATCACTGGATCCGTTAAACAATGCACGACTGTCTTTCAAAGCTCCACCAACTGTTGTTAAGTCCGATTTGTTTGAAGTAAACAAACCTGCCGGTGCATTAGGAAAGAATTTTTTAACTAAAGTAGCACGGGCCCTGTTACCACCCCAGTTTTCTTTGGTTCCCCAGTTTGGGGTAACGCCTGTTATATTAATATGTGTCGAACCAATTAAAAACAGGGAGGCACCCCAACTCTTCGTTTTTACACCATCTGCTGCAATTGGAAAAATGATTTCCTGAGGAGCAGTATTAATACTTGATCCATCTATGGATCCGGCATTATCGGCCATAAAAAGTTGTTTGTAACTCGGATTCAATTTGTAAGGCGAATCGATTACTTTTTTTGCATAAATGGCAGCATCATTCCAACGGGGAGTACCCGGAGATGCAGAAACTGCCGGAAAATTAGCACTTGCCGGAGTAGCCGGTACTGCAGTATAAACTTCAGCATTCAGATATAATCTTGAACGTAATAACCAGTTTGCTACTTTGTCGACGCGATAATACGGAGCAGTACGAGGTTCATACATATCAGCTTCACATTCCGATAGCTCTTTTTCAATATAGGTGAATAGCGCCGCACGTTTTATTTGTTTAGGAGGAATCAGACTCACGACTTCAGTGAAAGGTACATTTCCAAAAAGATCCAATAAATAGTAGTAAGATAGTGCCCTTAGGAATCTTATTTCTGCGCGTTGTTTAACCGTAGCGGCATCAGTCATACCTGCTGTTTTTTCCAGGAAATGGTTACTTATCGAAATAACAAAATAGAAACGATCATAAATACTTCCCGAAGTAGGATTTCTTGACGACCAGGTATTTGTATTTAACTCGATAACTTCCGCATCTCCCCAGGCACAAATAGCCTCATCGGTCGTTAATTCGTTACAGTTCCATAAACAACGGTATAAGGCTGATTTACCTTCATCCGTAATTTCAGTATCAATATCAATATTACCTGCAGGACCTTCCTGACCGGTAATAGCAAAACCTGCATAGGCTTTGGCAAATACTTCGTCCTGATTAAATGTTTGGGTAACCTTTGGGTTAATCGGGGTTACATTCAAATCATTCACGCACGATGGTGCAAAAATTACAATGCAAACCAGGGACATGATATATGATATATTTTTTATATATTTTTTCATATTCTATATTTTTTTGTTTTAGCATTAAAATGTAAGGCTTAATCCCAGAATAGAAATCATTGGACGGGGATACTTGTTACTATCAATACCGCCATAAATTTCAGGGTCTACTCCTTTGTATTTTGTAAATACGAACGGATTTTGAACCGTTACATAGATCCGGCCACCCGAAATAACTTTGAAAAGGTTTTTAAAGCTATACCCAATGCTGATATTGTCGCAACGTAAAAATGATGCGTCCTGAACAAAATAATCAGACAGGAAAGTTGACGTTGAAGTTCCTTGAAAGTTTGTGTTAAAGGAATAGGCAGGTTTGTTGGAGAAAAATCCAAGTGGATTCCAGATCCCTTTTTTACCAACATCCAAATAACTTGCTTCAACCTGATTGTACATGTAATTTCCAATGCTTGCACGAAGGGTAAAACTAAAATCAAAGTTTTTGTATATTATTTTTGAAGAAAGTCCCATCGTGAAATCTGCATTCTGGTTGTGGTAAAAATATTTATCTTTTTGATTGATAATGCTGTCATGATTCATATCTACAAAAGCATCAATATCTTTGTAATTCCCTGCAGCGGTATTCTTTGGATCTTTTGGAGCTCCAATTTCAATTGGTTTCCCGTTTGCGTCGTATTTCTGTTCATACACGTAGAAAGAATTTGCCGGATGTCCTACAGCATGTGCCTGAACTTGTCCCTGAAATGTTCCTCCGGTTTCTACTATATAACCTTCCTGACTTCCGGTGGTTAATTTAGTAATCATGTTTTTGTTATATGTTAAATTATAACTGACATCCCATGAGAAATCTTTCGTGGCAACAGGTTTTGCAGTCAAAGAAAATTCAACTCCTTTGTTGTTGAGTGAGCCGACATTACTAATAACCTTGCTTCTGAAATTTGTACCAGATGGAACCGAAACTACATTTATTAAATCGTTGGTTACACGGTAATAATAATCCAAAGAAGCAGTAATGCGGTTATTTAAAATACCTATGTCAAGTCCTGCATTCCATGTAGTGGTTTGTTCCCATTTTAATTTTGCATTGTAAGCGTCTGGTCTTGAAGTTGTAACATACGTGCTGTCAAACTGATAAAATGCACCTTGAATGCTTGTTGTATAAACCGGAATGTACGGATAATCTCCAAGAAGTGGGAAGTCTTGTTGTCCTGTGATTCCATATCCCAAACGTAGTTTTAGATCTGAAAATATATCCTTTTCTTTTAAAAATTCCTCTTCGTTAATCTTCCATGCCAATGCAGCTGCCGGAAACAATCCCCAGCGATTTGCACTGTTAAAACGTGAGCTTCCATCATTACGAAGAGTAAATGTCGTCAGGTATTTCCCGCCATATGAATAATTTAAACGGCCAAAAAATGATACGAGGTAATTTTCAGTGGCAAAACGTGTTTTGTCCGGATAAATATGGTTATAATAATCATCCGTTGAATTTATAACTCCATCAAGATTCGTGTCGGTTTTAACCAATCCCTGATATTCATTACTTCCATCCCGGTAAAAATGTTGCCATTCGTAACCACCCATGATATCAAAATTGTGTTTGCCCAATTCTTTGGTGTATTGAAGGTAAAAGTTTAACGATTTGTTATACTTGCTGATCTTATCCCAGCCTTTACGCCCAAAAGGAGCATCGCTGGCTGCAACAGTATCCAGATATAAGTTCTGAATCCCATAAGATGATTCCATTCCAAGATTTAAGTGGGCTCTCATTTCGGGTAAGAAATGAAATTTATAATCGATGTCTGCACTCCCGATAAAATCATTCGAATTAGAGATGTCAGATTTTTGATTGAGAGTAGCTACCGGATTATTTGTTGCATTTGTATTGATTCTGTTATTCCCGGTCAGCCATTGCCAGTATCCACCATAGCGAGCATAAAGAGGATCACTTGATGTAACTTGCTGTGTCGGATCCATCGATAAGGCATTTCCAACAACTCCCCCATCTGCATAACGGTTTTTTGCATGCATCCCTTTTGCATTCAGGTTCATTTTCAAATGATCATCAAAGAATGACGGACTAAGACTTACCGATCCAAGAAATCGTTCGAAATTAGAAGTTTTAATAATGCCTTGCTGGTTCGTATAACCAAATGAAACCCGGTAAGGAATATTCTTATAACCACCCATTATGTTCAGGTTGTGGTCCTGACTCAATGCAGTCTGGTAAACCTGATCCTGCCAATTGGTGTTTGCTTTGCCGAGTTTACTCCGGGTGGTACTATCACTTTTATTGACACTTTTTTCAGCATCTGTTACAGGATTGGCAACCCCGGGAAACAGATTATTTACAACTTTACGGAATTCATCTCCTGTCAGTACTTTGATCTCTTTACGGATTGTACTCACTGAAAAGGTGCCATCGTACGAAATTCTTGGTTTTGAATTTTTTTCTCCTTTTTTGGTAATAATGATAATAACCCCATTCGAAGCACGGGATCCATAAATAGCGGTTGCAGAGGCGTCTTTTAATACGGTGAAGCTTTCGATGTCATTCGGATTAACAGCGCTTAACAGGTTTGCGACTCCTTTAATTCCCTGATTATCCATTGCCAATCCATCAATAACAATTAATGGGTCGTTACTGGCATTTAAGGACGAACCTCCACGAATACGTATTGTAGCGCCCCCACCGGGTGTTCCATCACTCGAGGTTACTACTACTCCGGCAATTTTTCCTGTAATAAGGTCCTGTGCATTGGTTGCTAACCCCCGGTTTAGTTTATCAGGCTTTATCGCTGTTATTGATCCGGTAGCATCGTTTTTCTTAACGGTACCGTATCCAATTGCTACCACTTCGCCCAGGGCAACAACATTTTCCTCTAATTGAATGACCAGGGTTGTTTTTCCGGATACCGGGATTTCTTGAGGAAGATAGCCAAGATATCTGACTATCAGTGTGCCCTTTGGAGTAACTGTCATGGTGAACGCTCCGTCAAAATTAGTGATGATACCATTATTGGTGCCCTTTTCAAGGATACTTGCACCAAGGATAGGTTCTCCTGTTTTAGCATCTTTCACGATTCCGGAAACTGTTATTTGTGCGTTGGCAGACAGACCAAGGGCAAACAGTGCTAAAACGGTTGCAAGTGCACGCATTTTGTGCTTAAAGTGATTGTACTTCATGCATTAAGTTTTTTTAAGGTTGAAACTTGTAATTGATTTGTAACAATAATAAAATGAAAAATATGTACGTATTTATAAACAAATAGTTTAGCTATAAGTTCATTGGCTGAATTAAGAAAGAAATACTTTATTTTTCATAGAGGCAAAAATAGAGCATTAAGTTTATTTGTAATCTTTGTTATATAATTATGATTCGAAAAACTTATGCAAACGATTGCACTCTATAAATTAATTATTTTCTGAAATAATTTTTTATTCGGATAATCTATTTTACTTTTGCATAGGATATTTTACTGGTAATGAAATCATGGAGCATTTGTGACTTCTTTTAATTGTAAACTATTTGTAAGATAACAATATAGAAATAATCACAAATTTACTATTTGTGCCAAAAAGTATTATAACCGATAAGTCCTGTCATGAAAAAACCACCAATTACGATTAAAGATATCGGACGTGCTCTTAATATTTCTCCATCAACGGTATCACGGGCTTTAAAAAACCATCCCGATATCAGCCAGACCACAAAAGATTCCGTTAATAAATATGCTAAAGAATTTAACTATAAACCCAATACGCTGGCATTAAGCCTTCGAATGAGCAGAAACAATACAATTGGAGTCATCGTTCCTGAAATAGTCCATTTCTTTTTTTCTTCCATTCTTTCCGGTATCGAACAGATCGCCAATCAGCAAGGTTTCAATGTGATTATTTGCCAATCGGGCGAGAATTACGAAAATGAAGTCCGTAATACTGAATCTCTCATTGCAACACGTGTCTCAGGAGTATTGGCATGCCTGTCGAAACACACCACACGATACGATCATTTTCAGGATATCATTGATAGTGATATCCCCTTGGTTTTTTTTGACCGAATTTGTATTGGCATCACTACCGACCGGGTAGTGGTCGATGATTATTCTGGTGCATTTGCTGCAGTTGAGTACCTGATACAATCGGGTTGTAAGCAGATAGCCTTTTACAGTTCCCCCTTTCATTTGGAAATTTCGAAAAACCGGAAAAACGGATATCTGGATGCACTTCGAAAATACCATATTCCCGTAGATGAGACTTTGATACGGGTCTGCGATACACGAGAAGAAGCCATTATCATAACCCCTGAAATATTAGACCGTCCCGATCGTCCGGATGGCTTTTTTGCCATTAACGACCATTGTGCTTCCGGAATCATGTATGCCGTCAAATTAGCCAAATTAAGAATCCCGGAAGATGTTTCTATTTTTGGATTCTCGGACGGTGAACTTGCAAAAGCCTGCGATCCGATGCTCAGTACTGTTGAGCAGCACGGTTTTGAGATGGGAAAGAATGCTGCCCATCTTCTCCTCGATAAGATAAATGGTGAAACTCATGGTCAATATACCAATAAGATTATTAAGACAAATCTGATTATCCGGGGAACGACCAGATGATTTGTGTTCCGTGTTCCGTGTTCCGCGTTCCGCGTTTTGTATTCAGAGTAAATAGAATTGTGATAGTTTTTTTTTATAATTACAAAATATTAAAATAAATTATTTATGGCAACAATTCAACGGTTTGAAGATTTGGAAGTTTGGAAAAAAGCCAGGGAAATATGTAAGTTTATTTCTCAACTAACTCAAAAAGAACTATTCTCAAGAGACTTTTCTTTAAAAGATCAGATTAAACGATCCAGTGGTTCGGTCATGGATAATATAGCAGAAGGTTTTGAAAGAGGAGGTAATA
>Ga0302215_10002818_pt1 | contig 11864 bp, 9 predicted proteins | sample II_Fen_N3_1_FD_194580 | JGI IMG/M metagenome (GOLD analysis project Ga0302215, IMG submission 194580) | Peat permafrost microbial communities from Stordalen Mire near Abisko, Sweden - II_Fen_N3_1 | ecosystem: Environmental > Terrestrial > Soil > Wetlands > Permafrost | place: Sweden: Abisko... | reverse complement strand
AAAGTCACCTAATAATCCACCTGCAATTTCTATCAAGCTTCCACTATTTTCTGATTTCAGATGATTAATTACATCATTATTTACACTATTTTGACTTAAAGATTTTACTAGATCACCAAGACCAGGATCTATTGCTGACAGATAGAACCCTAAATTTTTCCGGAAGAAGAATCCGTTTTTCTCTTGACTACTAGTAATTTCATTTATCCATATATCTTTAATTTGATTTTTTTGATTGGATTTAAATTCTCCCTTATATTGAATCTTTACAGAAAATCCTTTCTGTTTTAGATTTTCCCGAAATTCCTTTAAATTGTCAGCGTGTTTTTGTGCTTCTCTGACCGCTTTTTTCATTTCAAATACAGATTTTATTTCAGAAATTTTCAGTTGATTTGAGATTTCAGACAATTTATAACCTGCTTTATAAATTCTTTCTGTTTGAAAATTTTTGTCCTTCTCCATCACAATTCGCATTCCCGAAATTCCGTTTTTGATATTTGAAGACAATTGAACTTCAAAACCTTTTTTCTTCATTTCTGAGATGAGATTATCAAAATTATCTTCTGACCTAATGGCTTCGGTCAAGCTTTTAAGCATCTCCTCTTTTTTCTGAATTCCAATTTCAACATCGGTTAATAATCCTTTCTCTCTGCAAACTTCTCTTACAGCTTCACCAAATCTCTTTCCGATATCGTGTGCTTTCACAGTGCACTTTCCCGAAATATCAATCCTATTGGCGACAAAATGAATATGCTTATGTTTTGTACTGTTGTGAATATCCAATCGGTATTGATTTTTGTTTGTCACACCAACTTTTACAAGAGCTTCCATCGTAACTTGTTTTAATTCTTCATCCTTCAATTTTCTGCCAATTTCGTCCGGTTGAGAAATGTAGCCTGTCAATGCCCATTTCTTCACTTTAGGATTTCGCTCAGCTACGGTTTTCATTTCGTTAAACTGACCTTCAGAAGTATCGCTTAGAAGATAATTCGAAGCCACCATCTCCGCTGTTCCTTTGTCGTTTCCATTATATTCCAAAGCGATTTTTGATATCGCTCTTGTGGTTGCAGAATTATTCATTTTTCTGAATTTTTGAATATAAATATTGATGAATTAATCCGATTAGATTTTCAATTTTTTCTAAAATCTCTTTCTTATTTTCAAAAACATTCCATTCTCTATTTCGTAAAAGATTGCTTATTTTTTTGAAATAAGTTCCATATTGGAGTAAGACTTCGTCAGTTTGAAATTCATTAATTTTTAGTTCTTTTTCGAACAAAACATTTCGGATATAGGTTGATAATTTTAACGGATATTTTTCTTGTTTTTTAATGAGAGTTTCATATTCGGAATTGGTCATTCTTATCGAAATCACTTTATCCAGCTTTTTGTTTTCTTTGGTTTTCAAACCGCCTTTTCTTCCCAATTCCTTAAAATATTTTTTTCTCTTTTCCTGAGCAATTTTGGCTTCGTTTTCTTTGGTGGCTTGGTTTATAAATTCTTGTAAAAAGTCTTTTTCCATTTCATTAATTTTAATGTTTTTAAAAACATTTCTGACGATAGGAAGAAATCAAAAATCCCAATTTTACAATCAGCGACCACGCTTGTTGTAAACTTTGGGTACTTTTTGCACTAACATACCACCATATTTTACCTGTGTTTATTTTACTCACCTTCGCCTTTGTTTCACTTGTCTTTCAGGTGATGGATTTTTGTGAATTATCCAATCATTTAAGTCTTTAGAATCTGAATATAAAACCCGACAATCTTCTGCTGTTTCAGTTTCATTTTTAATCAGTTCAACGGCTCTGTTTCCTGCTTCGTCATTGTCAAAATAAAGCTCAATGTATTCATAATTTCCGAGTGAGTTTTTGATGTTAGAAATCATCGAAACTGAATTCAAAATCAGATAATCTGAAGTCTTTTTTCCTAAAGATTTTTCTATGCTTTTAAAAGAAAGAAAATCGAAAAAACCCTCGAAAATCCGAAGTGAATTTGAGCTGTTTCTTATCGTGGAAACATCTTTTTTACCCAAACAAATTTTCGAGTATTTATTGCGAATTTCATAACCACCGGAATCGTTTTTAAATCCAATTCCGAAATAATTTTTATCGTTCATCCGATAATGAATTTCTTTTAAAAATTCGACTTGGTTTTCTACTTTTCTGTGATTCAAATATTCCAAAAGCGCAGGATGCTGAACGTTTTTAATTTCAATGATCTTATAATTTGCTGGATTATTTTTTAATTTCAGATTTGAAATATTTTGCTGGTGAAATGAAGAGAAATTCTGCTTCTCTGCCCAAACCAAAACTTCATTTACCGAAGTATTCAGATATTTCTTCATAAAGTCGGTATTCGTTCCACCGATTCCTTCTGAAAATAGATACCAGTAGTTTAGGCTTTTATTGATTTTAAAAGAGGCTTGGGATTCGCTGGCAAAAGGGTTGAGATACCAAGCTTCTTTTTCATTTTGTTTCGTTGGAAGGTGTCCGAGAGAAAGGAGGACTTCTTCCAACGATATGCTGTTAAATTGTTTGCAGTTCATTGTGGTTTTATTTTACGAGTTGATTAATGGATTTTTTTGATGAATTGATGATTAAAAGCATATAAACAATTGATTTATATCATTTTAAACATTCATCAAATTACTCATCAAAACATCAAATTTATTTAATAGGCTCATCAAACACTCATCAAAAATGATAGCTTACAACTTGATGAGAAAATGATGAGAATGTAACTTGTTGTTTTTCTTTTCATTAACAAATTACTTCATCATTCTATCAAATTTTTGAAGAATCAAATTTTTGATTATTGTGAAATATCTACCTGTTTTATTTTCTTGATAAAATTGATCTGAATAATCGATGCCGTGTTTGATGTAATGGAGAGAATTTGATTGCGGTATTAATCCCCAAGAATCTTTAAGTATTTTTCTGATGTCGTTTCTGGTATAGTGAGAATAGTTCGAAGTTTTGAAGAATCTATTAACCATACTCAAAACATCTTGCGGAACTGTCTGAATTTCTTCTTCCGTAATGCTTTCAAATAATTCGTACAAGGTTTCCAACATCATTCCTTCTAACTTATTATTGTTTTTCCAAACTAATTTTTGGAGTGCATCAGTTTTAATTTCTTCAGGCGAAAACCACATTCTTGTTTTCTTTTCTGAATGAAATTTTCTCACCAAAAGGAATTTTAGAAAAAAGGGGATTTCCTCAATTAATTCGTTCAGAAATTCGGTGTTTTCAGATTTTATTGGACGTATTTTCAGAATCCAAAATCTGATTTCACTTTCGTCTATTTGAATAAAATTTTCTTCGTTGTTGCTGCACAAAACAAATTTTGCAAAAAAATCAACTTCTTCTCTGTCTTTTCCTTTGTTCTCCAGTTTGTCTTTGTTAGTTGTGCTGAGATATTTTAATCGTTCGGTTATTTCTTTTCGGTCAAAAAACACTTCATCAATTGCCACAATCAGCATTGCAATCCAGTCAGAATTGAATTGTGAACCAAAAGAATCACCTTTGATATAAGACATATTCATTCCGAAAATTTCTTTGAGCCATTTCAGAAATGTCGATTTTCCCGTGGCTCTTTCTTTGGAAACCAAACAAAGTATGGGCAAAATTTGGGTAGGAAATTTAAATAAGATTTTCAAATAATCTAAACCGAGTTCTGTTTGATTTCCGAAAATATGTTGCATAAATTCCAAAGAGTTCGGAATAAGAAGTTTTAATTTTTCTAAATCATCGATTTCGGAGCTGGGCTTAAAAGGAATTTCATTGTAAATATTATAGAAACCATCAATAATTTGTTGAAAACGCAAATGATTTGGAATACAGCAAAATCCATCATATTTGGGAATTTGAGATAAAAATTTCTTTTCGTGGTCGTGAATAATGGTTTCTCTTGACCATCTTGACAGTACGACATTTTTGTCTCCTGAAATCAATGGTTTTTCAATTTGTTTATAGTAAACCGTGCCTATTCGTAGATATGGGATTTTATTTTTCATTATTTCTTCTTTAGTCCTGGTTTACTATTGTTCTTTAGAAGTTCCAATGCTTTTTCAACATCAATAATTATCTTTCTCCCATTTTGAATTATGGCTTGATCTATTGTTCCACTCTTTTTCAACCTTTTAGCCGAAGACTCACTACAATTCAATAGGCTTTGAATGCCCGAAATACCATAGACGTATTTTTTCTCAGTAAACTTTGAATTTTCAGAGTTTTCAATATTTGATTTTGTGCTACTTCCTTCAATTAAATCAAGAAATTCTTTGCCTGTTAATTGCCATAATGGTTTTTCTTTTAATGAATTAATATTTTCCATTTTTTGAAATTTAGATTTGATTAAATAAATGCCTTGTACTTTGGCTTTCGTTTGTTCGAACAGGTCAAATTTCTAATAACTATTTGGTGATTTTTCGTGATTTTCTTGTAAAATAAAAATGCAAATAATTGGAATCCAATTATTTGCATTTTAACAAATTTTGTTTTTCGTGATTTTAAACCGTCTATGGGTTTTATATAGTTCTTTGCAGTTTATTTTTGAAGTTTACTGACCATTTTTAACCGTTTGTGAGTTGATAATTTCATCAAAAATTTTATTTTTATCCGTTTGGTGAAACCTACTTTTCAATGTGCTTTCTGTTAAATTAAATTCTTTAATTACAAAATTTTCCCATTCTTTCTTTTTAAATCCTTTTTTCTCAATATCATCTAATAGCAATTTGAACAGATAAGCAAAATGTGTCACTTTCAAAGCATTAGTACAGTTTTGTTTTGGGGTTTTTAAATTTAAAATAAGATGGAAATTTTCAGATGTAAGTTGAGATTTTGAATTGATATATTTTTCTTCTACCATTGTCTCAAAAATTCTTTTGGTCAGTTTTGAATCAAAAATTTCATTGGTTGGTTTTAATACTGAAACTTTAAAATAGTTTTCAATTTTCTCGATGATTTCATCTGCTTTGCTAGAAATTTTATAATAATAATTCGTTTTAATCCAAGAGTATTTATTGTTAATCTGTTCTTTCTCTTGTTTCAATTGCACCAATTCTGTTTCAAGGTCACTTACTACATTTTGTCTCTCAAATTGAGGTATTCCAGAATTATTTTGTTCTACTTCCAAAATTTCTTTTTCTTTCAATTCAATCCATTGCTGAATTTTGCACAATTCTGGTATATTCTCAAAATAAAAATTTAAAAATCGATTATTTGTAATGATTTTTTTCTCAAAAACAAGATCATTATATTTAGTTATTTTTCTAATTAAATCGTTGAAAACAATATCTTTAAACCCTTCATTAGCTAATTGCATAAAAATTATATCGAAGTTTTTTTCATCAAGCTCTTCGCTGATTTCTTTACATTCATATAGCTTTTTCATTTGAGTTTCACCGTACTGAAATTTATCATTATCCAATAGCGAAAAAGCGCTATCAAAAATTTTTATGAGGTATGATATTTCTTGTAAAGACTGGTTAGCATTTTTCATATCAAATCAAATTTTTTCATAGCATTAGCCTTAATATTATCAGCAATATCAATATATGGCTTCATAGATTTATAATCAGAATGCCCTGTCCATTTCATAATTACATTCACTGGGATTCCCAAAGAAAGTGCAGTACAGATAAATGTACGGCGACCTGCGTGAGAACCTAATAAATCATATTTTAGAACTACTTCATCAATCCTTTTATTACCTTTATAATAGGTAAGACGGATGGGTTCATCAATTTCAGCGAGTTTGGCTAATTCCTGTATATATTCATTCATTTTTTGATTAGAAATTACTGGTAACGCTTTATTATTTTGAAAAGGTATTTCATTATATTTTTCAAGAATTTCTCTACTTTTTTTGTTAAGCTCAATTATTAAACTATCTGCTGTTTTCTGGGTGGTGATTTCGATATATCCATCTTTCACATCTGAACGTTTCAGATTAAATGCATCACTATATCGAACCCCTGAATAACATAAGAACAAGAATACATCTCGAACTCTTTCTAAATAATTTTTACCAGCAGGTATTTTATAATCATTTAGCTTTTTTAACTCTTCTTGTGTCAAAAAAATAATTTTCTTTTGAGTAGATTTCAATTTAGGTTTATAAGTTTCGAAGGCTAAATTTTTATTATACCCTTTAGCTTTTGCCCACTTCAGAAACCATTTCAAAAAACTAATTTGTTTTTCAATGGTTGAATTTCTCATTTTTAAATTATCTCGATGAAATTCTACAAATGAAGTCAGTCCATTTTCATCAAGGAATGTAAATGATAATCTCTGATTAAATTCAAACAGATGTTTTCTTAAAGTAGAAAATTTTGAATAAGTTCTTTCAGTCCAATTCTTAATTCTACCATTTTCAACAGTAAATTCATCAAAATAATCAAAGAAATTTTTAGATTTTATAATCTTTTGACTAGAACTAAAAACAGAATTAAAATGAAATTTCACTTCTTCTTTACTCGGAATCTCATCTTGAAGTTCAAATTTTTTAAAAATATTTTGAATCTCTATTTCATAATCAGACAATTTACTATTAATGTCAGATGCAGATTGTTTCAGCTTATTAAATGTGTTTGGTTTTACCCTTAGCTTTTTACTATCCCACTTAATTCTATCAATTCGAATTCCTGTAAAGATTTCAATTCTATTCCCAGAGAAGGTTACTCGCATACGAATGGGAACATTATCTCCAATAAGTTCACCGTTTAATTTCCGATTTTCAAGATCGAAAATGATGTTTCTTTTTATAACCATAAGTCAATTATTACTCCCAATTATACACCCACTTTTGATGTATTTATAAGAAATTTTAAGATACTCCAAGATACTATAAATTTTTAAAATACTGATTAATAAATGTATAAAACCCTACTGAACTTTAAAAACCTTATACGTGTGAATCCCATCTTCTCTACAAAACAAAAACCAGATCAATCGATCTGGTTTTTTGCTTGAAACATTTTGAGATTGTTCGTACTTTAATTATAGCAGGTGATATCTATTTTATAACCACTGACACTTTTTTCTATTAGCCGACAAAATGAGACTTTGCAGATAGTCACATTAAAAATTCACATATACTGTACTGAACATTCTTCTTTTATTGATCTTCATTCTCACCATTATTAAGAATTGGCCAGCAAATTTTTATTATATTATTTTTTTATGTTTATTCTTATTTATATTAAATTTATAAATAACAGCCATACTATATTTCATAATTAACATCATATAATTTAAATTTTATGTATTTTATTTCAATACAATATTTAAATTTGAGCTTGCTTATCCTCTTACAAGATGATATCTCCAAATAAATTATTTACACAGATATGCAAAGACGAAAATTTATTAAAAATGCCATAACGGGCTTTCCTATTTTACTTTTAACACCTTCTATACTGGTAAGTTCCTGCGATGATGAAGACGACAACGAGCCCAATGGAAAAAAAGTTGTCGTAGTGGGAGCAGGTATTTCAGGACTTGCAGCAGCTAGAAAACTGAAAGAAAAAGGCTTTGAGGTGATCTTGCTTGAAGCACAGGACAAAATTGGCGGAAGATTACGAACCAACCGAACTCTTGGTGTGGCTTTTGACGAAGGTGCAAGTTGGATACATGGTACAACTGGCAATCCGATAACAGATCTAGCTCAGCAAGCAGGAATGAACAGTGCTTTTACTGATGACGAGAGCTTGGTGTGCTATGACATAAATGGCGTTCTAAGACCTGATTCTGTTTTTGACAATGCAGAAAATGAGCTAGAAACTATTTTAAGCACATTAAAAAACAGTGGCAATGCAACTCAAAGTTTTGAAAGTGTTTTTAATAGTTTGTACCCAACAAAAGTAAACGACAGACTCTGGAAATTTTTACTTTCAACATACGTTACATTCGATTTAGGCGATTTAAACAAAGTTTCTTCTACATTATATGATGAAGGAGAAGAGTTTTCGGGCGGAGAGAAAATTTCTACTAATGGCTACGACACCATTCCCAACTTTTTAGCAAGTGGTTTAAACATTCTATTGAATCAACGGGTTTCACAGATTGATTATTCAGGAACGAAAGCCAAAATCACTCATAATGGCAATATAACGGAAGCAGATTATGTTTTAGTAACCGTTCCTCTCGGTGTTCTAAAATCGGGAAATATTCAATTTGTTCCAGCATTGCCAACAACCAAACAAACTGCTATTCAAAAAGTGGGTATGAATTGTGTAAATAAGTTTTTATTAACTTGGAATACTGCTTTTTGGGACGATGAACAATACATTTGCTATACTCCGGAAATTAGAGATAAATTCAATTATTTCGTAAACGTGAAGAAATTTCACCCAAATGTAAACGGGTTAATAACCTTCGCTTATGCAGATTATGCAAGGCAAACCGAAACAATGACAGAAGTACAAATTATAGATGAAATAATGGCGCATCTGAAGGATATTTATGGAAATAACATACCAAATCCTACAAACATACTGAGAACCAAATGGCAAACTAACGAAAATTCTTATGGAGCATATTCTTTTACACAGGTGGGAACAGAAATGCAACATTTTGAAGATTTGGCGGAAGAAATAAATGATAAACTATTTTTTGCAGGGGAACATACCGAAGTTGATTATTTTTCAACTGCACATGGAGCGTATCTTAGTGGAATAAGAGAAGCTGATAAAATTATTGATTTGATTTAATATATTTTTAAAATATAAATCTTGATCTCTACAAAAACAAAAACCAGATCAATTGATCTGGTTTTTGCTTGAAATGTAGTTTAAAAAAATGCATTTCAAAAATATAATAAAGTGAATGAATGTTGATATTTAAATTGAATTAATCAGTTACAAATCGTAAGAAAACTGTGTCCTCTCATGTGAATCTTCATCATGGCTTCAGATTTCAAGTCGCTGTAAATGCTTTGGTCGAAAGCTTCAATAGCTTTGAGCTTCTGATCGATGAACTCTGCAATTCTCACCACCGAAAAATAGAAATTTCTATACAACGACATATCGACGGTACTTCCGAAACGCGGTAAATAGGCTTTCAAAAAAGGAATTGTTTTTTGATGCTGATCATAATTCAGGCAGTATCCGTTTTTTTCTTTCAAAGTGATTATTTCGTAATGATTAAGATAATCCAGAACGGTTTCATTTTCTTTCATAGAAATTTTACGCTGCTGAAAATACATATTGATTTTATCCAAAACACATTGTGCATACTCCATCATTGAGATAGTTTTCGCCTCAGAAACCTGATCGGGTTTTGTTTTTGAATTTTTTGAATGATGATCAATATTAAACGAGATTCCATAATTTTCAAGTGCTGAAAAGAAACAGTTTTTAACTTGGATAGTCGCATCTGCCTGAAGCTGATCTTCCGTAAAACTGTAACTCAAAAAGGGCTTGTACAGCGCAGCTAAACTTCTTAGAAAGTCGATCTCGCTTGTATTGTGATATTGCTCAAACCAAAGTTCAAGATTGTTATAATAATTTTTTTCAAATTCTCTGAAACCTAAATAAAACGGTAATTCCATAGCCTTAAGATTTTATAATGCAAAGCTATTGCTGTAATGCGACAAAACTTGACGTGTTTTATTTGGTTTAAAAAAAAATTCAGAAAAATCAAATTTCACTATGGTGCAATTCTAAATTTTTACCGCAAAAGAGTCAAAAGAAATGATTGAGAAAAAGTTTTTCAAAAGTTTACAAAATGTAAAACGTTTATTTTTGCTAGCTTTTAAAAATCTTAAATCGTTTTTAAATCTTTTTTTTTTTTACGGTTAAAAGAAAAAAGTCCGGCTCTGAAAACAGAACCGGACTCCACGATTGAAATAATGATATATGAATAAAAAACTAAACCTATTTCCAGCCGCCGCCTAAACTTTTGTAGATATCGACAACGGTGCTCAATTGTTTTTGCTTGGCTTCAATCAATTCCATTTTTGCATCTAAAGCGTCTCTTTGGTTTAACAAAACTTCAAGATAATCTGCTCTTGAGTTCATAAAAAGCTGATTGGCAATAGTAATAGATTGATCCAAAGCCTGAGTTTCCTGAGACTTTAACTGATAATACTGATCGATATTTTTCACTTTAGACATCAAATTTGAAATATCCAGATAGGCATTCAGAATGGTTTTGTCGTATTCATACAAAGCCTGAATCTGTTTTGCATCTGCTGTCTGGAAATTGGCTTTGATAGCACTTTTGTTGATCAGCGGTCCTGCCAATTCGCCAATTAAACTTGAAGCCATCGACTCGGGTAATTTAACAAGATAAGAAGGTTTAAAAGCTTCTAAACCCAAAGTTGCTGAAATTTCAAGAGAAGGATAAAATTCTTTTCTCGCTGCTTCTACATCTAATTTTGCTGATTTTAATTCTAATTCTGCCTGTTTAATGTCCGGACGGTTTGCCAATAACTGCGATGGAATTCCCGTATACACCGTTTGCGGAATGATCGACATAAAACTCTCCTTCGTTCTCACAATCGGCTGCGGATAACGGCCACAAAGCGCATTGATCTGATTTTCTTTTTCAGTAATCTCCTGACGAATGGTGTATTCCGTAGCTTTTGATTTTGCCAGTTCAGCTTCAAACTTTTTCACTGCCAATTCCGTTGCAGCAGCTGCCTGTTTCTGAATTTTAGCAATTTCTAAAGCTCGTGTTTGCAATTTGATATATTGCTGAATAATATCCAACTGATTATCCAAAGCCAACAATTCGTAATAATTATCTGCCACTTCCTCAATCAGATTAGACAAGACAAAGTTTTTACCTTCAACGGTTGAAAGATAATGGGCTACTGCCGCATCTTTCTCGGTTCTTAATTTTTTCCAGATGTCGATTTCCCAATTAGCGGTTAAACCTCCTCCGAAGTTCCCAAGCGGATCCGGTATTTCTTTTCCTGGTTCGATTTCCGTACTGGCATCTCCTGCTCCTTCGCTGGTGTAACGCCCTACTTTACTTACTCCCGCTCCTAATCCTGCTCTTACGGACGGGCTCAATCTTCCTTTTTTGGCAACAATTCCGCTTTTGGCAATCTCAATTTCCTGAAGCGTAATCATGAGCTCCTGATTGTTTTTCAAAGAGGTTTCGATTAAACTTACCAGATTCGGATCTGTGAAAAATTGTCTCCAAGGAGTTGTTCCGCTGTTGTTATTTGCGTCCTGCTGCTCGTTTTGACTAAAATTCTCAGGAATATTGTTTTTTACTTCGTCTTGAATAACAGTCGCCATTGGCGCCTTACAGCTTGCTAAAACAAGCGATAAGGCAATGGCTGCTATAAATTTATTATAAATCTTCATGTTTGTTATCGTGTTGATAAGGTTCTGTTTGTTCGGTTAGAGGATTTTCTTCTTCATATTTTGCCAATCGCGATTTATCGGCAATCGTTCCGAAAATGTAGTATAATCCCGGAATAATAAGCAGGCCGAAAACAGTTCCGATGAGCATTCCACCTGCGGCAGCGGTACCAATCGTTCTGTTTCCTACCGCTCCCGGTCCGGTTGCCATAACCAAAGGAATTAATCCTGCAATAAATGCAAATGAAGTCATCAAAATTGGTCTGAAACGGATGGCCGCTCCTTCAATCGCCGCCTGAGCTACAGGAATTCCTTCTTCCGCTTTTTTCTGAACGGCAAATTCAATGATCAATACGGCATTTTTACCTAAAAGTCCGATGAGCATGACCATCGCAACCTGTGCATAGATGTTGTTTTCCAATCCTAACAATTTCAAACATAAAAACGCTCCGAAAATCCCTGTAGGCAAAGAAAGAATTACCGGTAAAGGAAGAATAAAGCTTTCGTACTGCGCTGAAAGAATTAAATAAACAAATCCTAAACA
>Ga0302215_10002817_pt1 | contig 11866 bp, 6 predicted proteins | sample II_Fen_N3_1_FD_194580 | JGI IMG/M metagenome (GOLD analysis project Ga0302215, IMG submission 194580) | Peat permafrost microbial communities from Stordalen Mire near Abisko, Sweden - II_Fen_N3_1 | ecosystem: Environmental > Terrestrial > Soil > Wetlands > Permafrost | place: Sweden: Abisko... | reverse complement strand
GATGGATTATAGATATTTTCAATTGTACTAAAAGGAATTAAAGGTCGATTGCAGAATTCGGTTTCATGATTTTTAATACAATTGTCATCGACAGTAAATCCACAGATATTCATTTTTTCTTTTGCATAAGAAAATAGAATATGTGCCATAGAGCCATTGCCATAAATAATCACATTTTCGCTCATTTTTTTAACTATTGGGGTTTGAATAATTAACAATCAAAATCAATAATAATATTGCAAATTTGTTCGACTATCGTTATATCTATATCTGGGAATATTGGCAAACAGAGTACCATATTTGAAATTCGTTCAGCAATGATAAATACTTGAGAATTATTAGTCTTTTTATACATTGGGAAATTACTAATTAAAGGATAAAAATACCTTCTTGCATGAAATCCCTTTGTTTTTAATAGTTCATATACAGCATTCCGACTTTTACCAAACTCTGCTTCATTTATTAAAATAGGTAAGTATCCATAATTATATAAAGTATTAATTTTTTCTGGTAAAAATTGAATTCCTTTTATTGTTCTTAAGTTCTTTCGGTAAATAGAAGCAATTTTTTGACGTTTAAGTATTGCATCGTCAATATATTTTAATTGTAATAAACCGAATGCTGCTTGAATTTCATTCATTTTCGCATTAATTCCAGGAGCAATAACAGTTACCTCATCGCGAAATCCAAAATTTTTAAGATCGTCAATATGTTGTTTCATTTCTTTTGAGTGACAAACAATAGCACCTCCTTCAAAGGTATTAAACACCTTTGTAGCATGAAAACTAAGTATAGACAAATCACCATAATTTAATATTGAACTGCCATTTTCTTTTACGCCAAAGCAATGAGCGGCATCGTAAATCAACTTTAAATTATGCTTTTTTGCAATTGCACTTATTTCTGTATGATTACAGGGATTTCCATAAACATGAACCGGTAAAATAGCAGATGTTTTATCGCTGATTGCAATTTCTATTTTGCTTGGATCAAGATTCCCATAAATGGGATCAACATCAACAAATATAGGTGTTATATTATTCCAAAGCAATGAATGTGCAGTTGCAACAAAACTGTAGGGAGTTGTTATTACCTCTCCTTTTATGTCAAGAGCTTGAAGTGCTGTAAGTAAAGCTAAAGTACCATTAGCAAATAACGATATATATTGTACACCAAGATATAAACATAGTTGTTTTTCCAATTCCTGATGGAATTCTCCATTATTAGTCAACCATTTATTATTCCATATTTTTTCGAGGTATGGGATAAATTCCTGCAAAGGAGGCAGTAAAGGTTGAGTTACGGTAATCGATTTATTCATTCAGATTCGTTTTAAATGTATCTCGAATATTCATCATAGGTAACTCATAAAAAGAATAGATTAAAGCAGATAATACATACGTCAAGATCCAAAACAAAAGAAACTGTGTAACTATTAAAGTTCTACCATTCATAAAAATTAGTGCTTTTGATATAAAAGGAATTATAATCTTAAGAACAATAGTGCAATTCAATAAATACATTGAATAAGAGAATATACTTATTTTAGTAATAATTTTAAAGAGATATGATTTTTTATTTATCTTTATTGAAAGTAAATAAGGAATTAAAGTCAAAATAAGGAATGACTCAAATGGAAAATAAACAACATTCATAAAAAAACTATATTTCTTAAAAAAGATGGATTCATTATTCACAATTATGAAATGTAATAATAAGATACAAGTTAATGAAATAAAAAACAATAATTTCCTGTTTTTTTTAAAAAAGGGAAGATAAAAATACAAAATCCAAGCCCCAATGACTCCAATCATTATAGAATCTAATCGAGTTATGACCTCCTTCCTTAAATGAATGTCCCACAATTGAACATTATTAATAAGCAACTGACTTTTGTGGAATCGAATAAATGCAACGATTATAATTATAGCTCCAAAAAAAATCGGAATTAATTTCATTTTATATCTTGACAAATATTTTGCAATTAAAAACATACCAATGGGAGTAATTAAATAGAACCACTCTTCTACAGCTAAACTCCACGCTTCATTAAAAAAATTAGGATGAGGACTATTAATATTCTGTATAAACAAAAAGTAACTTTTATAATCATACAAAGATTTTTGAAATAATAATATAGAAACTAATAAAACAAAAAAATACATTGGTAAAGTTCTGAACCACCTTCGTACCCAAAAATTCAATAATGACTTAAAATTTATATCGTTTTTAATAATCATCTTTATTAAAATAGAGCCGATCAAGTATCCACTTAAAACAAAAAAAAATATGACACCATCAAAATTCAGTTCATTTAAAAATTGAGGAATATATGGAAGAAGGCTTAAACTATGACTATATAAAACGGTAATAATAGCAAAACTACGTAATATATCTAAACCTATAATTCTTCCTTTGTAATTATCGATTACCATGCTATTAGATTACTACCGCAATTAAAACAGTCTCTTCATCATGAATTGTTCCATGATTCAAATAAAAAGAATAACCTAGGTTTAGTGATGATATGTAATTGGGTATATCAACAAAGTCATTTAAACTATGATAAATTGAAATAGCTAAACGAGGTTTAAATTTTTTAATAGCATTAATGCCTCCCTTTAATGCCGATAATTCTGAACCTTCAATATCCATTTTTATAAAGTCTACTTTCTTTACATTATATTCATGTATAAAATCATCAATACAAATAGTTTCAACTCTTCCCGAATTTTCAATAACTATTTCAGAAACTCTACTACCGGGTCCATTATCAATAAAATAAAGCTCCTTTTGAGAAGTTTCAGCTAATGGTTTTGGTATTAATGTAATTCTTTGCTTTACATTCCTATTAAGTTCAATATTTATATTAAAAGTTTGAATATTGCTAGGAATAAATTCAAAACTATATACATGTCCTCTATCACCTACTTCATTCGCAAAAAATAAAGCAGTATCGCCCCAACATGCTCCACAATCAAGAACAACATCGTTTATTGTTGGTTTTATCGTGATTTTCTCTGAAATATATTCATACTGTTTAATAGTAATTAAACTTTGAATCCCTACTGAATTATAATATAACTGAAGAGGAATACCAATTGAATTCAAATTATATAAATATAATTTTATTAAATCATTGAATACAAATTTTACAGAGATAAAATCTTTTCTATCTTTAAGATTATCGAATGTTTTAATATTTTCCCAATAAGATGGAGTACTTAATGGTAATAAAACCTTACTCTCACCTAAAATCCTATACGTAATAATTTTTATTAGAAGTGATTTCGATTTATCATCTGAAAGTAAATTATATAGGAATTCAATACCTTCAAAATATGGTTTTAATTGACGTAAAGCCTGTTCATATTTCCATGGTTCTAATTTAATTTCATTGATATTAAGAATTTTTTTAATTTGTTTTTTACATTTTGATTTCCATGATGTTTTCACAACAGATTTTGGTCCAAAACGCAGATAATCATAATTGTTAGAATATGCGTTTTCGATGTTTTTAAATATTTCATCGAGTAATTCTAATCCAAAAGTATCCATGTTCGATTATTGTATTTGTGTATTGAAAAATAAAGGCCTTACTACTCCTGGCCATTTACCATGCCATCCGCTCGTATTTCGTTCTTCTGTTATTTCAAATGAATGAGCATTTTCATGATAAAAATAAGCTTGACTATTTGATACAAACATATTATTTACAGTATAATTCCCATCATTCAAAAAGTTAGCTGGTATAGTTATAATTGATTTATGAATCCCTTTTGATAATGGCTTGTTTTCAGTAGGTATTGCAAAAATACAAGTTTCATTAACATCGAATAAATGCATGCTAATATTTACAGAAAATCCTTCCTCATTACACCAAAACTCAGTAATTAATTTAAGTTCAGTATTTACCGTTAAATAATCTCCTTCATATTCAACGTATGCACTTTTAATCTTTATTTTTTCTAGACCAGGTGCATCTTCTATAGTCCAATGATTATTGACAATTCCCTTTACGGTTTCGTCTGACAAATAATAATCAACAACAGAATCAATCAATCCTGTCTTTGATATACTTCCATTTTTAATTAACAATCCTGTTTTGCAAAGATTTTTAACTGCTGTCATATTATGGCTCACAAATAAAACCGTTCGTCCTTGTCCCGTTGAAATATCCTGCATTTTGCCAATAGCCTTTTTCTGAAATTCAGCATCCCCCACAGCAAGCACTTCATCCACAATTAAAATTTCGGGTTCAAGATGAGCCGCTACAGCAAACGCTAAACGAACATACATTCCGCTACTATAGCGTTTTACAGGCGTGTCAATATATCGTTCACATCCCGAAAAATCAATTATTTCATCTAGCTTTGCAGTTATTTCATGTTTACGCATTCCAAGAATAGAACCATTCAGATAAATATTTTCGCGACCTGTCAATTCTCCATGAAATCCAGTACCTACTTCCAAAAGACTAGCAATCCGACCTTTAGCTTTTATCGTTCCTGTTGTTGGTGTTGTTACACGCGAAAGAATCTTTAATAAAGTCGATTTTCCCGCACCATTTTTACCAATTATTCCAAGAACATCGCCTTGATTAACGGTGAAATTAATATCACGCAAAGCCCATACATAATCAGAAGCACCTTTTGTACTTCGATCGTTTGTATCTCCTATCTTCAAAAAAGGATCTTCCTTACCTCTTACACGCGACCACCATCTATTAAGGTCATCACCCAAACTTCCAGTGCCGATATAACCTAATCGATATTGTTTTGATATATTTTCTATCTCTATTATTGGTCGCATTATGTATCCATATATTCACAAATGTAGGGAAAAATTCTAAATAGGGAGAGGGGGAATAATGGAAAATTGAAAATGGTGAATTGAAAATTAGAATTCATAAAAGTTCAACTCATTGAATAGTGGTTATTAACAGCATTATTTACGTAACAATTCAATTTGAATTATAATAGGGGTATCAAAATTTTAGAAAATTGCATTTACAAGGGATTTGGAGTTTTTATTCCAATTATAATAAGATTCAAATGCCAATCTCCCAACCCTCTTCGCCAAGAGGGCTAAAACAGCCAATGACTGCAAAGCCCCTCTATCGAAGCTGGTAGGAGGGATTGACTTTGGTTAGTAATGAATTATTTAATAATTTGGTATAATTAAAACCAAAAAAAATCCCCCGTTCTCAAATAGATGAAAACGGGGGGATTTATAAAACATATTATACCGCATTATCGAGGAATAAAACCAACAGCATCGCTAGCTATACCCCATCCGTGACAATTGCCAGCTGTAATTCGAAACCAAACCTCAACAGCTCGAGTTAGATTTCCAAGTTCAAGCTTAAATACCGATGCTGGATCAATAACTGTTTTCCAACTTCCAGTATCTGCAGGATTTTCGCTCATTTCTAGCTTATATCGGTCGGCATATAAAACAGCATCGGCATATATTTTTGCACTTTGAAGCGTTTTCCCATCTACTATGCGTTTTATAATAGGTTTTTCGGGTACATCGTGTTCAGTATATTCTTCGTTACTATCGAAACCCGAAAGGAGAATAGTAGCTTTATCGCCTTTAGCAATTTTATTCACTAAAACCAAAGCCTCTTTTAGAATTGTATACACGTTTAAACTTTGATCTTCAATAGCCACATTTTTTGTTTTACTACCATCTTTCGACCTGATAAGCGAATCGAGCTTTGCATTTTCATCACTTAACTGTTCAACAACATCAGCTAAATCTTTGAACATTTCAGGCTTACTTGAATAAGCACTTATTACACGACCAGCAAGCTGATACACTTTAACCGACTCTCTATACGTTTTGATATGGAGAACCGCAACAAACGTTTTTTTCATGATACATGGATTTAAAGTTAATAACTAAATAAAAAACGAGAGACAAAACAGCTTATTGCGTATTATATATTATTTTTTTTGAGTATTATTATTTACTTGAGGTATTTTTAGAAACTTGATATTGTATTAATATAACGTGTGTTCGATGTAATAATTTATTGTAATTAACTATTATTGAACAGTTATGACATTTATAGTAAGCCTTTAGGTTTGGTATATTTGTAGCAGATTATTTTTATAGAGTTATTTTGTCCCGTACGGGACAAAATTGTCATTGAATATATTTTTCTAAAAATATTTTATCACTACGTGATTGAAATACAATAAAATAAAAATCTTTCATACATCGAAATCCCGTTTATATAGATAAATCTACAAATTGCAGAAAGAGACTTTGAAATATAAAAGAATTAACCCCAACCCCTTAAAAAGGGGCTAAAACGGCATTATCTATACATGAAATCAGTTAGGTAACAATTAAATTGATTTGATATTATTGCGAATAAACTACAATGTACGAAGAACAGTTAAAGCCCCTTTTCAAGGGGTTTGGGGTTTTAATACCCTACCTGAGCAAATTACTCCAATAAAAGAATAATCTATCGCAATAAATTACTAAAGCATAGCACTATTTTCAATAATGTCATCCACAGTTTAGTAATATACTGCAAACCATTAAGCAACTACTTGAATATATTTTCAATTTGATGATTTCCAGATAAATTGTACAACAATACATTACAAATGTATGACTGTAATTATAATTATTATTTCGGTTGATCTGAAATGCACCGTAATAGTTTACGAAACTAATCGATTCCATTTTCAAACTACATCTGTAGATTTATAAATGTATGATGTCAAAAATTAATTGATAGCAGTAGATTGTAATACTATAGTTGTAAATAGTAAAGTTATTCGAGACTTTTTCTTTATTAATGAAGAATTAAATTTAATATTAAAAGGAATCGTAAATATCGAAGCTATGAATTTATACGGCTCTAACAATATATTCCAAATTGCTTATCAAATAATTGCAAATGTTTCATATTTTTGTATAATTAATACCATGACAATGAATAGATCTCTCTATATACTTTTTGCTTTTTTTACAACTTTTTTTACACCCAAAACAGTTGAATCACAAATACGTCCAACGGAAATTTCTGGTTTACAATTATGGCTTCGAGCTGATAGTAATGTTACTTTAAATGGAACAACGGTAAATTCTTGGAATGATTGTAGTGGAAATGGTAATAATGTTATACAAACTGGAGCTAGTCCCCAACCCAACCTAATTTACAATGCAATAAAAGGCTTACCAGTTGTTAGGTTTGATGGTGTAGATGATTTTCTGGATGGAGGAAAGCTCATGTGCCAAGTAGGTTTATCAGGAAGTACAATTTTTCTTATTTGCAAAAAAACTTCAGGAGATGGAATATTTATAGGGAAATTTATTGCTGCTGGATCAAGTACTCGATGGTGGCTAAATTACTATAACGGGCAGTTACTATCGAATTATAATGGGAATACTAATTGTGGAGTTAATCGATCAAGTGGGACTTTTGAACAACTGTCTGTAGTTTGGGATAGAACAAATTATTTAAATAAATTATATGCGAATGGTTCAATTATTGGCAATTGGGTTTTAAATACAGGGAATCCAAATAATAATTATAACTTTTTAATTGGTGCTGGAGCTAATGTAACTGGAACAATTCCTCCATTAAGTGGAACCTATCTTAATGGTGATATTGCAGAAGTTGTTATCTATAATAGAGCCTTAAATGAAAATGAAAGAAAGAAGGTTGAACTTTACTTAAGGAATAAGTATACAACCACAGTAAATTTAGGCCCTGACATAACAAAAACGAGTTCATTATGTGACACAATTTTACATGCAGGTATGGGATTTGCCTTATACAAATGGAATACTGGAGAAACAACGGAATCAATTAAAGCAAGTAAAGGAACATTTTATGTAAGTGTAGTTGATAATAATGGATTTCCTTCAATTGATACTATACAAATTTCATATTTAGGCACAAAATTAAATCAGAACAAATCGATTCTTTGTAAAGACGAAATCTATTCACTAAAAACAACGGTTCAACCAAGTGCTTATATATACAAATGGAATACTGGAATAATCGGCAACAATATAGCAGTATCAACAAAAGGCAATTATTATGCAACGGTTACTGATAAAAACTCTTGTTCTGTTATTACTGATACAGCATCATTTACTATAGATTCATTTAAATCGGAAGCAAGTTTAGGGAATGACACAAGTTTATGCCAAAACAACACAATAGGCTTAATAAAACCTAAAATAATGAACGACGGCACTCACTATATTTGGAGCACTGCCGATACCACAGCAACAATTAAAGTTTTGAACTCGGGAACATATTCATTAACAGCAACAAACAATAATGCTTGCTCTGCAAGTGACGCAATTTATGTAAGTGTAACCGGTACGGCTCCTATCCCAAACTTTAGCTATAGTTTACAGAATAATCAAACTATTTCTTTCAATAACACTTCCAATGTCTCAGGTGATAATTGGAAATGGGATTTCGACGATGGATCCTTTTCAATTAATGAAAATCCAACTCATAGCTTTAATGTAGGATCAAACTATACTATAACATTTCAAATTGGTTCTGGTAGTTGTATTAATTCTATCTCAAAACAATTATATATCCAACCTTTTAATAAATCAGACCTCATGTTATGGTTACGAGCTGATAGTAATTTAATATCTGTTGGCAAAAACGTAGATATTTGGAACGATTGTAGTGGGAATAAAAATAATATAATTCAAACCTCAACGTCATCGCAACCGCTATATACTTCAAATATATTAAATGGTCTACCTATAGTACGTTTCGATGGTTCTAATGACTATTTATTCGGTGGCGATATTTGTAATATTTCTCCTTTGGGAATCTCTATTTTTATTGTGGGTAAATGCAACACTTCAACTGGCACATACATTGCAAAATCTATAGCTGGTGGCTTTTTAGCTCGTTATGGTATAAGTCATTATTTAGATAACTTAGAGTATGTCTATGATGATAATGGGAGTGCCCCAGAAGTTATCTCAAAATTAACACAATTTAAAGGATATGATTTAATTTCTGCTATTTCAAATAAACAATTGGGTATAAATAAACTATGGCTACAAAATAAATTACAAGGTTCTTATCCCATAAAAACGATATCAAATATGAAATCTAACTATCCCTTTTTAGTCGGTGCATATAATAATACTTCTGGAGGAATTCCACCACTAGATGGAACTTACTTAAACGGTGACATAGCAGAAATAATTATTTTCAATAAACCATTAAAAGACGTAGACAGAATATCCGTTGAAACATATTTAAAGAACAAATATGGAATGAAGCCCGTTTCACTTGGCGATGATATAACAATTACGAAATCTCTATGCGACACAACTATTCATGCTGGGAAAGGTTATAGCGCTTATTTATGGAGTACTGGAGATACTACAGAATCTATAACTATTAAAAAATCTGGTTTATATACGGTAAATGTTAAAGACGCTGTATTTGGATATGAATCGACAGACAACATAAAAGTAACTTTTAATGCAGAACCCCATCAAATTCCCGATACTACCATCTGTCCCAAAGCTAGCCTTAGCTGGGACACAAAACTAAATACTACTGATTTTGATTTCAAATGGAGTACTGGTGAAACATCATCATCAATAATAATAAAGAATGCAGGCAATTATATTTTAACCGTTAACGATAAATTCGGATGTTCATATATATCAGATACCGTAAAAGTAAAAATCGATGATTTTGACAAAAGTATAGATTTAGGAAACGACACTACCCTTTGTAAAAATAATGAATTGGAACTCGTTAAAGGAGCAGATCGAGCTGTTCAATATTCTTGGAGCGATGACACCCATAACAAGACTATGATTTTAGTTAGTGGCGAGAAATATTACTATGTAACAGCAACGGATAAATATACTTGTACAGCAAAAGATTCAATAAAAGTAAAGGTACAAGGTATTGCCCCCATCACGCCATTTACAATGACGGGACATTGCCAAAACAATGAAATTACCTTAAAAGACAATTCTGTTTTAAGCGATAATACGACTAAAATAATTGCGTATAAATGGATAATTGAATCGGATACCCTTTTATCGAAAGACACTTCCTATCTATTTAAAAATGCAGGATTGTACTATATTAAACATATTGCCATAACTAATGGTGCATGTAGTGGAAGCAAAACTTTACCAATCACTATTAATCCATTACCTACGATATCTTTTACGCCTAAATCGGTTTGTCAATATTCGCTCGTAAACTTTATAAATACAAGTAGCTTTAATACATCGAATAGTGAATCAATTATTTGGAGTATAAAAGGAATTAAAGTAGAAGGAAAAGATACTACAACATACAAATTTAATAGCTATGGCTTAACCAATGTTTCATTAACAATTACCACAAACGACAATTGTACCGATTCATTGGTTAAACAAGTTGAAGTTAAATCAACACCCAAAGCAATTTTTAGCAATAGCCCAGCTTGTGGATTAAACGATTATTTCCTCTTCGACAAATCAACATCGCCAACTGCCGAAGGCTTAACGACAAGAAATTGGTATGTTAACTACTTAACAAGCCAAGAACAAACAATCCATTTAAAGCCAGATAGTACACTTGATGGTGATAATGTTTTATTGAAAGTAACGGGAGTTAATGGTTGTTTCGATACCGTTTCGCGTTTTATCCCCTATAGTCCAATTCCCAAAGCAGCATTGGAATTTAAAAAATCTTGTGTTGGTGATCTTATGACGTTTAGTGATAAATCGACTGTTGCTAAAGGAAGTATTGTAAAATGGAAATGGAATATAGGTAACAATATCGAAAGTTATGAGCAAAACCCTTCTGTGATATTTACAGAATCAAAAACCTACCCTATCACACTTCACGTTACTAGCGATAAAGGATGTGAAGATACCATAGTAAGTCAAACGAAAGTGATAAAAAAACCGATAGCAGCTTTTGACTATAACCCTAAAATTGCTGGTGCACCAATCGATATAAACTTTACAAATACAAGCGATTCGGCAACAAGTTATAAGTGGACATTTGGTGATTCAGAAAGTTCTCCGCTTTTTGAGCCTATTCACGAATATAGCGATAGTGGCAAATATACTGTTAGTCTTTACTCATACAACGATTATATGTGTGCTGATTCTTCAAAAAAAATAATTAGCTTACAAAAAGCTAATTACAAAATCGATCTTTACAGCATAACATCAACAGACAAAAATGGTTATGTAACAGTTAATACTGTATTTATAAATGCAGGTTTAAATCCTTTTACAAACATCGATTTTATACTTACGAAAGATGATGGCACCAATATAAAAGAAACATGGAAAGGATTAAATACTACTGGAGTGATCGATACCTTTTTGTTTGCATCGAAATTTAAAGCGTCAAATGGAACTGAATTGCCAAAATATATTTGTATAGATGCAAATGTTATTGATAAACATGATTCAATAGTTGCTACAAATAGAAAATGTATAACAAGTTTAAAAGAGTTCACTTTTCTAAGTGCTTTTCCTATTCCAGCGGATGATAATTTAACGTTAACCTTTGTTTCCCCAGAAAAAGGGAATGCACAATATGCAATATATAGTGGTATAGGTCAAATAATTAAGGAAAACTCCGTTGCTATCGTTGAAGGAATAAATAGAATTACTTTTCCAACAAATGAGTTAAATCAAGGATATTATATTTGGAAACTTAATGTAGCTGGGAAAGAAAAAACGGGCAAACTATTGATATGTAGAAGTTTGAAGTAAGAGAATTGATTTTTATTTATAACTAATCAAATAAATTCTGATTTTGTATTCGTAGAATTTAAGACATTTTAATTCATTAAATTTCTCAATTCTTTAATCAAATAAACTC
>Ga0302215_10002816_pt1 | contig 11868 bp, 6 predicted proteins | sample II_Fen_N3_1_FD_194580 | JGI IMG/M metagenome (GOLD analysis project Ga0302215, IMG submission 194580) | Peat permafrost microbial communities from Stordalen Mire near Abisko, Sweden - II_Fen_N3_1 | ecosystem: Environmental > Terrestrial > Soil > Wetlands > Permafrost | place: Sweden: Abisko... | reverse complement strand
ATTTAGTAAACTGGGAAATTCTGAGTCATGTTGTAGATGATATTACAATAATGACGCCTGAGCTGAATTGGGACAAGATGAACCGTTATGGCAGAGGAATTTGGGCAGGTTCTATCCGATTTTACAAAGGTAAGTTCTGGGTGTATTTTGGAACACCCGACGATGGATTCTTTATGAGTTCTGCAACAAATCCAGCAGGTCCTTGGGAACCTTTACACTCTTTTTGGAAAGTTACCGGTTGGGACGATTGTTGCTCGTTCCGTGATGACGATGGGCAACTTTATTTCGTTGCAACCAATTATGCTCTCGACCCGAAAAACAATAAAAAATACAACATCCATCTTTTCAAAATGACTCCGGATGGCAAAAATCTCATCTTGGATTCAGATACAATTATCCACCAATCAAATGGTAGTGAGGCAAATAAGCTTTATAAAATTAATGGCGTTTATTATCATTATTTTAGCGAAGTAAAAGCCGAAGGCAGAGTAATAATGATGGAGCGCTCCAAGAATATTTATGGCCCGTGGGAAATAAAACAATTAAATCATGTAAATAAAAATACCGACAGAGAACCTAATCAGGGCGGATTGGTTCAGACCGAGAAAGGTGATTGGTGGTTTTTTACGCATCATGGTTCAGGCGGAAACTGGGATGGACGCATAGCAAGCTTGTTACCGGTTAATTGGGTAAATGGTTGGCCGATAATTGGTAAAGTTGGCTCAGATACTATTGGAAATATGGTTTGGAGTGATAAAAAACCAATTGAAAATTCAAAGAAAATTTTCATCCAAACGTCCGATGAATTCAATTTGAACAAGCTTGCTGTTCAATGGGAATGGAATTATCAGCCACGAAAAGAAAAATGGTCATTGACAGAACGCTCCGGTTTTTTACGTCTTTATGCTTTTCAACCCATCAAACCTGAAGAAACAAAAAGATTAATATTCCGAGCCGGAAACACGATTACTCAGCGGAGTATTCGTAGCACCAAATGTGAAGTTACAACAAAAATCGATATCGGCAACATGTCGGAAGGACAATATGCCGGCCTAACTCATTATGCGCTAACATACAGCACTTTTGGTGTGAAGCAACTGAATGGAATTAAAACGCTGGGTTACGATAATAATGGAATTATTACTGAAGGTATTAAACTCTTGGGTAGTAATATATGGCTAAAATCTTCGTGGGATTACGATGGAATTTGCAAATACGCTTATAGCCAGAACGGCAAAACCTACGTATATTTTGGTAAAACTTACCAACTCACATGGGGAAATTATCGCGGAGACCGTATCGGAATTTTTAATTTCAATACAATAGAAGATAAAGGGTTTGTGGATGTGGATTGGTTTAGATATAAATACTCAAATTGATAAAACAAAATGAAGAAATCCAAAAATGTGATTTTGACAATTATTTTATTGTTGTCATTTCAATTTATAAATGACAAAATCTATTCTGAAAACATCAAAAGCCCAAACGGTTTATTAGTTTTGACTGTCAATTCGATTGAAGGACATTTGACTTACGATGTCAATTTTAAAGGCAAAACTGTTATTGAACAATCTATACTTGGTTTGAAGTCCGTGTCGAAAGAAATTGGCAAAAATGTGGTGTTGGACACATATGAAACCTATAAAATTGATGAAACCTATACTGGACGCGGAGTTCATTCAGTAGCAATCAATCGGTGTAATGGTGCTAGAATAAACATAAATGAAAATAATACGAAATGGATTCTTGATGTCCGTATTTTTAACAATGGAGTGGCATTTCGGTATTTGCTTGATGTTCAGAAAAACGATTCTATAATAGCCGACAATACAACCTTCAAAATACCGACTGGAAGCACCGTTTGGAGTCAGAACAACATAACAACATACGAAGGAAAATACAGAAAACAACTTATAGATACCATTAAAAACGGAGAAATTGCCGGACCACCAATTACTGTTCAGCTAAAAAACGGTAATGGCTACGTTTCAATAACCGAAGCCGGCTTGGTAAACTTTGCAGGGATGTCGCTTATATCGGATGGTAAAAGAAGTTATACAGCCAATCTGACCGGTAAAGTTTCAGTAAATGACCACGTTCAATCACCTTGGCGGGTTATTATGATTGGCCCAAATCTTAATTCGTTGGTAAACAACGATATGGTGCCCAATTTATCACCAAAACCAGATGTTTCCCTTTTTCCAAAAGGTTTTGATACGGAATGGATAAAACCGGGACGCAGTGTGTGGTCGTGGCTTGCCGAAAAACGCGAATTAAAGTTGGAAAATATGAAAGAATTTTCGAAAATGGCTTCTGAACTTGGTTTTGAATATAATTTAGTGGACGAAGGCTGGGGAAACTGGAAAGAAGATGGTAAAGATCAATGGGATTTATTGCGCGAATTGGTAGATTATTCCAAACCATTAGGAGTGAAAATATGGGTTTGGAAAGCGTACCCCGACAGAAAAGGAATTGCAGGAATTAAGGATTCACTTTCTCGTCGTGAGTTTTTCAAGAAGTGTAAAGCGGTGGGAGTTGTGGGATTGAAAATTGATTTTTTTGATTCTGAGAAGCAGGAAGTGATTGATTTTTATCAAAATGCATTGCGTGATGCTGCAAAATGCCAGTTGATGCTGAATTTCCACGGGGCGAATAAACCAACCGGCGAATCGAGAACTTTTCCGAACGAAATGACTCGTGAGGCAATTCGTGGCTTGGAAAACCAGCCACCCTGGGCAACTTTCAATACCGTTTTGCCATTTACTCGGTATTTAGCTGGACATGCCGATTTTACACCGGTTCATTTTGGAAAACGTATTGGCGAAACATCCTGGGCACATCAAATGGCAAGTGCCATAGTGTTTACTTCGCCACTGTTGGTTTATGGTGCCGACCCTAAAAGTATGCTCGAAAACCCATTTGTGGATTTGATTAAAAGCATTCCAACAACTTGGGACGAAACCATCGTTTTGCCACAAAGTGCAATAGGCGAATTAGCTCTTTTTGCCCGCCGAAAAGGGAATACTTGGTTTATTGCGGCTTTGAATGGAACAACTGCCCGTCAGGAAAAAATTAAACTTTCATTTTTAGCCAAAGGTACATACAAAGCCAGCATTGCCTGCGATGATAAAAACAATCAACATACGGCTAGAAAAGTAGACCTAATTCTATCAAATAGCAACTATCTTATCTTAAATTTAAACGCATCAGGTGGATTTGTAGCCCAATTAGCAAAAATAAATTCGAAAGACTGATTTTATTGTATACTAATCTATATCATTGTACACAAATCCATTACTGTTTACACTGATTTGTTTTAGATTTGTAGTTTAAAAATAATTTAGAACTTTCACTAAAATAGGAGAAAACCATTCTATTCTTTAAAAACCAATCTGTTATGAAAATAATTTCAAGTAAAACGGCTCCATTCTGGAGCAAGATATCTGCATTTGTAATCGGATTTGGTGCACTAGCATGGTTTCTTATTCGTGTAATTCCAAAACCAAGTCGTGCAAGTTATCCTTGTCAGCGGGCAGCATTTCCGATTGCCAGTGCTTTCGTAATTTGGCTTACAGGAGTTGTTACAAGTATGTTTGGATTAAAACTCATTGGGAAAAAGTTTTCAACTAAAAGCTGGATAGTAACTGCAACTTCAGTTGCAACGTTGGTCGTTCTAGTCGGCTGGTTTATTGTTTTTCCAACAAACATACCTGATGCTCTGGCTTTTGCTCCGGCTAAAAAATATACACCGGCTGTTGGTTTCGATTGGAAACCGGGTGCATCCAATCAGCCTATTGGTGAAGCAAAAGGAATTTTCCCGGGACGGGTAGTGATGGCTCGCGATCCCGAAGCAACAAAATGGACCGGCAATTGGCAACAAAAAGAAGACCAATGGTGGCTTGATAAAAATACCGATGTGGAAAAAGTAGCCGGGATTTTATCTGCAACCATCCAAAAACTGACTGGAACGAAAAAAGACAAACAAGCCTGGCAAAAGATTTTTCAGTATTACAATGAAACATCCCGCGGACAAAAAAAGCAAGGTTACAAAGCGGGCGAAGTGGTGGCTGTAAAAATCAACCTCAATAACAGCAGTGTGGATAAAACCGATAATCAGACCGATGCCACACCACAAATGGTACTGGCCATGGTACGTCAGTTGGTAAACGAAGCCGGTATACCTCAAAAAGACATTATTGTGTACGATGCCCGTCGCCCCATTTATCCCTATCTGCTTACCGAAGTTTGGAAAGAATTTAAGGATGTTCGGTTTTTGCAGGAAAATGCGCCCGACCCAAAACAACCGGTAAATCCTGCTTACCGCAATTATACCGGACTGGAAGCTGCCGACTGGGTGGAAGGTGTAAGTTATTCAGCCGGCAAATTCAACAAAGCGAAACTCATTCCACGTCAGATTAAAGAAGCCACTTATTTGATTAATATGGCTTTGCTTAAGTTGCATTCTTATCCGTACAATTATATGGAAGATGGCGATGAAGGACAAACGGCATTGACCATGACCGGTAAAAACCATGCAGGCTCCATTAAAGGAACTTCGGAACTTCATTCCATTCTAAACACCAAAAAGGAAGGTGTAAAAAATGCTTATTCGCCATTGGTGGATTTGGCTGCTGCTCCAAACCTGGGGGCCAAAACTATTTTGTATGTACTCGATGGTTTATATTGTGGTCGTAAATGGCGGTGTTATCCGTCGCATTTCCCAAATTATCCATTCAACAACAAGGTAGAACCTTACGAAAACCCCGAATGGCCGGCTTGTGTGTTGGCTTCGTTCGATGGTGTAGCCATTCAGTCGGTTGGTTTGGATATTATGTACGCTCAAAGCAAGAACAACAACGAAGCTTCATATCATAATGTACCCAGAATCTTAGTTCGCGAAAATGCCGATGATTTTCTGCACGAAATGGCAACACCCGAAAATGCTCCTTCGGGAACAAAATATATGCAGGATGGCAAACCTGTGAAAAGTCTGGGTGTTTTCGAACATTGGGACAACGACAGCACCATGCGTTATTCCCGCAACCTGAACCCCCGAAAAGGGAAAGGAATTGAATTTATATATATTCCAATGGGAAATCAAAAGAAATAGAGTTTTATGAATCGACTTAGACTAATCCTCATTTTACTAACAGTTTTTGTTTTGCATTCAGTGTTGGTAGCTAATAATATACCCACTAACCTGAGATGTAATTTTTGGGAAAACCCGCAAGGTGTTGATGTGGAAAATCCTGTTTTGGGTTGGAATATTAGTGCCTCTGCCAATACCAGAGCAATGCATCAAACTGCTTATCAGGTGCTGGTTTCCTCGTCGGAAAAATTGCTAAATAATAATGGCGGTAATCTGTGGAATTCGGGGAAAGTTAGTTCCGATGCAATGGGGCAAATCGTTTATGCAGGAAAACGATTACTGTCGAGTCAAAAATATTGGTGGAAAGTACGTGTCTGGGATGAGAATGGAAAAGTTTCGGACTGGAGCACACCGGCAATATGGACTATGGGCATTCTACGACAATCCGATTGGAAAGCACAATGGATTTCGGCTACCGGAGCAGAGAAATATGCACACGCTTATGCATCTGCACGGTCAGATTTTAACCTCAGACGCGATTTGCCTGAATTCCGTGCAAATAAACCCAATCCTATTGATCCGAATTATTCTTCCATGTTGTTGCGTAAAGAATTTCAGACAGAAAAGAAACTGGTACGCGCCGTTGTGCATGTTTCGGGTATGGGACAATATGAATTAACCCTAAATGGAAATAAAGTGGGCGATTATTTGTTGGCACCGGGTTGGTCGTATTATCCAAAAACCATATTATACGATACTTACGATGTGACTCAGCAGATAAAATCCGGCAAAAATGCTATCGGTTTGCTGCTTAGTAACGGTATGTATAATATTCAGCCCGATTCGGTTCGATACGTGAAATTCCTCAATTCGTACGGATCTTTGAAGGCTATTTTGCAACTGAAACTGGAATATGCTGACGGTTCATCTCAAACTATTGGCACAGACCAAAGTTGGCAGGTATCTCCGGGACCGGTAACGTATATGAATCAGTTTGGAGGTGAGGATTTTGATGCCCGATTGAAACAAACTGGTTGGGATCAGGCAGATTTTAAGGCTGACAATCGTTGGTCGACTGCTATTCTTTCTCCTGATTCAGATGCCAAACTCAAGGGTTTGACGTGTGCTGCGCCTCCTGTAAAAGCCATTGAACAAGAACGGCCGATAAAAGTTACGCAACTCAAACCGAATGTTTGGATATACGATTTAGGTCAAAATGCATCTATCATGCCTGAGTTGACAGTGAAAGGCTCGAAAGGTTCGTCTGTTCGTATTATTCCTTCCGAATTATTGAGTCAGGATGGATTTGTTGATAGACGTTCGGCAACACAGGATGGTGTTCGTCCGGCTTGGTGGCAATATACTTTATCAACTAATAATACTACTGAAAAGTGGTCTCCAAAGTTTTTCTACCAGGGCGGTCGATATTTGCAGGTTGAATTATTTTCGGCTGTTGGAGATAGTATTTTGCCAATTGTAGAAACTCTGAGTGCCATGGTGGTGCACACTTCCGCTGAGCCAATAGGGAATTTTGAATGTTCAAATGAGCTGTTTAACCGTATTTATAAATTGGTTCGTTGGGCACAGCGCAGCAATATGCAAAGTGTACTCACTGATTGTCCGCATCGCGAAAAAATGTCCTGGCTTGAGCAATATCACTTGAATGGTCCATCGCTACGATATAATTACGATTTGCTGACTTTATTCAGTAAAAGCATGAATGATATGTCCGACAGCCAGCTTGAAGAAGGATTAGTGCCCAATATCGCACCCGAGTTTTTCCATGCCGGAAGTGATTTTAAAAATAACGGCTTCCGTAATTCGCCCGAATGGGGAAGTTCGTTTATCATTGTTCCGTGGCAACAATACCTGTATTCTGGCGATATTTCGTTGATAAAACGCTATTATGAACCCATGAAGCGCTATCTTACATTTCTCGATGCTTCGGCAAGTGAAAATATCTTGAATATCGGATTAGGCGATTGGTACGATATTGGTCCCAAACCTGCTTGGGGCTCGCAGTTGACACCGGTGGCATTTACCGCTACAGCCATTTATTTCTACGATTATCAGGTGATGGGGCAAATGGCAATAGCAATTGGAAAAACGGCGGATGCACAGCAGTTTGAAGAAAAGGCCGAAGCTATTCGTCTGGCGTTCAATAAAAAATTCTACAATTCCGAAAAAAGAAATTATGCAACAGGTTCCAATACAACTTCTGCCATACCGTTGGCATTGAATATTGCAGAACCTGAAAATCGCAAAGCGTTAGTTGATTCATTGGTTTCGGATATTCGTCGCAGGGGAAATGCTTTTACCTCGGGTGAAGTTGGTTATCGCTTTTTACTCAAAGCATTGGCTATGGAAGGCCATTCGGATGTTATTTACGACATGAATAATCAATCCGAAAAACCGGGTTATGGTTATCAGTTGAAAATGGGTGCTACTTCACTTACCGAAAAATGGGATGCCGGTGTAGGCAGTTTCGGCTCGCAAAATCACTTTATGTCGGGACAGATAAACGAATGGTTTTTCCACGATTTGGCAGGAATTGGAGTGGAAGCTGATGGTGCTGGTTTTCGTAAATCTATAATCAAACCCACGGTTACCGGCGATTTGAAATGGGTGAAAGGTTCATACAAAACTGTTAGCGGAATCATTTCAACCGAATGGAATTTGGAAAATGAGAATTATTCTCTGAAAATATCCATCCCAGCCAATACCACCGCAACTGTTTATGTTCCGGCTGAAAATGAACCTGTTGTGAAAGAAAATGGAAAATCGGCAGCAAAATCGGCTGGAGTGAGATTCTTGAAATACGAGGGTGGATATGCTATTTATTTTGTTGGTTCAGGGAATTATCATTTTGAGTCGAAAATAGAAAAGAAAAATAAATAGATTCATGAATAAAAAAATAGCAATTACGCTTATTTTCCAAATAGCTTGTTTGTTGGTTAGTTTGCCAATTCAAGCCCAAATCGGTACACGTTTTCCGTCAGAGAAAAAAGTAATAAAAGACCCGGTTACAGGGCAAAAACTTATTTTTCTGACTTCGACTCCTGCCGGCGATTCCAAAATATATCAAACACACAATCAGTGGACATCCGATGGAAAGTGGCTTATTTTTCGCTCCGGTAGAGTAAAAGGTGAAGCAATGGCGGTGAATGAAAAATCGGGCGAAATAGTACAAGTAACCGAAGGTGGTTATGTGGGAATGCTCAATGTGGCTCGCAAATCGATGAAACTTTATTTTATGCGAAAAATGGAGAATGATAGCACTTCATTAGCCATAGTGGAAGTTGATTTGGCCAAACTATTTGCCGATAGTAAAGCCGGAAAACTCAAACCGGCTACCGACTATCAACGCATTTGTGGAACGACTTTGCCTGAACTTGGAGCCGGAGGCGACATGGCCTTGGATGGCGGCGAAGACTGGGTTTGGTTTCGGGTTGGAAAAGCTGAAGCTGTAAAACATTTGGCTGCTGACGTGAAAATTGAATCGAGCTTTGGTCCACGGAAAATGGGAGCAGGGCCGGCAGGAATTGTCGGAATGAACATTAAAACCGGCGAAATAAAATATGTGACTTCTGTTCCTTTTCAAATTGGTCATATCCAAACAAATCCATGGGTGGCAGGGCAAATTATTTTCTGCTGGGAGACGGGCGGTAAATCGCCACAACGAACATGGATAGTAAATTCTGATGGTTCCGGTTTGCGTCCGCTTTATCCCGAAGCTTCTTACGAATGGGTTACGCACGAAGCAGTTATCAGTAATGACGAAGTGGCAATTGCCATTATGGGACACCGTAAAATTAAAACAGAATCGGATACTACAAGTGTAAAAGGCACTGATGTGAATGGTGCAAATCCGGGACAGGATAACGGTTGGGGCAATTGCGGAACGCGCGAAAAACCTTCCGGTCTGGGTGTAGTCAATATCAATACCCGCGAAATGATTATTGCTGGTCAAACGCCTTCGGGCAGCGGTTTTTGGCATGTAAATGGTTCAGCAGATAAACGCTTTTTGGTGGGCGACGATTTTGCCCGAAACATTTACCTTATTGATAGAAAATCACACAAAATGATGCTACTTTCAACCGGACACAAAGTTACAGCGGGGGATCATCCTCATCCTACTTTTAGTCCCGATGGCACAAAAATAGAAATTCAATCGGCCATGCTTTCTGCTGATAATCATTCTATGAATATTTGTGTTATTCCTGTACCAAAGAAATGGTTGAGGAGATAAAGTCTTGATTAAAATTTTGTTAGTTCGTTGAACCGAAATTATAGTAAAATCTTTCAAAATACTAACCCGAAAGTAAATATAAAGCTATCTGCAAATTCTCTCAATTACTTCTATACTCTTTCGGCGACATACCAACATGTCGCTTAAAGTATTTCCCAAAAAATGACTGAGAAGGGAAATTAAGTGCGTCACTTATTTGCTGAATAGTCATTTTGGATGATTTTAATAGGGCTCTGGCTTCGAGCACTACATAATTATCTATCCAGTCGTTTGCCGACAAACCGGTATTGTCTTTAATTAATTTCGACAGATATTTGGGAGTAAGCGATAGTTTTTCAGCATAAAATTCCACACCACGTTGTTGCTTATAATTTTTAGAAGCACAGTCAATAAAATTTTCCACAAGTAATTCCTGCTTCGATTTCTGGTTATTCGCTGGTAATTTATGAAACTGGTGGCTTAAACCAAGAAAAAATGCCTGTATCAAAAGTTTTAGAATGTCTATTCTATGCGGGTTATCTTTTATTCGTATGGTCATTTGCATCATTTTGTAAAAATGCAACATCGCCTCCAGTTCTGCTTCATTCAAAGGAGTCCACGGGTTATCCTGAACAGCTCGAAATAGTGGCATTTTATCCTGCAAATTAAGCTCAATTAAATTATTGGCAAATTTTTGAGACATCACTACAAAAAGTCCCTCGAAATCTTCACTGAATTCTTCAAATTCTAAAATCTGATCCGGAAGCACTATGTAAAAGCAAGGTGCTGTGGTGGTATATCGTTTTAGGTTGACCGCTCCCTTCATTGTTCCTTTAGTACAAATAATACCTGTTATAACATCCACTTTAAACGGATAATCAAAAGCAGATGATATAATTGGATTTTCGAACATTATAAAGTCATCGCCTATAGCGTCACCATTTGTATTTTTAAACTCGGAACGCCAATTGTAAAAGTCTATTGTACGATTCATATTTTTTTTTGAACAAATATAGGACTATTAGTCGAAAATATAATATAAAAGCGAAATATCGACTAACAATGTAGCCTTTTTGACCTTTTTTGACCTAGATACTGCCAGTATCTTTGCATCGTGATTTAAGAAACACGAGTACTAACAGGTGTAATTAAAATATCATTAGAAGAAATAAGATTATTAAGGTCTGTAAAAAGAAAAATTATGAACGTAAAGAACAAAACAATTGTAGTAACCGGTGGTGGAGCCGGAATGGGTCGTGAGTTAGTTTTAAATTTGCTTTCGAGAGGGGCAAAAGTAGCAGCAGTGGATATTAACGAGTCTGCCTTAGCCGAAACAAAAAAACTGGCCGGTGCTCAAGCAGGCAATCTATCGACGCACTTGTTGAATATCACCGACAGAACAGCGGTAGAACAATTTCCCGAAGAGGTCATTGCCAAATACGGTCAGGTAGATGGTCTAATTAACAATGCCGGAATTATTCAACCCTTTGTAAAGGTAAACGATCTTGATTATGCAACTATTGACAAGGTTATGAAAGTGGATTTTTATGGGACACTTTATATGACAAAAGCTTTCCTTCCTCATTTCCTAAAACGATCGGAAGCGCATATTGTGAATGTATCCAGTATGGGAGGACTTTTCCCTGTTCCCGGCGAAAGTGTATACGGTGCAGCAAAGGCAGCTGTAAAACTTCTCACCGAAGGGCTGCAAGCGGAACTGAGGAATACGAACGTAGATGTAACATTGATTATTCCAGGGGGAATAGCCACCGACATTAAATTTAATTCGGGAGCCGATAAAAATCATAAAAACGATGCAGAATTGCAAAAGGCAGTCATTAAACCTGTAAATCCAACAAGAGCTGCTGAAATAATTATTGATAGTATGGAGAAAAACAAGGAACGTGTGCTTGTTGGAACAGATATTAAAGCTTTGAATTTCATTTACAAAATAAGTCCGAGGTTTGCCAAAAACCTTATCAACAAGCAAATGAAAGCACATGTGCCCGATTAATTATTTGACTAAAAAAAACTAAATTTATTATTAAGTACAAACATGTATGAAAAATGTATGCGTAATCACAGGTGGTGGCAGTGGAATGGGGCTTGCCACTGCTAAAATGTTAGGACATGAAAATCGCGTTATTATAGTGGGTCGTTCGCTCAAAAAACTTGAAGACGCATTGGAAGAATTAAGAGACGATGGTATTGAAGCAGAATCATTTGTATGTAATATTTCCAATCGTACGTCGGTGGATAAACTTGCAATTTATGCAAGATCGATAGGCAGAATAGCTTCCGTGATACATGCAGCAGGCATGTCGCCGAATATGGGCGATGCCAAAACAATAATGGAAGCCAATGCGTTGGGCACAATCAATATCAATGAAGCCTTTTTTGAAGTTATGGAAAAAGGTTCTTGTTTGATTGATGTATCTTCAATGTCCGGTCATATTGTTCCGGGATTTATTATGCCTAAAATGAGATATAAATATAGCAGAATAGACAAAGTGAAGTTCATGAAAATGATGATGGGCAGAGTCAATATTTT
>Ga0302215_10002813_pt1 | contig 11875 bp, 11 predicted proteins | sample II_Fen_N3_1_FD_194580 | JGI IMG/M metagenome (GOLD analysis project Ga0302215, IMG submission 194580) | Peat permafrost microbial communities from Stordalen Mire near Abisko, Sweden - II_Fen_N3_1 | ecosystem: Environmental > Terrestrial > Soil > Wetlands > Permafrost | place: Sweden: Abisko... | reverse complement strand
CCGTGTTAATATAAGCGTTTTGACCCGCGTCAACCGCTGCTGTTGCGCCCATAACCGAACAAGCCACGGCCATTCCCAAGTCATTGTGGAAGTGGGTTTCAACGTCTATTTGAGCTTCTTTAGCGATTCTGTAAATTCTGTCGTATGCGTTTCTCGGATCGTCATAACCTAGCGTGTCGCAATATCTGAAGCGATTAGCTCCGCAAGCTTTTGAGGCTTTTGCGTATTTGATTAAGTAGTCAAGGTCGCTTCGAGATGCGTCTTCGGCGTTTACACCGATGATTTGAGCGCCTTTTGAGGTAGCGCATTCGACAGCTTCGCATGTCATTTTTAGGATATCATCGAGCGTTTTTTTGCCTTGATATTTTCCGTTTGTCATCTGCGGTGAGGTTGATTGGGACAAATTAAGATGTTTCAGTTTTGGAACGTTTTTAAACGAGAGTTCGACATCTGCCGGAATAGCTCTCATCCAGCCTGACAGTTTTGTTCTTTTAATTACTCCTCGCTCTACAAGTTCCAAGTTTCCGTTTAGGTAATTGAGTTCGTGACCCGTGGTCGGGAACCCGAATTCTGACTGAGATATTCCCATATCATTGAGCATAAGGTTTATCACTGTCTTTTGTAATTTCGCCAAGCCTAATCTTGAAGTTTGGACCCCGTCTCTGTTTGTTACGTCAATAAAATATATTTTGCCCATTTTATATCCTCCGCTGTGTTTTATTTATACATTATACATAAAAAAATCTTTTTTTATGATTTGTTTGCATTTTCTTGATATCTGAAAAAACGTGAGTTATACTATTGATGTCGTAGTTAATTTGAGGTAGGGAAAAGAGATGAAAAAGATAGGACTATTGGGCGGTTTGAGCCCAGAATCGACAGTTGAGTATTATAAAATTATTAATTCTGAGGTAAGAAAAGTTTTGGGCGGATGTTCTTCTGCGGAGCTTATCATCGAAAGTTTTAATTTTAGAGAGATTGAAAAGATGCAGTTTTCTGATCAGTGGGAAGCTTTGGCGGATAAATTGAGCATGGCTGCTCAAAATCTCGAGCGCTGCGGTGCCGAGAGTATAGTCATTTGCACGAATTTGATGCACAAAGTTGCTCCTCAGATTCAGTCGAGTATTTCCGTGCCGCTAATCCATATGGTAGACAGCGTTGCAAAGGAAATTCAAAAAAGAAAAATGAATAAAGTCGGATTGTTGGGAACAATTTTCACGATGGAAGAAGATTTTTATTCAAAGAAATTGCTGGAGGATTACGGTATTGAAACTGTTATCCCTCAAGAGCAAGACAGACAAGAGGTAAGCAGAGTTATTTACCAAGAGCTTTGTTGTGGAATTATCAATAAAGAATCCAAACAAAAATATTTGGATGTAATTGATGAGATGAAATCAAGAGGCGCTCAAGGTGTTATTCTGGGGTGCACAGAAATCCCGTTGATGCTCTCAGAAGCTTCACTGCCGTTGTTTAATACAACCAAAATCCATGCGATGAGTGTGGTTGAAGACATTTTGAAAGACTGTTTGGTCAAAGCATAGGTAGTTAAACACTGGTAAGGTTTAAGGGTCGGGCGTTGCTCGACCCTTTTGACTGTAGATTATCTAACGCTTTTCAAAATTCACTTATTTCGCTTAATAACTTGCATTTTTGTCTGAAATTATTTACAATGTTGTACATGGGTGAAATCAGAGAACAACAAAAAGCGAAATTATCTTTTAAGATGCCAGACAATTCTGAAAAAGAATTTGACTGTCAAATTAAGGAAGTTCAAAATGATAGACTCCTTTTGGAATTTCCCAAGGAAATGCTTAATTACGCTCAGTATTTGGAAGAAGGCAGTGAGATGCCGGTTAGAATTTTTACCCCAACAGGTGTGAAAATGTTTGATACAATTGTTCTCAATTCGCCACTAGAATCTGATTTTGTTATAGAATATGTAGAAGACGCTATAAAAGTTCAAAGACGTGAATATCAAAGAGTTAATCTTGAAACCAAGCTTATTATCGAAAGACCTGAAAAACTCAATTTGGTCGTCAAGACTATTGATATGAGTGGCGGTGGTCTTAGATTCTACAGTGAAGAAACGTTTGAAAACAATGAAAGTGTGGAAGTATTACTTTATTTGCCGTATGAACTCCATTCGGTCAAGGCTCAGGGAATTATTCTTAACCAAGCCCATCTTGCACAAAATGAACATGTTTTGTTGTTTACAAAAATAGAAGAAAAAGCAAGAGATAAAATAATTCAAAGATGTCTCAAAATCCAGTTTGATGAGTATAGAATAATTTAAGAATCGGAATAGAAATGAAGTCGCAAACAGAAGAAATAAATAAAATTAATAAGATATACCAAAAAGGAGATGTGCAAAAAGCAATCGAACTTTGTCAGATCGGGTTGCAAAACGACCCGACAAACGCAGATTTGCATGTTCGACTCGGTGATTTGTATTTGGCTTGGCACTTGGATATTTACAACTCTTTCCAATATGTTGATGAGGCAATAACTGAGTACCAAAGAGCGCTAGAAACTTACATGGATTCGGCTGAAATTTATTTTAAAATCGGTCAGGCACTATTTTTCAAAGGTGATTTGGACAAGGCAATTAATTACCTTAATATGGCTATCAAAAAAGATGAAAAATACCACAAGGCATATTATCTTTTGGCTGAAACTTATACCAAAAAAGCAAGATTCACAGACGCTATCAGTTATGCGAAAAAGGCAGTAAAGTTAAACCCTTTCAGAGCTTCGTGTTCTCACTTTTTACTTTATAATTTGTATAAAATATCAGCTTTCAGAAATTTTAAAACTTCAATGAAAAGCAGATTTGAGTTATTTCTTTCTATTTTGACTTTACCGTTTGACGCTCAAGCGATAAAAAATGTCGTGCGTACCCTTTCATATTTGCAATTTATGCCAATATTGATGAAAGGCTACTACCAAATTCAAACAAAAGGTTTGAGTGAGGCAATCGATATTTATGTTCAGGCGATTGAACAGGCACCGGGGTTTGTTCCTTTGTATTGTCTGTTGGGCGATATTTATCGTTCTGTCGGGCAGTATGACGATGCGATTACCGAATACAAGACAGCTATCTGGCTGGATTGTTTGAATATTCCTGCATACAGACACCTTTGTCAGGCTTACGAAGAGCAGGGCGATTACGATAGCGCAATTGATGTTTATCAAAAGTTGATAACAATTTTACCGACAATTCCTGAATTTCACTCAAACTTGGCGAATATTTATTACCTTAAAGGCGACGTCAAAGAGGCAGTTTCTCAGTATCAAGCGGCGATTACACTTAACCCTAGTAAACAATGGACGAGTGTCATTTCTCAAACCTTAGGCTATGTTCATCAGCAAAGCAGTCAGGATTTGGATGCGGCGATAAGTGCTTATCAAAGCGCTTATCTTTTGACTCCTGAAGATATTGATATTTATATAAACCTTGGCAGTGCGTTTTACGACAAAGAAGATTTTAACAATGCATTGACAGTTTATAGAGCGGCTTTGGAATTGGATCCAACAAATGCCAAAATTCACTGTAACTTGGGATTCTTGCACTGGGGCAAAGGTGACATTGACGAGGCTATAAAAGAATATGAATTGGCGATTGAATACGACAAAACTTACGATATAGCATACAACAATTTGGGCGTAATTTACCTCGATGATTTGGGTCGAGTACAGCAGGCGGTTGAATTATTTACTCGCTCAATCGAGTACAACCCAAACTATGCTCTAGCGCATTTCAACCTAGCAAGAGCGATTACAATCAAGGGCGACAAAATCGAAGCCGCTAAGTTGTACCAAGTTGCACAAGATATCAACAAAGTCACAAACGAACTTGACCCTCAAGACATTGTGGATAAGATTAGTAATTTGTTCCAGTCATAATGATAAAGTTTATGCGTGTATTTTTGAATTCAAATAAAAAATTTATAAAAGTTCAAGCGTTTACACTTGCCGAAGTCTTAATAACACTCGGTATTATTGGTGTGGTGGCTGCATTGACTATTCCAATTGTTGTCAGCAACTCAAGAGAGAGAGCTACTGTTTCAGCACTTAAAAAAGGATATTCTGAGCTTTCGCAAGCATATACAATGGCTGAACAAGATTATGGTACGCCTGATAGTTGGGGATTAGCTAATAATTTAGGTAACTTTAAAATAATCTTGTCTACTTACTTTCTGCCATACTTAAAAGTTGGCAAGAATTGCATTGATGTGTCTAATTGTTTCCCTGAGGTCTCTTTTTATCAATTAAATGGTACAGATTTTGGTGGAAGTTTTATTAATCAGTATAATACTTATCCTATATTTCAATTGCAGGATGGTTCTTTAATTTTCATAGGAGGAGTAACTGATCCTGATTGCAAAGGCGTTTTTGGTACGTCAGATAAATTAAAAAGTATATGTGCAACAATAATGTTTGATGTAAATGGACCCAAAAACCCAAACACGATGGGGATCGATACTTTTTATTTTTGGTTGACAAAAAGCGGAATTATTCCTGCTGGATCCTCTGAGGAGACTAGCTATACATTTAACTCATACTGCAGAGATAAAACTAGTACTGCGGATCAAAATGGTGCAGGTTGTGCTGCTTGGGTAATTTATAATGAGAATATGGATTATTTAAAACCTTGTGGACCAGGGCTCTCTTGGACTGGACCGATAAAATGCCAATAAAGTAGAATGTAGTTAATTAGGTATAAAAAAAGAACCCTCAATGCGAGAGTTCTTTTTTTTTGTATTTAGTTCTTTGCTCCAGGCGGTTTTGGTCTGTCTTTTTTCGCCAAGCGTTCTCTGAGCGCGATTCTGATTGGAGTTCCGAAGAATCCGAAAGCTTCTCTGAGTTTCTTTTCCATGTATCGTCTATAGTGATCTTTCATCAGGTCGCCGTTGTTTGTAAAGAATACAAAAGTCGGTGGAGCTGTGTTGATTTGTGTTGAATAAAGGATTTTAAGCCTTTTGTTTTTGACTGTTGAAGGCGGATTCATAGCGTAAGCATCGTTTATAATCTTGTTCAAAAGACCGGTTGAAACGCGCTTGATGCATTGTTCATATACCGCGATTGATTTGTCAAAAATCTGGTTAAGTCTTTGTTTTGTAACTGCACTGATATAAATTTTAGGCACGTATTCCAAAAATGGAATTTCGTTAGAAATGTTTTTTTCGAATTCGCTCATTGTGTGGTTTTGTTTTTCAACCAAATCCCATTTGTTAATGGCGATTATCATTCCTTTTCCTGCTTCTGTTATAAGCGCGGAAATCTTTTTGTCTTGGTCTAAAATGCCTTCAGTAGCATCAACTACTAGAACCGCAATGTCACATTCTCTGATTGAACGGATTGCTCTGTCAACCGCGAATTTTTCTACACCCCAGTCAACTTTAGACTTACGTCTTATTCCTGCTGTGTCGATTATTACGAATTCTTGTTTGTTGTAATTTATTTTTGAATCGATACTGTCTCTGGTTGTACCTGAAACGTCCGATACGATTACTCTTTCTTCATTTAGAAGAGCGTTTATTATTGAAGATTTACCTGCGTTTGGTCTTCCTACGATTGCAATTTTGATTGTGCCTTCTTCGAGTAATTCTTCTTCTTGCTCAAAATCTTCTGTTATAATTTCTAACAAGTCGCCGACTCCGCCGCTTCCGTGAAGAGCAGAAATCGCCATCGGTTCACCGATTGCAAGCGAGTAAAAATCTGCTATCATTGGCTGTGCGTGGATTGAATCAATTTTGTTTACAACAAGAAAAATCTTCTTTCCCGATTTTCTCAAGATGTTTGCAATATCTTCATCAGCTGGGTGAACGCCGTCTTTTCCGTCAACTAGGAAAATTATTTTATCAGCTTCGTCACAAGCGATTTGCGCTTGATCGTAAATTGAAAGCATAATTTCATCTTCGTCACCGGGGATTATTCCGCCTGTGTCGATTACTGTGAAATATTTATGTTGCCATTCGACGTCGAAATAAATTCTGTCTCTAGTTACGCCCGGCATATCGTCTACTATTGATTCTCTTGCGCCTACAAGACGGTTTACGAAAGTTGATTTTCCAACATTCGGTCTTCCTACTATCGCTACTATTGGTTTTCTCTTGCTCATTTGTTCCTTTTCGTTGGTGCACAATTGCACCCTATATTTCTACTATTTTTATTGTATCATGAATACAAATGGATTACGAAGTAGGGTGGGATTGCTATCCCACCAGCAAGAAGTGAGGCGAAATGGAACAACTTAGAATAGCTATCCCTAATAAAGGAAGATTATCAGAAAAAATATATGAATTATTGAGCGCAGCGGGGCTTAATTTCCCTTCTAAGAGTGAAAGAACACTTCAGGTTACGACCCGTGACGGTAAATATTCACTGATTTTTGTCAGAACTCAAGATATCCCTAAATTTGTAGAAGACAATGTTGCAGACATCGGGTTTACTGGTTTTGATATTGTGACAGAAACACAAGTGGATGTTGATAAAATTATGGATTTAGACTTCGGACACTGCGATATGATAGTTGCGGTTAAAGAAGAAGACGTATACAACACTGCAGCTGACTTGCCTGCGGAGATTAAGGTTGCTACATCTTTCCCAAATATTGCAAAAAATTATTTCGATAAAATAGGCAAGAAAGCTAAAATTATTGAAGTTTCTGGAGCGACTGAAATTACTCCAAGACTTGGGCTTTCAAATGTTATCGTTGACATTACGTCATCAGGTTCGACTTTAAAATCAAACAAACTAAAAATCATTGATAAAATTTTAAGCTCGTCAGCCGTTATTATCGCAAGAAAAGGTTTATCTCAGGATCAAAAAGAAAAATCGCAAAATCTTTTAAGAGCTCTAGAGGCAGTAATTGATGCTCGCGAGAAAAAATATTTGATGGCTCATGTGCCGAAGGCTTCTTTGGAGGAAATTAAATCCTTCTTGCCTGGACTGTCTTCGCCGACTGTAATGACGCTTATGGATGACGATCAGCACGTTGTAATCCACGTGGTCGTTGACGCTGATAGAGTGTATGATAGTATTCAGCACCTAAAATCATTGGGCGGTCAGGGAATTTTGATTATGACCGTTGACCAGATGGTTAGATAGGTAAAATGCAAAAGGTGATAAATGAATAACTTACAAGAACTAATTGATATTGTTAAAATACTCCGCTCCGAAAACGGATGCCAATGGGATAGAGAGCAGACTCACGCGTCTTTAAAGCCCAATATGCTGGAAGAAGCTTATGAAGCGGTGGATGCGATTGACAATGACGATATGAAGCATCTCAAAGAAGAATTGGGGGATGTGTTACTTCAAGTCGTACTTCACTCTCAGATTGCCGATGAAGAAAAAGCTTTTAATATTGATGACGTTGCCTGTGAGATTAAAGAAAAACTAATCCGCCGCCATCCTCATGTGTTCGGAAATGTCGAGGTTAATTCAACCGAGGAAATTTTGGAAAATTGGGAAGCGATTAAAAAGCAGGAAAAAACACATAGAACTTCTGTTATGGATGGTATTTCAAAATCTCAATCTGCTTTGATGTCAGCACAAAAAATAAGCAAAAAGGCTGTTAAGGTCGGGTTTGAATGGGATTGTGAAAAAACGCTATATGATTGCGTGTATTCAGAAATCGATGAATTCAAAGAGGCTTGCGAAGGAACTGACAGAGAGCATATAGAAGAAGAAATGGGCGATATTTTATTCGCGCTTGTCAATTTGGCTCGCTGGAATAAGCTCGACGCTGAGCAGTCACTTTTAAAAGCAAACAAAAAATTTATAAAAAGATTTAAGAAAATGGAAGAACTGGCGGTTAAACCGTTGGAAGAATATTCTTTCCAAGAGTTCGACGCATTGTGGAATCAGGCAAAAAAAGAACTTACTTTAAGTATCTAATAATCCATTTTACTATGTCCTGAGACATTGAAGGGTTCGATTTAATCATCATCATACCCATTCCGCCTTGAGGGTAATTTTTTGCATAAAAACCGCCTTGGGCAAATTTGGCCAAACTTCTTTGTTCGTTAAGACAATATACGTCTTTGTTGCTCGCCATTGATAAAACAGGCACAGCACCCATCTCTACCATTGCAATCGGTATATATAAACCTTTAAAATTTGTAGTTGGTGAAATTAAGACAAGAGTTTTAGGTTTTTTCTTTAATTCTTTTGAAACTAAAACGGCGGTGTTTGCGCCAATATCTGCTCCAACTATTGCCATATTATCTAAAGATACTGCTTTTACTTGTTTTTGAGCCTGGTCGAGAACTGCTAAAACGTCGCTTGGGAATTTCTGGTAATTTTTAGTGGTGAAATATGTCCAAGCTCTTTTTTGGAATTTTGTGTTAAAAACACTTTTTCCGTGGCCTCTTAAATCAATTGCGATTACTGCATATCCTGCGTTGTTCAAGTCAGGAATCAAATTGCCCCAATCCACGCTTGAATAACCCAAAGAGTGAAGAAGTACGACTGTCGAATATTTTTTCACGCCATCAATTTTCACATAGCTAACCGTGGCCTTTATTATTTTCGCATCCTTGGTTTGAACTTCTAATTCTTTAGTAATTGTTTTGCAGTAAGCATTTTGTGCAGTGCTGGATAAAATAAAAATCACTAAAGTAAAAAGTAATATCTTTTTAATTGTTTTCATTCTTCGAGCCTTTCTCAACTTGAGCCCTCTGCAAGGTGGTGGAAACCGCTTTCCCCAATTTGCAGAGGGCGAGGAGGCGGATGTGAGCAAAATCACTGAAACGGGTAGTTGAAGGGATTTTTGCGACACTGGACGTGGGAGACGTGGTATAAATTAAATTTAAATGTTGTTATAAAAAATTTGATTTATGCCTCAGTCTCAAGTTTTTCTAATATTATATAATAAAATATTAAAATAAGTTACAATTTTACATATTTAGTTCAGTTTTGTGTGAAAAGAAACGTTAATATATATATAAGCACTAATGAGGAACGCAAACACATGGGAATTACTCTAAATGTAGACACATATTTATTATGTAGCATGTTTAACATCAGCACTAAAAAGCTGTCTGGGGAGTATTCTGGAAAATCTATCGAAGAAATTATGCAGGCGGAAGCCGCTCAGGGTAACGTCGCTGCAGCCAGTTTCGATAAAGAGATTTTAAGCGATCCTGCTAAATTAATAGAATTCTTTAAGCTTAATAATGTTGGTAATGTTTATTCTATATTAAGCAATATGAGTGAAAAAGACTTAAAAGACTTGCTTCCTAAGCTTGATAAAGCGGACATGGTTGCAGGATTGAACTTTTTCACAAAAGATAAATTGTTGGATTTGGTTTCAAAACTTCCACCTGAACAGTTGGTTAAAATGGTATTTGAGATGTTTTCACCCGAACAGCTCATGCAGTTGATGCCCGAAACTCAATTGAATAAGTTCCTTAAATCCGATAAACTGGATAAAGGAATGGAATTAAGATATTTGAAGTCAATGAAGCCTGAAATTTTGGCTCAAATGCTTGAAGCTGCTACTGGTCAACAGGTTGGCACTGCAACTGGTTTAGATGGCAAGATGCAAGGTCTTAGCTCAAGCAGTTTATCCTCTCAAATTGCCTCACTTCCTGATGACAAGTTCCAAGAAGCTATGCAAAATATTCCCCCTCAAAACAAAAGAGATTTTATTTTAAAAATGGCAAAAGAAGATCCTAAACTTTTTCAATTGTTTGAACCAAGTGCTTATGCTAATATAATCGGCAGCAGAAAAGAAAAACAAGATATTGTTAAATCAGCTTCCGTTATTGACCCAGAACAGCTATTAAAAATGCTTCAACAATTGCCAAAAGATTTGACAGCCGTTGTAATGACTCAAATAGACCCAAACAAGTTTGCAAACGTGTTGATGACCAATTTTAAAGATATCCTCAGCCAAATTTGTGCAGGATAGATTATCTCGTTGAGAACTTAAGGAATGATTGCCTTAGTTCTTTTTGTCATGTTCTTTTAAAAATTCAATTAAAAACTCTAACGCTTTTTGTGAGAATAAAAATTTCATTGTTTTTCTTTTGAAGCGTGGATTAAGTTCAATTTTCTTGACCTTTGTTGTGTATTTGTTTTTTAGCGCTATGTAGATTAGCCCTACGGGTTTGTTTTCGCTTGCGTCTGGTCCGGCTACGCCAGTTGTTGCAAGTGCAATATCGCAACCGGTCGCGTCAAAGAGCCCTTGAACCATTTCAAGCGCACACTGTTCGCTCACTGCACCATGTGTTTTAAGAGTTTGTTCACTAACCCCGAGGAGCTTTGTCTTGGCTTCGTTTGCATAGGTAATATAGTTTTCCTTGACAAATGCAGAGCTACCTGCGATATCGGTGAGGCGAGAGCTGATAAGTCCACCTGTGCAGGATTCGGCGGTTGATATTGTCATGGACTTTTTCAGCAGAAGTCTAGCGACTGCATGTTCAGTCCTGGTGTTGATTTGTTTCAAAAATATTTGTAGATTTTCAAATATGTTGCTCATAGAATTTAACTTAAAACTTTTTAATTCAAAAGTCAAGTACAAATGATAACAGTTCTTCTAATCACTTTTTAAATAACCTGTCTAATTATTACAAAAACTATACAAAACATGAAAAAGATTGTTGACAGTGAACTTTGTTTATTATACGATTTACTGTACCTGAGATTTTACACATTAACGAAATAGCAAAAATACAGGGAATGATGACAAAATGTTATTGTTTAACACAGTAGGGTGCATTTATGCGCCATAAGATTAAAAAAGGAAAAGTAATGGCAACCGAAACAAAAAGACAAAGAATCAGAGTTTGTTTGAAGGCATATGATCACAAGTTGATTGATGTATCTGCTGACAAAATCGTTGAGACAGCGAAAAGAACTGACGCTAAAGTTGCAGGTCCTATTCCTTTGCCAACAAAAAGACGTATATATTGCGTTTTGCGTTCACCTCACGTAGATAAAAAATCAAGAGAACACTTCGAAATGAGAACACACAAAAGAATTATCGATATATATGATCCGACTCAACAAACGACTGAAGAGTTAAGTAGATTAGATTTACCAGCTGGTGTGGATATCGAAGTTAAATTATAATTTCAACCCTCATCACATGAAAATTAAATAAGCATTATGCAATATAATGTGATCTACGGCGGGAACCCCCCGCAAGGCAAAGAAACGGTAAAGTACGTAGCGCTCGCAAGAAAAACAGCAACCAAGTGATTTTTGGTGGGGTAACCCAAAAAGAATCGTGCGGGAGCAGGAAAGGTAAAAAGAGAATATGACATTAGGTGTAATAGGAAAGAAACTTGGAATGACAACAATCTTTGATGAACAAGGATTGGCGATTCCGGTAACAGTAATCAAAGTAGATTCAATTGTAGTAACTCAAATTAAGACAGTTGAAAAAGATGGCTACAATGCGATTCAAGTCGGTACAGTAGCTGCTAAAGAAAAACATTTGACAAAAGCTCAAATTGGCCACTTTGGTAAAAACAAACTTGATAACTTCAGACATTTACAAGAGTTCAGAATTGAAAATCCACAAGATTATACAGTTGGTCAACAAATCGAAGTATCAGTTTTAGCTGACACATTAAAAGTTGATGTAACAGGTATTTCAATCGGTAAAGGTTTCCAAGGGACTGTAAAGAGATGGAACTTCTCAAGAGGACCTATGGGACACGGTTCTAAAAACCACAGAGAACCTGGTTCAATCGGTGCAGGTACAACTCCAGGGCGTGTAATCAAAGGAAAACACATGGCTGGAAATATGGGTAACGAAAGAGTTACAGTAACAAAATTAAAATTGGTTAAAGTAGACAGCGAAAACTCTTTACTCTTAATTAAAGGGGCAGTTCCTGGTCCTGAAGGAAAATTGGTAACA
>Ga0302215_10002807_pt1 | contig 11885 bp, 27 predicted proteins | sample II_Fen_N3_1_FD_194580 | JGI IMG/M metagenome (GOLD analysis project Ga0302215, IMG submission 194580) | Peat permafrost microbial communities from Stordalen Mire near Abisko, Sweden - II_Fen_N3_1 | ecosystem: Environmental > Terrestrial > Soil > Wetlands > Permafrost | place: Sweden: Abisko... | reverse complement strand
TTTACCCACATCAGTGTCAAATATGTTGCAGTAGATTCGAACTCATCATCGAATCGAAAATATACTCCGCTTTTTACATCAGTATGAACTAGCCACCACTCAAAATCTTTTAGGTGTTCTAGGCCTTGCTCTTCGCACCAGGTACTAATCTTGAGACCTAGGTGAATCCCTTTCAACACAGTGTCTGCATCTGATATCTTCACTAGTATCATTTCATCCACCGCAATGCAAACATCGTTGCATCTTTGTCGTTGTCAAACAAGAATATCAATCGGCGATCTCCCGAGGGATCGTAAGAATACGAACTGTCCCATCCGTTATTCATCTCACCGATGTTATCTATGCACCAAACCTGCACATCAAAATATCCTGTTTTGCCCCAATGCTTCGCTGCTTCGGTCATGTTAATAGAGATCATACCCACCTCAGCGCAAACATCGTTGCATCGGCATCATTCTTAAACACAAAGTCGAGCTTATCTGCAACAACAGAAGAGGTCCACTTGTCGCTGCAAGCGCCGAATCGGCAGATGCACCAGCATTGGCAATCTAAATACCAGATCTTGTCAACACTAAACCGATCAACGCTTATAGTAGTCATACGTTCGCTTCTGCTGTTACTACTTTAATGAACTCAACGTCAGCGACATAATCTAAGAACTTGCGTTGCCAATATTCGGGATCGATATTTTTGTAGATCAACGCGATCTGCTCTTCGTTGAGCTTAGACAGAAATTCGACCCCGCCAGTAGAGTTGAATATGATCCACGGTGAAATACGACCATAGGCAATCATGTTACAAATCTTGTTAGGCGCGCCCTCTGTGAAAAACACGTTGAACGGTTTCCCTGTCTCGTCAGCCCAACGCTGCATCTCGGCAAAGGTACGATCTAAGGCATCATTCGGATGCTCTTTGCGCAAATATTCGTAGAGCCATTCATCGTAGATTGCATCCTTTGTCCAGTGGTCAAGCTTCTTATTGGCTTTGATGATCCAGGTAATGAATGCTGTTGTATTGACTGCGCGTATTGACACAAGGTACTGGCCAAACTTCACGAATGCTGAGTAATAGGGCGATTCAGCAAAGTGAGAGTAGGTCTTGCTTTGCGAACTACCTTGCGTCATCTCGTAGAATTTCAGATACGCTTGATAACCAAGCTGCACGCCAGTTTCATTCTGCTGCATATGGCGGCGTTTCTTTTCGCAGTTATGCACCGCTAGAGTTTTCTCTTGGCGGAATGCCTTACCACAGAATTTGCATTTACATTGTGAGTCTTCCATCTTTATATTCGTACCCTGTGCCATTGCAAGCGCCACACTTAGGAGATCCTGTTGAGTCATATCGTCCACTTCCATTACATGCTACACATTTTTTATCTGGCTGTTGTTTTACTTCTGTTGCTTTCCCTGAGGCAATCGCGTGCCTCATTGCTTTATTCGGTTTCATCTGAATCGTCGACTTGCCTTGATAGGAGTGCAGCTAGTTCTTTCAGCGTTAGCTGCGGCTTGGTTACTGTAGGTGTAGGAGTCGGAGTAAATGTCGAAGGTCTACCAACTTTAGAGGCTATGGACCGAGCACGAATTTTGTCGAGTATATCATTAGCAGACTGGCTAGGTGGTCGCGGTGTTGGACGCTTCAGTAAGTAATATTCATACACCCGATTTAGCAGATCGGCCATGCCGGGATCCTCGACTGACATGCGATTAATCTCGTCGAGCTCGTAGGTTGTTATCATGTTATGCCCTCCCCCAGGCTGCTTTCATTTGCTGCCGTAGAATTTCTGCTGCGGTGGCGCGTGATTCATAGCTCGTTACAGGTGGTTGTTTCAGTAAGAAGTATTCCTCAGCTCGATCAAGCAAATCCTTCATGCCTGGATCAGTCTTAGCCAGCACCGTTAAGTCTATCATCCGCCGAATATCCATCAGCCTATCTCCTTCTTGATTTGTTCTTTCGTCCAGCCGAGCTCTTCAGCAAACTTCTTCACTGCCTTAACATCGTTCATTGCTGCTAACAGATCAAGGTCAGCGTCCTTCATACCCGGGTAGAATGCTGCAAAGAACTTACGCACCTTCGGATTTGAATTCTCTTTCTTCTTTTGCGAAAGCCAGTTATGTCGCATGTTACCTGCGCCTGGTGAAATCGTTGTAGCAGTAAGCCAGTTCAGCTTATCGTGCTTCCCTTTGTTGACTGCGAAGAAGTTCTTGTTTAACCGCTTGTTCGTCATCTGCAAGTAATACGTTTGCAGGTCGGCATCTCCAGATACGCACGATCCCCATCGTATCATCAAGAAAGTACTGAATTTCTTCTTCTCGTCATCGTCAAGACTGTCGTAGAATTCTCGATCCTTTTGATCAAGTTTTGCCATTTCATTTGCTATCTCGAGTTTACCTGCCATATTTTATCACATCCAAAAGTGTTCCATACTCCCAGTAAAACGTATCGCCGGTACTAAACGGTCGTCGATAAATTTTCTGCCCCCATACATACTTACCAGCAATACCAGATGGCGAATACAATAGAGGTACTCTCACAGGATACCAGGCAAACCATGTCTGCCATTGTTCCTTCATTCTTTGCCCAATATATGATACATTTTACACTGTTCAACAAGGACTGTCAAGCCAGGGTTTCCTTTAGAATCCCGCAACAGGTTGACCCAATCCAACTCTTCCGGAGTCACAGGCACTGGCGCATCCTGGTCAGCCTTCAGATCGTCGTAGTCCTCGTAATCGCCGGTTCGCCAACTCCATTTAACAGCCATTAATCTTTCCTCAATACAAAATACACTTTACACTTTTCTACTAGATCTGTCAACCCGGGATCACCTTTTGACTTGTGTAATAGGTTAAGCCATTGCTGCTCTTCATCGGTTAGATCCGGTTTCGGCGGTACGTAATAATCGGCGTCATCGTCCCCGTATATGCTCACACCAGGGGAGCTGAGCATGCCAGATTTAGACCATTTCCACTCAGCCATTGTCTTTCCCTAAGATGTAAAATTCTTTTGCTCGGTCAAGTAGATCGGCCAGCCCGGGGTTGGTTTTGGCGGCGGTTACAATGTCACGCCACAGCATAAATTCTGCAGTGTTGTTGATCTGGTCAACGAACGACTTAGTAGCGGCATCAGAGGTTGTCATAGGCGACCTACCCATTGTTCGCCCCCAGGATGTAAAATTCTTTGACTTGGTTAAGAAGGTCAGTAAGACCGGGATTGTTTTTAGCTGCGCGGATGATCTTGATCCATTCTATTTCTGCATCGCTCAAGGTCGGAGGAATCTCGCGGGGAGAATGCGCTGCTTCTCGGCGAAATGATTCCATAGCTTCGTGCATTGATCCGAATACGTTCCCGAGGCCATCGTCGTACAGCGTGTGCCCTTCGTGATTTTGAAATACATACGCACTCATTTCGGTTCTTTCTTCAACTGGTAATAGACAAGGACCCGATTCACCAGATCGGACATTCCAGGATCAGTTTTAGCCATCCGCCGAATCTCGCCCCACATCTTGTCCTCCTTGATCACCTCCATAGTCGACCTCGATGGCGGAGGAGGTGGCGGAGGTGTAATATTCGGTAAGATGCGCGATTTCTTGAACATACCGCTATTATAGCAGGATCGTGACTGAAAGTCAAGCGGAATGGCTATCGGGGGAGGTCAGTCGTCGTACAGGTTAAGGACGGTCTTGGCGGTGAGCACATCGAAGATGGTCCCGTACTGCCAAGTCGGAGAAGAATACGATGACAGAGAATCGTGTGGCCACTCTATCGCGTTAGCTCGACGATACACTGTTTTGAGCCAGACTGACTGCCCGTGGACCTTGACTGGGCGCCAAGCGAACCAAGACTCCCACGGTACAGCGTCACCAATGTTTCGAATACCTTCCCAGATTGGTGCTGGTCCAAAATTCACGGGCACGATGGTCCTCGCTCACCTTTAATGCCGATGATCGGATCGGGGCCTTGAATGCCGCGTGGACCCACCGGCCAAATCTGTCCGCCGTGCCTATCATACTCTTCGACTTCTGGCACTGGCTCTTTAAGAACATCGAAGATCGTACCATAGATCCAGGTCGTGTGCATACCTTTGAGAGTTAGACGAATCTTACTGCGCTTACGGTACACGGTCTTGAGCCAGGTAGTCTTACCGTTGACTCGCACTGGAAGCCAAGCGAAATACTTCTGCCAAGAGGATGAGGTTCGTGGATAAGGTTGATATCCGCCCATGTTAGCCTTTCAGTACTCCAAATAGGTCAGTGTATTCATATCCGTCCACTTTGATTCCGTGCCAACCAATTGATCGGGCCCTATAAATTTTCTCGAGCCAGACTACAGGTCCTTGACCATTCAATTTTACTGGATACCAGGCAAACCAGGGGCGCCAATCGTTGCTGTGATGGCTTAAATCTGAAATCCTTATTCCCCAGTTTGATCCCATAATTTCCTACCAGGCAAGTCCATATGATACTACCTCGCTCTGCCTGCTAATATCTTTCACGAAGAACGCACACATAGGTTTGTCAACATTTTCCTTGAGCGGAATAGCAAGCATCTGCCCTGGCTTTAGCTTAGGGAAGAACCACTTCACGTCTTGATAAATGTCAACAACTTCAACTGGCTCGAAGACCGGGCTAAACCCTGCCATCGGATTGAATGTAAATACGTTGAACCCACGATCATTGATGCTGGTCAGTGGCACCACCTCAAGATCGCCAAGGTCTGGTTCGCCAATAAGGATCTGCCAATCAACTGGCATACGGATAACGTCTTCGCCAATCTTTAGCACAAGAGCTGGGCTGTTGAACGATTCAAGAAAAATCAATGGCACAAAATAGTAATCTGGATCTTTAGGGTTGCTGTTGTCAAACACGCAGAATCGAAGGTCATCTACTTCGTCTGGTATTGAATTCATTGAGAAGGCAGTGTTGTCTAGCGTTAATATCCTCACGGGTAATCCTTATATAGTTTATTATTTTAGCAGGAACGTAGCTGAAAAGTCAAGTCTTTTGGTTATCTTCGGCATACGGCTCAAGCTGGGTCTCGTTGAAGATGTGAAGCATCCCATTGGGTACGTCGAACCTGAAAACGTATCGCGGTGTGCCGTCATCTGCGAGCCACGCTGCTTTAATAGTGCCGACGGCCTGGTAGCTACCGCCTATCTTCTGAACTCGGTCTTCTGGTTTGTATTTCATTTTCACTTCACTTAAATGTTGCCGAATATCTACGAGTAAGTCTCTTACTGCGGTATGGTTAGCGAGTTCGGGATTAAACAGTCCACCCATTGTTAGGTATTCAGTAATACGGTCAGTTAGTTGGTTGCTCATGGTTTCCAATCAACTTTCTCGATCGAAAACTGGTAGCCTGCCTCGGTGTAATATTTTTTCCTGGTGGTAAGATGCCGCTTGGCGAACTTACAGGTTGACGTGATGTCGTAAATTTCTACCGCGTCTTTGTCACCCGCCTTACGCAAGCCCCGACCAATAGACTGAATGACACGCACAAACGACTTACCTGGTTCAATCAAGATTAGGTTGAAGATTCGTGGAATGTTCAGTCCAACTGCTGCAATACCATAAGTGCAAACTGTGATGGCACCATCTACTACCGCGTGGCTGTCATATTGTTCTTTTCGTGCTGTTGACTTGGATGCCCCACTCAAGAACACTGCACCAGGGATAGAGTCGGCCATTGCTTGCCCTGCTGCTACTCGATCAACAAGAACCAGCGTGTTGCCAGTTTTGCTAATGTCTAAGATCATCTTGGCCATATACGTTAGTCGGTCTACGTCGCCAAGCAGATACTTCAACTCGTCTGGATATGCCTTGAATTCTTTAAGGTCGATGAGCTGTTTAACGTGAACGTGGCAGTTTGCTAACACTCCAGCCTCTTGCAAATCGCTTGCTTTGATTGTGCCAACAACGTTACCGATGGCGACCTGCAGCGATCTACGATCAGCTTCTTCCTTTGGGATCGTACCAGTAACTGCCCAACGAATCGGAATCTTCGACATAACGCTTGTGAGCATTGTCAATAACGCATCGGCTTTGATTCCGTGCGCTTCGTCAATCATGATACAGACTACCCCCTCAATGAAGTCGCCGAACGGAACATTTGCGCTGCCGTCCTTCGTTTTCTTGAACATCGAATTAAGACTTTGCCACGTGCAGATAGTATGGGTCCGGGTGTATTCTTTTCTACCACCGAAGAAAACGCCAACGTCTAACCCCATGTTGATGTAATCTTCTTCTGTTTGTTTTACAAGGTCAGTCGATGGAACAACGACCACGGTTCGTCCATACGGTTCGCATTTGTGACTGAGCACTGCTGTCAATATTGTCTTACCAGATCCTGTGCTCAAGCATTGAATACTTTGCGTATCATTGAGGAATGTGTTGATTGCTTCGACCTGGTAATCTCGAAGCATGATTGGCTTACCTTCGTGAACGTGCCCTTTCGGCCATAGCACGTGAGCGTAACTGTCTTCAGCAACTGCGGTAAATTCAAACTGATTATTGTATTCGCGTAAATCTTCAAGCTCTACGTAATATCCTTCAGCATCGAGAATAGGTAGAATCTCAGCGAGTAAGTTGACGTAAGTGCTACCTCCGAGCTGGCAAAACGATTTGCACCCATCCCAACGCCCAAGCTTTACTGCGGGAGTAAATCTTGCGCCAGGAATCTCATACTTAAATTTGTTGACTAGCTTCTTTCGTGTACTGAGTTCGAGATTTGTAAGTCTGCAATTTGTTTCTGAATCAATGATTATTTTACAAGTGGCCATACGATTCCTTTATTATATTACAGTGTAGCGGACGGGGTGAAGCGAAGTCAAGCAGAATGGTTATCGCGGTAACTGTGGACAGTTGTAGACGATTTTTTCTGCGACCTGAGTGAAGGTGCGCTTGCTGGTCCCATGCATCAGGTTGACGTGGGAGATGAGCAGCGGTAGACGTGATGCCCAGGTTGGGATCACTTTCGTCGTGTAGATCACCTTGATGCCATTAGGCACGACGAATGGGTCAGGTACCGGATCAGATATCGACACGGTCATGATCTCTTCTTCTGTGAAGTAGGTTGGGAGACAACCTAATCTTGGCTTAGTGAAATTTGGTGAGTAGATACAGATAGGCAGGCGGTCTACTGCTATGGCCCACTCTACGATCTCGCCTAAGTCGGCAGTGTTCGACATGCCGATAGTGCGATCAGAGCAAAGCTTCACGAACGGTTCGCCTAACTCTGACGACATTGCTTCTCGAATCTCGTCACTCACTGTGTAGCCAAGGGCGCCGGACATATCAACAAGAGCGTAAATATCGTCGAAGCCAACAGAGTTCTCGATGTATTCGATCATCGAGTCCGGAGCGTTGGTGATGGAGAGTTTGTTATCTTGATACACGAGCTCGATGCGGTATGGTATCTGTTCTAGCTCGACGATCTGATCAAACAACGTCTGACAGTCGGCAGTCACTTCGATGTTGTGCGCTTGTGCTAACGCCACAACCCAGCTTAGGTTATATTCAGTGTTGGCGAATACCCAAGCCTTCTCATCACTGTCCCAAGACACATGACCTTGCGAAGTGCGAGCGAAAGACTTAATCGTTTCAACCATCGACGCATCATATCGGAATCGAAAGTAGAGCTTGTTGTTAGCTAAGATCAAACTCTCGTGGCGATTCAAGACTCGAAGGCCGTCACGATAATTCTTGTGGTCTGGCATTCCGATGCTGTGCGCTGCAAGCTGGCTTGAGTATGTCGACAAGAGCCGATCTACCGTCACAGCCTGACGATCAGTAAGAGCGATGCCTCGCATAAGTTGATCACCAATGCTCTCCGCAAATTTTTGGTCAAAATCCGACATCTTAATCAAGGTACGCTGTGGAGCAATAAAATAGTTGATTGCTTTGCCCATGACATCCTTATAGCCGGATATCACTTCTATGTACTCTTCGATGTTCGGATAGACGATCATAGTTATTTCTGATTCAACGATGCAGATGTAGCGGTTAGTTGCTTGAGGTCACGTTTGAGATAAGAGTTGAACACCTTAGCCCACAGCGTTTCGATCGCGATCTCTTCCTTCGTCATTGCTGCCCTCTTCGCTGCCGGGATAGCATCAGCAGTAACGAGCCCGGCTTCTGCTGCGGTCGCGTCTTCGGGAATCATCGCTGGTTTAGCGGGCTTTTTCGACGGCAGCTTGATGAGCTTTGCTGGTGGAGTCACAGGAACCGGCTCAGGAGCTACCTTCTTCGTTGCCTTAGCTGGTGGTTTGGCCGGGGTTGGCTCGACGACCTTTGGTACGACGACCTTCGTTGCTTTCAATGGCGCTGGAGGTGGAGCAGTGACTTTCTTCGCCTTCAATGGCGCTGAAGGTGTTGCAGTGACTTTCTTTGCTTTAGGTGCTGGTTCGGCGGCTTCAAACAACGCCGACAACGATGGGGTCACCTTCTTTGACTTAGGGGCTGGTGGAGGTGCTGGTCTCGCTGTCACCCCCTTGCCTTTCACTGCGCCTTTCACTGGTCCTTCTGTTACTGCTGATGCTGCGGCCTTAGCCATAGGTGATCCTTAAAAATGATATTTTACACGGTGTGGGGTGGGTAGGTCAACCGGTACGGTCAACCGCCCATCCTGTGGCCGTTGCTGTCGGTTGGGTAGGTCGTGGGCTCAGCGTGGTCGACTTCGGTGATGCTCGTACCTGGTGATTTTAGCATCGGACGTGAGCCTCCAGAGAACGGGATGTCGTCTTCTGCTGTTGGCGCTGCAATCTCGTCGGTCGGGTAGAGCAGAACTGGTTCGGTGCCAGGCACATCGCGGTTGTTGTGGGCTTCGAAGTCCGGCGTCTGCGGCGAGTAGGAGGTGGATGACATCAACGGTGAAGAGATGATGAAGTCCGCGGTCGAACGATTGCAGGCTGTTGGAATGTTCCAGGCCACTGCGAGACGAAGGAGCGCCTTCACGTCTGGATCGTGTGGTTGTGGTTCCAACGGATCCCAGAAGAAGATGATAAGGTCGATCTCGCCTTCTGCGATCTTCGCGCCGATCTGCTGGTCACCACCGAGTGGGCCCGAGCGTAGGCACTGGACGTCACGCGCTAAGGTCTCGGCGAGCAGCTTGCCCGTCGTGCCTGTAGCGATAAGTCGATGATGCGATAGCGTCTTCTTGTTGTATTTCGCCCACTCCATCATATCGGGCTTCTTATTGTCGTGGGCGATAAGAGCGATGGTTTTGATTGGTATGACTTTAGACATTGTTTTCCTTGTTGGTGGTTCTGCGTGATTGATATTCTGCCACTGCATCAGATAAAACTGCGGAGAAATTGACTGCCTGCTGCTCTGACAGCAACACATACGCTTCTGTTTCGACATACCCCTTAGTCAGCGCAACCCAAGCGACCGCAACACGATTGTACCAATCATTTACTCTGCTCTTGACCGCGTAGACTAACCAGGAATCGTTCACATAATCATACGAGAATCGATTCCGCCAATAGTTCGTCTCTGTTTTCGAGTATATGTGCGCTGTGATAATGTCGTCGTCAACATCAACGCTAAACGTGATTTCTCCATCGCACCCGCATTCACACGGAACTTTGAAATATTTTGAGTTCGGAAACTCGTGGCTTTTTGATATTCCGACTGCTGGTGTTTGTGGAGTCATTGTTATATCCAAATAGGTATTTATCTGTGCTACCGCCAGATATTATTCTTTCGTGAAGGTAGCGTTATCGGCGATATGATCTGCTAACGAATGTAGGATCTTACGGACGATTGACCGGTGTAAATATTCGTTGTCGCACGATATGCTGCCATTCTCGTCAACGTGAACCTTGATTTCTCCCTTGCCAAGATTGGCTTTCTTCCACGCTACGCTAAAATTCGTAGGGTAGACATAGGTGACGTCTACCTTATCAGCCTTAGCAAACTCGGCCTTAACTTCTGCGGTTAATTCCCTAAGCTCAGCGCCTACTCGGCACAGCTCAGCCCAGGTACGTTCTTCTTCATCGCAGTCGATCATACAGTTCCTCTCAAAATTGATAGTGATGCGCTCGCGCTTGTGTGGTGTATAGCGATACCGCCAGCTGCGCTCCATTGGGCGATATTCATCTCGTTGTCGTCGATCAAGATATCGCCAGGCTCGCAGTGGTTCCATTTGTCTTTCGAATGCGGGCCAGTCTTGAATTTCAACGCTGCCAGGTCAGGAAAATGTTTTCTGAGCCAAGCTTGTTTTTGCAACACTGCGTCAGGAAATGTTGCGAGGTTTGGAATCGCAGTCAGAATCTCGACGGTCATGTTGTGCAATTTAGCGAATGCTAAAACACCATCGACCAGTTGTCGAGCATCGGGCATCGGCTCTGGATCAACAAACAGGTCTGGTACCTTCTCGCGAATGATCCGCCACATAGCCGACGACGATGGCTGTTCCTTCCAGTGAGTACCAGTTCGTTCACGAACCAGTTTATCGAGGTTGACAACAACTCCGTCTAAGTCGAGATGAATTTTTCTTTTCTTATGCTCTATTTCAGTTATCTTCATAGTTACAGTGTAATAGGTTAGTGGAGGTAAGTCAACCAGTATGGCTAATCTTCCTCCACCCACTGGCACAGATCGTAATCGACGCAGTGTGGAATGTTCAAGACGTGGCCGGCGATCAACGCTTCGAGGCCGTCGATCAACCCGTCCATCACCTCAACGTTCGGGTAGATCATCTTCGTCAGTTGCTCAACGGTAGGTTTCTCAGACCACCATGCCTCGAGATTATGCGGCGGCTGGTCGTAGTTGCAGAGAACTGAGGTTAGAACCCAGATCGACTTTTTAGTCATCGAAATTCGTCCCAGGTTTCTACTGCCGAGGTGACGATGCAACTGATGATGACGAGAGGGATACCTACCACGAGAATGACTGGTAGCCAGACTATCATCGTCACATAGAAGAAGATGAAGCGGAACCACTTCGGCAGATTGTCATGCCACCAGTTCGGAATATCGCAGACTAGTGAGAAAAAATTGGAGATTGCGGTGAGGCAGTTGTCGATCTTTTGCCCTGCTGTTTTCATATTCATTTTACTTCCTCAAATCGGTAATGTGTATTGAACTTCGGACCCTCGCGCTTTTGAAACACTGCGAGGCAGGATGGGCATAGTGACATAGAGCCATGCAGACCATCTGGGCCGGGAAGAACCTCGTATGCGATAACCGATGGCTTATTATTGCAGCGAACAGTCCCGCCAATGTCACCACCGAGCGTCATAAAATTCGTGCCGTTCGGAACATCTGCTTGACATCGTTTTAGATCGGGCGGCGTCAGCAGGTCTTGTTTGGTGATAATTTCCATTACAGTTCAATCCCGTGTTTTGCGCTGTAAGCTGACGCAAGGTTACTCACTTTGTTATCTGCAAGATCGCCAGTGTCAGCATATCGCCAAAAATCAGCGAATGCACGATACACTGCGATTGTCTCAATCTTAGTCTTCTTCCAGAACAGGGCGCCGGTGGTTATCGTAACGTCGACGTCAGCGTGATGCGTTTTTTTCGTGAACATTCCGTCTTTCACGCTTGTTGTACCTGTGTGAACGAAATTGCTATATTCGATTTTCATCATTTATCCTTTGTATTGATTGTCAAACTGCGTAGATTCAAAACATTCGCGTAAGGCATCGTCAATTGTAGGTTGATTGTCTTCAGTAAATTGATCTTCGGTGACATCTCGAAGCAATCGATAGATCTCAGTGATTCGTTCTTGATGCCCGCCTTGAATCACCGCTTTCGCAAAGATACGCTTTACAAACCATTGTTCAAATCTGTTCATTATTTCCATCCTATCGATTTACTTGCTGCTACCGCTGCCTCGGGATCTGCATCTCGCAATGCGAACATCCTCTTGCTAAAATACTCGCCGG
>Ga0302215_10002806_pt1 | contig 11886 bp, 6 predicted proteins | sample II_Fen_N3_1_FD_194580 | JGI IMG/M metagenome (GOLD analysis project Ga0302215, IMG submission 194580) | Peat permafrost microbial communities from Stordalen Mire near Abisko, Sweden - II_Fen_N3_1 | ecosystem: Environmental > Terrestrial > Soil > Wetlands > Permafrost | place: Sweden: Abisko... | reverse complement strand
CGATTCAGTTAGTTTAAGGACATCTACAGACGTCGGAAATAACGTAACGATCAGGATAAGAGGTGTGGGAAGTATCACACCGAATTCAGGTAATACAGATACTTCTGCAAGTAAATCCGGACAAAAAGAAATGGCCACCTCGCCTGTTTCGGGTAAAATAAAAGGAAAAGTGCTTGATGAAAACGGCGAACCGCTTATCGGGGCTACGGTCAGAATCAAAGGCCGTTCCGAAGGAACTTTGACCGATATTCATGGAAATTTCGAACTTAAAATACCTGATACCGGCAAAGTTATTCTGGAAACTGCTTATATTGGTTACAGCACAAAAGAGGTTGCCTTAACCGACAATTTGAATGAAATCAAATTAAAACCAAATGAATTGGCTTTGAATGAAGTGGTTGCTATAGGTTACGGCAGAAGGAAATTAATAAACTTCAATAAAAAAACAACTGCAAAACTATTCGGAGAAACCGAATTTAAAACCTACTATCAGAAACACCGCACTGCCGGCCTTTGCGATACCACGCATTTAATCATCAAGGCACACTTCCGGATAGATTCAGCGGGCAAACCAACTGACATCACCGTGAAAAAAGCCCCATGCCCCGAAATGGAACAGGAATTTATCAAATGCCTGCAAAACTCACCCGTATGGACTGAGAAAAACCACAAAGTCAGGTTGAGTATTCGATTTTAATACTTTTTATCTCCTTTCTTAATGGAGATGGGCGAAGCGGAGGGGTTCGCCATTCTTCCGCATAATTTCCGTATCTTTGCAAACCGAAAAAGGATTTAAAATTATGCGCACCGAACTTCAACTTATACTTACTCCCGAACAAGCGGAAACGCCGTTTTTACTGAACAAACAAGTAGCCGACAAACTGGAGATTTCTCCTCAACGTATCACCCGTATACGAACCATACGAAAATCAATCGATGCCCGGTCGTTCCAGCCCCGGGTGAACTGCACCGTTGAAGTTTATTGGGATGAAGAAGCTCCGAAACGGGAGAAACCGGTTTTTGAGTATCAATCAGTAGACGGGAAAACACCCGTTTTGATTATTGGTGCCGGTCCTGCCGGACTTTTCGCGGCATTGAAACTGATAGAATCGGGATTGCGACCCATCATTATTGAACGTGGCAAAAATGCCCACGACCGCAAAGTGGATATCGCGCAACTAAACCGCAACAAAGGCATTGATGATGATTCCAATTATTGTTTCGGCGAAGGCGGTGCCGGTACTTTTTCGGATGGAAAATTATATACCCGCTCTAAAAAGAAAGGAAATACCGAACGGATTTTTGAGATATTCAATCATCACGGCGCTGCGGGTGATATTTTGTTCGATGCGCATCCGCATATCGGCTCCGATAAGTTGCCCATCGTCATTGCAAATATTAGTAAAACCATCACTTCGTGCGGTGGTGAAATACATTTCGAAGAAAAACTGACCGAAATCCTGATGGAAAACAATCAGGTAACCGGTTGTAAAACGGCCAGTGGAAAGGTGTATGAAGCAAAATCGTTGATTTTAGCTACGGGACATTCGGCCCACGATATTTACGAATTATTGCACAATCAGGGTATTGCTCTCGAACCGAAAGGTTTTGCCATGGGCGTGCGGGTGGAACATCCCCAAACGTTGATTGACAGCATTCAGTATCATTGTAAAGAACGCGGACCGTATTTGCCTGCTGCCACCTACAATCTGGTGGATCAGGTCAACGATCGCGGCGTGTATTCGTTCTGCATGTGCCCGGGCGGTCATATTGTTCCGGCAGGAAGCGGTGATAACGAAATTGTGGTGAATGGCATGTCGGCATCGCAACGGAACTCGCCTTATGCCAACTCCGGCATCGTGGTTGAAATTCGCCCCGAAGATATTCCGGCTGAATTCCATGAATACGGCGTGTTGGCCGGATTAAAATTCCAGCAATCGGTCGAACACATGGCCTATACTAACAATGGCGGTTTGGGTCAGGTGGCTCCGGCTCAACGGTTGGGCGATTTTGTAAAAGGAAAACTCTCAGCTGATTTGCCGGAATGTTCTTATTTGCCGGGATTAATCTCGTCGCCTTTACATTTTTGGTTACCTGAAATAATTTCGTCCCGATTGCGTGAAGGCTTTAAAAAGTTCGATCGTAAAATGCGCGGTTATGTAACCAACGATGCCGTGGTAGTTGGTGTTGAAACCCGTTCATCGGCAGCAGTACGCATTCCACGCGATATCGAAACCGGACAACATCCGGTAGTTAAAGGACTTTTCCCTGCCGGCGAAGGTTCGGGTTATTCCGGTGGAATCACTTCCTCGGCCATTGATGGTGAAAATGCAGCAATTGCTGTGGCAAAAAGTTTGGAGCCAAAAGATTAAACCGTTTTCCAAAAAAACAATTAAACAAGACAATAGACTATAAACACTATAATGAGAAATAAACCCAAAGCCCCTCCGGCACCCAAAGAAACAAAACTGAAAGTTACTGAACCGATAGAATTAATGACTTTTCTATTGGCCAAAATGGGTGGTATGAGTCGCAATTCCGTAAAATCGCTTCTTGCTCATCGCCAGATTATGGTGAATAATAAGGTAATAACCCAATTCAATTTGCAGCTTCAACCGAATGATGTGATATCAGTCAACAGTGGTCGTGGAAACACGGAACTCTCCCACCCCAAACTGAAAATCATTTTTGAAGATGCTTATCTCATTGTGGTTGAAAAAAAGGAAGGTTTATTGACAGTAAGTACCGGAATCAGTGACGAAACCACAGCTTTTTCCATTCTGAAAACACATGTAAAGAAAAGTTCACCGGCCAATCGTATCTATGTGGTTCACCGCCTCGACCGCGAAACGTCGGGTGTGATTATGTTTGCAAAAACCAAAGAAGTACAGCTTATTTTGCAGGAAAACTGGCACCGGATAATTACACGTCGTATTTATGTAGCATTGGTGGAAGGAAAAGTGGAGAAAGAACAGGATACGATTGTTACATGGCTCACCGAAAATGAAAAATCGCTCAAAATACACTCAAGCGATACAGATAATGGCGGACAACAAGCCACTACGCATTACCGATGTGTGAAATCGAATGATAATTATTCATTACTCGAAATAGAACTTGAAACCGGGCGAAAAAATCAGATTCGTGTTCATATGCAAGACATCGGTCATCCGGTTGTTGGCGATAAAAAATACGGTGCGGGCGTCAGTCCGATTGGACGATTGGGATTACACGCCCGTTTGCTGGCATTTTATCATCCTATATCTACCGAAGTCGTAAGTTTCGAAACTCAGGTTCCACGGAATTTTCTGAATATCTTTCATTGATTTTTCAGTTATCACCATAAAAAAAGGCCGCATATGCGGCCTTTTTTATTTTGGTGGAATTGGATTTATCCTAAATCCAACGCACGTAACAGAAATCCTGACGGTGCGGTAAATCTTCATTTTTCGGGAACATACGGAAACCAAATTTAAATGAACCTGCATTATTCAATTGATATTCCAGATTATAGTATAATTTAGAACCTTCATTCTTAACCAACTTCAGCTCTTCCACATCGTAAAGCATATCCACATTGTTTTTACCAAGTTGGGTAGCCACTAATTCTATTCCAATGCCTTTATCATTAATTCCATCAATATCGATGACGATGTTGATGTTATAAACTTCACCAACCTGAGGATTATGAATAAGTTTTTCAGGAACATCCATAGTCTCAATCTGAATTCTGTCCCAGCCGCTTGCTATTTTTTCTTTCCATGCAGCAATTTCTTTTGCTTTGGCAAAATTATTTGCTTTTAAAAGTGCTGAACGGGTTGCAAGTTTAGAATAGAATCTGGCGATATAGTCATCAATCATTCGTTTTGTGGTAAAACGCGGAGTGATCTGAGCAATTGAGTTTTTAATAACCTGAATCCATTCGGGAGAATATCCTTTGGTATTTTTGGCGTAATAAAGCGGAACAATTTCGTTTTCGAGCATGCTGTAAATGGTTGCTGCATCCAACTGATCCTGATGAACATCATTTTCGTATGTCCGTTTTTCGGTCAATGCCCATCCGGCACCTTTCACGTAACCTTCGAGCCACCATCCATCAAGAACAGAGAAATTCAATACACCGTTCATTTGGGCTTTTTCTCCGGATGTACCGGATGCTTCCAATGGACGTGTTGGCGTGTTTAACCAGATATCGACACCTGAAATCAATCGTTTTGCCAGACGCATATCGTAGTTTTCGAGGAAAATTACTTTTCCAAGGAACTGTGGCATACGCGAAATCTCAATGATTCGTTTAATCAAACCCTGACCACCACCATCGGCAGGGTGTGCTTTTCCGGTAAACAAAAATTGAACTGGATGAACCGGATCATTTACAATGCGTTCAAGCCTTTCTAAGTCAGTAAAAAGCAAATGTGCCCGTTTATAGGTTGCAAAACGGCGACCAAAACCGATAATCAATGCTTTCGGATTAATTGCCTGCAAAACCGATACAATTCTCGAAGGATCACCTTGATTCTTCAACCAGTTTTCGCGGAATTGATCTTTTATATAGTCTACCAGTTTCTTTTTAAGGTTCATGCGCGTCTCCCAAATTTCCTCATCAGGAATTTTGTACACGCCTTCCCATATTTTCATATTTGATTGATCTGCATAGAATGCTTTCGTGAAATATTTTTCATAAATCGCTTTCCAGTCCGATGATGTCCATGTTGGCAAGTGAACACCATTGGTAACGTAGCTGACATGCAATTCTTCGGGAAAATATCCTTTCCAGATAGGTTGGAACATTTCCTGAGAAACTTTGCCGTGTAACCAGCTTACACCGTTCACTTCCTGACAAGTATTGCAGGCAAAAACGCTCATGCTGAATTTTTCGTTGTGATCGCCCGGATGTTCACGTCCCATGTCAATAAATTCATCCCAACTCAAATTTAATTTAGAAGGGAATTCACTCATGTATTTCTGGAACAAATTTTCATCAAAACTATCGTGACCGGCAGGAACCGGTGTATGAACTGTGTAAAGTGAACTGGAACGTACTATCTCCAGTGCCTGATTAAAATTCAGATTCTTATCTGCAATTAAATCAACCAGTCTTTGAGCATTTATAAGAGCTGCATGACCTTCGTTGCAGTGATAAACTTGTTTTTCAATACCTAATTTCTTCAATGCTAAAATACCACCAATTCCGAGCATAATTTCTTGTTTCATGCGGTTTTCCCAATCACCACCATACAATTGGTGAGTAATTGAACGATCGTATTCGCTGTTCATGTCGTTGTCAGTATCCAATAAATAGAGTGAGATACGACCTACAGCCACTTTCCATAAATATGCATAAACTGTGCGACCGGGATATGGAACTTCAATCACAATCGGTTCATCATTCGCATCTTTTACCTGTTTTAATGGCAAATTATTGAAATTCTGTGCTTCATACACAGCCACCTGTTGTCCATCAACCGATAATGACTGGGTAAAATAACCGTAGCGATATAAAAACCCGACTGCAGTCATATCAATGTTACAATCGCTGGCTTCTTTCAAATAATCACCGGCCAAAACTCCCAAACCACCCGAATATATTTTAAGTACTTCGGTTAAACCATATTCCATGCTAAAATAAGCAATGGATGGGGTTTTAGTATTTTTAGGGACATTGAGGTAATTTTTGAAGTCCTGATAAACGGTATCTACCTTTTTGATAAATTCCGCATCATTTCCTAATGCAACAGATTTTTCATAATTCAGAATATTGAGTAATAAAACAGGATTTGAAGAAGCTTCAATCCATGCGTCTTTATCAATCTGACGGAATAAATTCTTCGCATTACTATCCCAAACCCACCATATATTTTGAGCAATTTCTTCTAATTTACTTAAACTTTCAGGCAAATGTGATCTTACATTTATTTCCTTTAAGTTTATTTCATTTACGTTGTTAACTTTAATTTTCATAAGCTTGAATTATCTTAATATATCTATTACTAATACTTCTTTTTATATACGGAAAAAACTAATTCGGACACAAAAATAATAAAAAAGGGTCAAGAGTTGATATAAATAATTTTAAATTTTGATTTATATATTTCAAACGTTTGCATAAAATAAAACAAAGAATAATTAAATCTGTTTTGGAAAATAAAATCCTTAACTGTTCATTCTTTCATTTTTCTTTTGAAGTGCAATGCTGTAAGCAGTTGTGTAGTATTGAATAAAGTGCTTCCAAAGGGCTTTTTCGGCAATAACTGCTGCTTTCTTTCGAACAATTTTCACTTCTTCTTTGCTGAATGATGCGAATTTGGAAATCATTTCAGAAATGTGAGTGGCAACAACATATCCGTTGTAATCCGAACGGTGAATCACTCCTACTCCTTTTTCAATTTCATGCAGTTCATGCGAAACCCATTGACCAAAACCGGATAAATCGGTTGTAATGGTCGGAACTGAGAATGCCACACTTTCGAGGGGTGTATAACCCCATGGTTCATAATAGGATGGAAATACTGATAAATCCATTCCTATGAGTAAATCATAATACGATTTATTGAAAACACCATCGTTTCCATTCAAATACGAAGGAACAAAAATGATTTTTACTTTTTGAGTTTGTTGATTGGTAAAATGAAACCAGTGAATGGCAGACATCACATTATCAGCATAATAATCATGCAGTTCGTGAGTAGTAAATCTGTTCCATGAGTTAAGTTGCAAATTAGGTTGAGTCAAACTTGCAACCAAATCAAAGCGTGGTCCCTTGATATAAGCCGGAACCATGATAAATACCACAACTTCCTTGTTCAATTCAGTATCTTCGGATAATAACTTCAAGGATTCGATAAACGTATCAATACCTTTATTTTTATACTCATACCGACCGGCCGTACTCACAAACAAGGCATCTTCAGTTAATTTATATCCAAGCAATGTTTCTGCTATATGTTGCAATGTTGCACGTGCAGCCTTTCGTTTAGACGTAAATTTTCCACCATTAGGCACAAAATCATTTTCAAAACCATTTGGAGTGATAACATCCGGTTTCTTTTCAAGCAATTGTTCACATTCAATCCCGGTTATTTCGCTCACTGTTGTAAAACAATCTACCTGATGAGCAGCTATTTTCTCTGTTGAGTGTTTCGAAACCATATTCAGTTCTGCCGCCATTTGGTCACCATTATACTCATTAATGTAATCGTACAAAGGTTTATGATTACCGGCAATTGACCGGCCGATTGAAGTGGCATGAGTTGTAAAAAGTGTTCCTATATCCGGCAAGTGCTTTTTTACATAAAAAGCTCCAAAAGTTGTCATCCATTCATTAAAATGTGCAACAACCTGATTTTCTGCTTTTAAATTAAAAAACCGGTAATAACTTTCGATAATTATTCCGGTTGCATATCCAAACATAGATGATTCATCGTAATCGCCGAACGCAGACATTGAATTTACGCCGACTTGTTCCCAAATCAAACCATAAATTTCGTTTTTCAGCAACATCAATGGCATAAAATCCACTAAAACAGCAATCGGCTTTCCGGGAATATTCCATCGTCCAATACGCATTTTCAGTTGATATTCTTTATCTGTAAAATCCTTCCAGTCAGTATACAAATCCGTTATTTCTTCAAAATAAGGATTTAATTTCTCTTTCCAGATATCCGGACCTATAAAAATGAGCTTATCGGGGTGAGTTTGTTGTAAAGTAGCAGCTCTGGTCGACAAAACGGTATAAATACCACCTACCATATTGCATACTTCCCAACTTGTTTCAAAAATATATTCGGGGTTCAATTTTTCTGACATGCATTATAAATTTAAAAAGAATGCAAAGATAATATTATAATATTGGATTTATTGTTAAGAAGAGCCTATATATGAATAGGCATCTGTTAATAAACACAATAAATAAGTAACAGTAAATCTATTGCAATGTTTTAAAAGTATAAATAATAAGTTTTAATTAACTCAACAACACTGTATTTCAACCAATTAAATTTGAAACAAGAATTGAACAGCAAATTGTCCCAAAAAGTACTTTATTTTGTATTGTTTTTGTAATAAATATACTTTATCTTTGTGACCATTAAATAAAACAAATTATTCATTTTTAAAAAATTACATTTATGAAAAAGACTTTACTCACTTTCATTGCTATTTTTGCTTGTCTTACAATTTTTGCAGCAAATGTAACTGTTCATGACATTCAGTATACAACTGATGCTGCTGGCGCATCCCCTTATGCAACTCAAGTTGTTACAACAACCGGAACTGTTGTTGGAATTTACACAACAGCTGCAGGTGTAAGAAGTGGATTCTATCTTCAGGGTGCTGCAGGTGCCTGGAATGGAATTTATGTTTATGCAGGAACTACTGGAGCTGGAGCTTCACTTACTTGTGTTGCTGGTGATTCAATTACTGTAACAGCTACAGTTTCTGAATACAATGGATTAACAGAACTGGGTACAATTACAGCATGTACTGTTATTGCTTCAGGAAAAAATTATACTATCAATGAAATCTCAACAAGTGCAGCTAACACAGAACAATGGGAAGGTTGTATTGTAAAAGTAAAAAATGCAAATTGCACAGGCGGTACAGCAGGCACTTTTAATGTAACCGATGGTTCAGGAACTCTTGCTATTTTCAAACAATTATATCAGGCTCTAGCATTGACAACGGGAACAAATTATGATATTACAGGTATTATGACATGGTATAGCACCGGATCAATCTTCGAATTAATTCCACGAAGTGCATCAGATATTACTGTTGCAACCGGTTTCTCAAATCCAACTTCTGATTTTTCAGTAAAACTTGCTGGTAAAACCCTTTCTGTTTCTGATGCAACTACTTCAACAGTAGAAATTTTCAGTGCTTTGGGTGCTAAAGTTCAAAATGTGGAATTAGTAAACGGTTCAGCAGATTTGAATTTATCTAAAGGATTATACATTGTACGCTCAGGTAATAACACTGCTAAAATTATGATTAAGTAATCAGAATAACAGAAAGTTATACTTCATTTAAATATTAAAAAACCGGTGGAAACTCAAATTTCCACCGGTTTTTTATTGGAATAAATTGATACCTTCATACCAATAACGAATCAACCTTCACAACTATATGCCATTTTTCATTTAAAGTTTTTCTTGAAAAATCAAGAAGTTTTTTAAAACGTGTTTTACGAACATTTTTTTTATTGGGGCGTTTATAATTGTAGAAAATTGTAAAACTAAATTCAAAAAAATATGAGTAAAATTGAAAAAATTGTTGGTCGTGAAATACTTGATTCACGCGGAAATCCTACCGTAGAAGTAGATGTTTATCTGGAATCCGGAATTATGGGGCGTGCTTCAGTTCCTTCAGGCGCATCTACAGGTGAAAACGAGGCAATAGAATTACGCGATGGTGACAAAAACAGATATTTAGGCAAAGGCGTTCAGAAGGCTGTTGCAAATGTAAATAATATTCTGGCACCGGCTTTGATTGGAATCAGTGCATTACAACAACGGGCAATTGACAAATTAATGATTAATCTGGATGGCACAAAAACTAAATCAAATTTAGGAGCAAATGCTATTTTAGGCGTTTCTCTGGCCGTTGCCAAAGCTGCTGCAACTTATCTGGATTTGCCTTTGTATCGCTATATTGGCGGAACAAATGCTTTTACCTTACCGATTCCAATGATGAACATTATCAACGGAGGTTCGCATTCCGATGCTCCTATTGCTTTTCAGGAATTTATGATTCGTCCGGTTGGTGCTACCTCATTTCACGAAGGACTCCGAATGGGTGCAGAAGTTTTCCATTCTTTAAAAAAAGTACTTCATGATCGTAATTTAAGCACAGCTGTTGGTGACGAAGGCGGTTTTGCCCCAACGTTGAAAGGAACTGAAGATGCACTGGAATCTATAATCACTGCCATCGAAAAAGCCGGCTACAAAGCCGGAAAAGATGTGATGATTGGATTGGATTGTGCTGCATCCGAATTTTACAAAAATGGTATCTACGATTATTCTAAATTTGAAGGACCAAACGGAGCAAAACGAACATCAGCACAACAGGCTGATTATCTTGCGGAACTGGCGGCTAATTATCCGATTGACTCAATCGAAGACGGAATGAGTGAAGGTGACTGGGATGGTTGGAAATTGTTGACTGATAAATTGGGTAAGAAAATTCAATTGGTAGGTGACGATTTATTTGTAACCAATGTAGATTATCTGAAAAAAGGAATTGATCTCGGTTGCGCCAACTCCATTCTCATTAAAGTAAATCAAATCGGAACGTTGACCGAAACACTTGATGCCATTGAAATGGCTCACCGTGCCGGTTATACTTCGGTTACTTCGCACCGTTCGGGTGAAACTGAAGATGCAACCATTGCTGACATTGCTGTAGCTACAAATTCCGGTCAGATTAAAACAGGTTCTTTGAGCCGTTCTGATCGTATGGCAAAATACAATCAATTGCTTCGCATTGAAGAAGAATTAGGCGATTTAGCTGTTTACGGATTCAAAAAATAAGAAATATTGTCAGACTTTTTTCTGTCAAATTTTAGTACATTTAAAGCCAACTGACATAAAGTTGGCTTTTTTTGTTCAAAATTTTCAGATTTATTTACGAATTATTTTTTCTTCGTTAATACGAGTTAAGCCCAAAAACCTGAGTGTTAATTAACGACAAATATCCATTAAACTTTTATTTACTGGAATAACTTTTGTATAATTTCGCAACGAAAAACAACCAAAAAATTAAGAATATTGAGTACTTCTACTTCACTTTAATGACTTTAAATTTGAATTTTAATAATCCAATTAATAACTACTAAAATGAATAAGATGAATCTAACAAAACGAATGAAAATGCTCGGCTTTTTCGGTTTAGTCGTAGCAGTTAGTGTAGCCACAAATTTAACAACAAGCTACATCTCAGAAAAAGAAAACAGTGGCTCAAACTCACAAAACTCGCAACTTCCGGCTTCTTATGCCAAATTCGCGAATGTAGCCAATGCCATGGAAACTGATTTTACGGTAGCAGCCGAACTGACTGTTCATGCAGTTGTTCACGTGAAAACGAAAACTCCAATGAAAGTTCAACAATTTGGTGGAGGTGGTTTTCCGAACGATCCTTTTTTCCAGTATTTTTTCGGACAACCACAGCAACAACCCCGTCAACAACAGGAAATGCCAATGCAGGAAGCATCGGGTTCAGGAGTTATTATAACTAAAGATGGTTATATTGTCACAAACAATCACGTTGTAGATGGTTCTTCGGAAATTGAAGTAACTCTGAATGATAAACGAACGTTTAAAGCAAAAGTAATTGGTACAGACCCAAATACTGATATTGCATTAATTAAAATTGAGGCCAATGACTTACCAATAATTATTTTTGGAAATTCCGATTCGTTGAAAGTTGGCGAATGGGTTTTGGCAGTTGGGAATCCGTTTAATCTGACTTCCACGGTTACTGCAGGAATTGTTAGTGCAAAAGCACGGAATATCAATATTATTAATTCACAGATGAAAATTGAATCATTCATCCAAACCGATGCAGCAGTAAATCCGGGAAATAGTGGCGGCGCTTTGGTAAATACACGTGGTGAATTGGTTGGAATTAATACAGCTATAGCTTCGCAGACAGGCTCTTATGCCGGTTATTCTTTTGCCGTTCCTGTAAGTATTGTGCAAAAAGTTGTTGCAGATCTTAAAAAATATGGTGTGGCTCAACGCGCTTTCTTAGGAATTGAAATCAAAGATATCACCAGCGATCTTGCCAAAGAAAAAAATCTAAAAACATTGGAAGGAGCTTATGTTGGTAAAGTTAGTGAATTAGGTGCGGCCAAAAAAGCCGGTGTAAAAGAAGGTGACATTATCAACAGTG
>Ga0302215_10002805_pt1 | contig 11887 bp, 7 predicted proteins | sample II_Fen_N3_1_FD_194580 | JGI IMG/M metagenome (GOLD analysis project Ga0302215, IMG submission 194580) | Peat permafrost microbial communities from Stordalen Mire near Abisko, Sweden - II_Fen_N3_1 | ecosystem: Environmental > Terrestrial > Soil > Wetlands > Permafrost | place: Sweden: Abisko... | reverse complement strand
GCCCTGCCTTCTGGTCTGAAGCTCGAAAGCGAAACAAGAATCAATTACAACAGTGAATATACAGAACAAAGCGATCAGAAGCTCACGCCGAGGGAGCAACTTTTGTTCGACGTGATCCGCGAAAAGCGAAGCCTTTCTATATCAGAACTCAATAACTCGGTACTCAAGAAAAACTCGATTGTCATCATCAAAGAGTTGCTTGGAAAGGGGGCAGTTTCGATTGAAGAGGAGATGAAGGAGAGCTACAAGCTAAAAACTGAATCGGTGATTGAACTGCCCGAACGGCTTCGAAATGAAAAGTCGATCGATCTTGCGCTCGATTTATTAAAGAAAATACCCTTGCAGCAAAAGTTAGTAATCAGCTACCTCGAACTGTCGGACATACTGAATCAAGAAGCAGCCAAAATAGTTACCAAAAAGAAATTACTTCATTCATCGGGAATAAGTGCCGCCGTATTAAATGGGCTTGTCAAAAAGAATATCCTTTCGGTTGTTGATCAGAAAGTTGACCGGATGGCATCCTATAAAGGCGAAATAAAAGAGGTTTCAGAACTGAGTACCGCCCAGGCCGAAGCTTTAAATCAGGTAAAACTGTCATTTGAAACAAAAGCTGTAACCTTATTACATGGTGTAACTTCGAGCGGAAAGACCGAGATTTATATCAAATTGATAAAGGAGTGTCTCGACCAGGGGAAACAGGTGTTGTACATGCTTCCAGAAATTGGCCTTACTACTCAGATCATTAATCGTTTAACACGTGTTTTCGGTGATAAGGCTGGAATCTACCACTCAAAATTCAATGATTCTGAACGCGTTGAGATCTGGAATAAAGTATTGAATTTTGAAAATAATGATACGGGTAACAATCCTGAGTCTGACTACCAGCTAATTGTTGGCACGCGATCAGCTTTGTTCCTCCCGTTTCAGAACCTGGGTTTGATCGTTATTGACGAAGAGCATGATAACAGTTACAAGCAATACGATCCTTCGCCTCGCTACCATGCAAGGGATGCGGCCATTATTCTTGGTCATTTACGGCATGCTCCTGTTTTACTTGGTACAGCTACCCCTGCAGTTGAAACGTATTACAATGCGACCTCCGGAAAATTTGGGCTGGTAACTTTAAGTGAACGGCATCAAAATATTGAGATGCCCGAGATTGTAACTGCCGACTTCAAGGATGCTTATAAGCGGAAACAAATGAATTCGCATCTTACCCCGTTGCTGTTTGCCGAAATAACCGGGGCACTTGAACGCAAAGAGCAAGTGATTCTTTTCCAGAACAGGCGTGGATTTTCGCCGTTTATCGAGTGCAAAGTGTGTGGATGGGTTCCAAAATGCACCCATTGTGATGTTAGCCTTACGTACCATAAGCACAATAACTCGCTCGTCTGCCATTATTGCGGTTATTCAATAAATCACCCCGGCACATGCAGTAGTTGCGGAAGCAAAGAGTTAACCAATAAAGGATTTGGCACGGAAAAGGTAGAAGAAGATCTTCAGGTCATTTTCCCTGATGCAAACATAGACCGTATGGATCTCGATACTACCCGATCAAAGCTGGGATTCGAAAAAATCATTCATCGCTTCGAGCAGGGAGAAATTGATATCCTTATTGGCACTCAAATGGTCACCAAAGGGCTCGATTTCGGGAATGTGAGCATTGTCGGAATCCTTAATGCCGATAATCTGCTCAATCAGCCTGATTTCAGGGCCTATGAGCGGAGTTATCAACTGATGGCTCAGGTTGGGGGACGTTCCGGGCGGAAAAACAAACGGGGCAAAGTGATCATACAAACTTCAGAACCAGCACATCCCATCATACTCAATGTGATCAACAACGACTATGAAGCGATGTATCGCGGACAGATCGCAGAGAGAAAACACTTTAAATATCCGCCATTTTACAGAATGATCGGGATCACGCTGAAACACCGCGAAAGAAATGAACTTGACAGAATCGCCCAGGAATTGTCAAAAAACTTGCGCGAAAGATTTGGACCGAGGATACTTGGCCCCGAATATCCGGTAATAAGCCGAATAAAACTGCTATATATTAAACAATTATGGATAAAGATCGAGCGGGAAATATCGGTTGTGCACGCTAAAAGGCAGATGCAGGAGATTATTGATGAGGTTAAAATGCGTACAGGTAATAAAACAATCCAGATTGCAATCGATGTTGACCCGATTTGATGCCGGCGTTTAAAAAAATATCAACGTTTCGAAAAGATAACGAAGGTCTCATCTCTTTGCATCTCTTATCTTTACAAAAAATATTTATTAAAAATTGTTGATAATTTGTCTTTTTCAACAACGAATTCAAGCCATTTCAATAAGAGTATCGGCGCATTCGGCTTAAAATATTAATTTTGAGCCTGTGAATTTAAATCGAAAATAATGGGAAAGGTGATTGCGATAGCAAACCAAAAAGGCGGCGTAGGTAAAACAACTACAGCGATAAATCTTGCTGCAAGTCTTGCCGTTCTTGAACATCGGGTTTTACTGATTGATGCCGATCCGCAAGCCAACGCTACATCAGGGGTTGGATTTGATGTCAGAAATGTAAAAACAAGTATTTACGAATGTGTTGTTGATGATGTTGATCCCCGGAGTATCATTCTGAACACCAATACGCCTAATTTTGATCTCCTGCCATCTCACATCGATTTGGTTGGTGCCGAAATTGAGATGCTGAACCTTCCCAACCGGGAAAGGGTATTGAAACAGGTTATTGATAAGGTATCAGCAGATTATGATTTCATTCTTATTGATTGTTCACCATCACTCGGATTAATCACTGTAAATGCGTTAACTGCAGCCGATTCGGTGATCATACCTGTTCAATGCGAGTATTTTGCGCTCGAAGGGCTGGGAAAATTACTCAATACAATTAAGATTATTCAAAGCCGGCTCAATCCTGAACTTCAGATAGAAGGTTTCCTCCTTACAATGTTCGATGCACGGCTTAATTTGTCGAACCAGGTTTATGATGAGGTAAAACGACACTTCCAGGAGATGGTTTTTGAAACCGTTATTACACGTAATATCAGGCTGTCAGAGGCACCCAGTTACGGGCTTCCTGCAATAGAATACGATGTAAGCTCTAAAGGAGCCCAGTCTTATCTTACTCTTGCACGTGAATTGCTTCAAAATAACAACATGACCAAGATTGACCATAAAGAGATTGTAGAACAATAAAATTAAAATATTTTTGAATCATGATTAAACGAAACGCGCTTGGCAGAGGCCTTGGAGCATTAATTGAAGAAAATGACATCCGATCCAATAATCCGGTTTCGAATGAAGTTGCAATTAACGAAATTGAGGCCAACCCGTTTCAACCACGCATTCATTTTGACGAGGATGCTCTCAACGATCTTGCAACCTCCATCAAAGAACTTGGGATTATTCAGCCAATCACGCTGCGAAAATTAGGCAATAACAAATATCAGATCATTGCCGGGGAACGTAGGTTCAGAGCAGCCAAAATTGCAGGTCTTATCACAATTCCTGCGTTTGTAAGAGAGGCTGGCGATGAAACCATGCTTGAAATGGCACTTGTTGAGAATATCCAGCGCGAAGACCTTGATGCCATTGAGATTGCATTAAGTTATCAGCGGCTGATTGACGAATGCAAACTTACGCAGGAGACGCTAAGTGACAAAGTGGGCAAGAAACGCTCGACGATCTCCAACTACCTCCGGTTACTCCGACTACCAGCCGTTATACAGAAGGCAATCCGTGAGCAGGAGATCACGATGGGCCATGCAAGGGCTTTGATAAACATTCAGGAACCTGAAACTCAGATTATGGTTTACAGGCAGGTCGTGAAATACGATTTTTCCGTTCGTAAAACCGAAGAAATCGTAAGAAAAATAGGTTCAGAAGATGGAGAAGGAACACCTGTTAAGAAAACAACCCCATTCCCTGATGAATACCGTGATTTAAAAAATCACCTTAACAAACATTTCAATACAGGTGTAATTTTTAAAATTAATGAACTCGGAAAAGGAAAAATTGAAATTCCATTTAACGATCCGAAAGATCTGGAAAGAATAATTGGAATATTTGACAAACTGAATCCGTGAAAATCAGCTAAATTTGGTATTTTGAAAACCTTTATTGCAGGATTTACGATTTTTTTTACTATACTTACCGGAAATCTGGCAGTAAAAGCTCAGCAGATAAACATTTCGAACGATAGTTTGCAGGTTGTGACGCCAGTACCAAAGGTAGAACGTTCACCAAAAAAGGCTTCGATTTATGCTGCGCTTTTCCCGGGTTTAGGTCAGATTTACAACAGGAAGTACTGGAAACTTCCAATCGTTTACGGCGGTTACGCCGGATTAATTTATGTTTTGGGCTGGAACAATAGTAATTACAAAGATTTTTTCCAGGGATACAGGATCATTGCCAAGTACAGTGATGCGGCATCCATGAAACCCGAAGAAAGGTTATTTTTAGATAAACTGATAAAAAATCCATCGATTAGTCTCGATAATGCGTCAACTTTTAAATATATTTCTACTCAGTTAAAAAGTGGAAAAGATTATTACCGGCGAAACAGAGATTTAACAATCATTGGTATTGCGGCTTTACACGTTTTAAGCATAATTGATGCCAGTGTTGATGCAAATCTTTTTGACTTCGACATCAGCGATGACCTCAGCATGAGGATTGAGCCGATGCCTGTTTTTTTGGGAGACCAAAATTTAGTAATGGGTTTTAATGTAGCAATTAAATTTTAAACGGAAGACTTATGAAGAAAATCAATTTAGGAATCCTGATTTTAACTTTGTTATTGTGCAAAATTACTGCAAATGCACAAATCAACAATTTACAGACTGATGCTTCAGCATTAAAAACTGAAATAAAAAATATCGATTCTCTAAAATGTGCTCTTCCAGATTCATTTCCTACCGATAATCTTGACACTGTTCTATCGGACAAACTGGATTCGATGGTTAATACATGGTATGTTCAGAATGCATTCGCTGTTGACAGTCTTGAAAATGCCTGCTTAGCCGACACTTTGCAAAGAGAATTACCCGATTCGGTCTATATCAGTCGGTTACAAAATTTAGATTCTTTTATCCCTCTCCCTTACAATGCATCGGTTAAGAAATTTATCAATTTTTACCTGAACCGGCGCAGAGGACAGGTATCTATTATGATGGGGCTCACCAATTACTATTTTCCACTGTTCGAAGAGGCATTGGCCAGGTATAATCTCCCAGCCGAATTGAAATACCTCCCGATTATTGAATCTGCCCTTAATCCAAAAATAGTATCAAGGGCCGGAGCTTCAGGGCTTTGGCAATTTATGTATGGGACTGCGAAAATGTACGGACTTGAGATCAATTCTTACATAGATGAACGGAATGATCCGGTTAAATCAACTGATGCGGCTGCTCGTTATCTTCGCGATCTGTATGCCATCTATGGCGATTGGCATGTTGTTATCGCAGCCTACAATTGCGGACCCGGAAACATCAACAAAGCTGTACGACGCTCCGGTGGCAAACAATCTTACTGGGAAATCTACTCCAGACTGCCAAAAGAGACAAGGGGATACATACCAATCTTTATTGCAGCCAATTACGTAATGAATCATGCGCAGGAGCATAATCTCAATCCGGTTCAGCCTACATTTAAAATACTTACCGATACCATAGTTCTTACGTCCTACCTGAATTTTGAACAAATTGCCGCTAATCTGGCTATACCAATCCAGGAAATCAGGCAGTTAAACCCTCAATATAAACGTGACATTATCCCGGCAAAATCCGACAAACCTTATGTACTTAAGTTGCCTGTCGATAAAATCTCGCCATTTATTGATAATCAGACCCAGATTTTTGCTTATAACAGGGATAAATATTTCCCCAATAACCAGATTGCTTTGATACCAGAGGAAAAGGGCTCCTCACGTTATAATTATAATACAGAAGGGAAGAAAAAAATAGTATATACCGTTAAACGGGGAGAAAATCCGGGTGAAATAGCCGGAAGATTCAGAATCAGTACCAGCAACCTTTGTGAATGGAATAATATCCACCATAATATAATCAGAGCTGGCCAACGACTTACTATTTATACCAAAGGTAATGCACCTCTTGCCAAAGCCGAACCAACTGCTGCAAAGCATGAAGTTTCGAAGGTAGAGGCTCACAGCGAGGTTGTACCTCAACAATTACAAAGCATCAGTGCTGAAAGCGCCCTTAACGGGGAATATACACTTTACACAGTACGCAACGGAGACAGTCTTTATACAATTGCCAAGCAATTTGCAGGCGTATCAGATCTTGAAATCAAATTATTGAATAAGATTAAAAACGCCAAAAGTCTGACTGTAGGTCAAAAATTAAAGATTCCGGTAAAGGCTTAAAGAGCTTAAGATTAAAGAAAACGGTTAAATAACAAGAGACCCGTGAAAGCTGCAATACAGTTTTCACGGGTCTCTTGTTTAATTGTTAGTCTGCACAGTAAGTGTACCTCAACAAAATGGCTCAATGACGGATCGTGCGGGTAAATTTTGCAACCGCTTTCAAATTGTTTAATATATATCAGCAGGCCTTTGGCGACGTGCAGCTGGTATGATAGCGCTAACTATCTGACAGTAATCATATAACAATAAAGATAACACGTGATTTTTTCGTAAACAGGTCTGCTGGTCGCCAGTCATCCCGGTACATCGGGACCGGCTGCAATCATTACAAAATCCAATTACCCATACCAAACGTCATAGAACCAATAAAATAAAGACTTCTCTACTTTGTAATGATCTGAAGCATTGGATGGGTTAGACCCAATGAAAGATTACCGGAAAATACAACATTGGCTTTCACTGATTCGGGGCTAAGATAAAGCTCCGACACGGACAGGCGGGCAAGTTTCCCATTCAGCTCAAATCCATAACCGAGCGTATAATGATTAAAAAACCGTGATAATTGCTTTTCGGTTTCCGATATATTTGATTTAAAAGGAATGGCAACCGATCGGGCAATCATTCTTTCAAGTTTACCGTTGAATAACCACTTTGCTGAACTCATCATCAGATTACGCGTCTTAATATCAAATTTCAGATCTTTAATACGCAGGGTTGTATCTTCGGGATTGAAATATGGAACTCCGGTAAGATAAAGGGTTCCTTTAATACTACCTGACACTGTCGTCTCAACAGCCATTCGCTCATTTGTTCCGTAAACCCTGAATGTCTCGAATTTAATCTTCCTTTTTCCAAAGACAAAAGTTGAATCGCCCATTTCTGCCGTGATCATCCGGTTAATCGTTGTATAGGGAATATCTGCCAGCAGGTTGATTTTAAAAGTATCGCTGGGCATTTTCAGCTGCTGGATATTTGGCAAGGCTGAGACCTTACCCGATGGAGGAACATTATCAAGTAAACACTCAACATCGGACGTAATTGCTGCACCTATGCGAATGTGTCCAGCCGATCCAGTAACTGGAACAAGGGCCACTGAATAGGGAGTAATCGATAACCAGGCATCATTGTAACCAGGAATTTTGAACGGATTGAACAACATACGCCACCCTTCTTCAGCAACACCTCTGAAATCGAAATTTTTTGTAATCACATCATCAATTTGTTGCGAAAATGCCTGAAGATTTGAAGGCAAAAACAAATTGGCGATGAATGTGACCGGAAATTCATAGCCGCCAATCTTAACCGCTGGCTTTTTTATCCACACATAACCATCCGATTTTGTGATTGTTTTAATGCTCCAATCACGGTTAATCGTTAGTTGGGTTTTGTAACGAATCTTGATTTGCCCTGTATATTCCCATGAATCAACTAAAGGAATACTATATCCGAATAACTTCACCCCTTTTTGAATGGATACGCGTAATGGCAATTCCCAGCTTAATTCATTGAGTTCAAAACTGAGTTTGACATCACCGTCTTTACATGCTTTAAATTTCAGGTTGTCACCGCTATTATCCACAAAGCTTGTGTCCTGATATAAAATGCTGTCTAATTGTTCATTAATGCGTGACTCAAGCTGTGAAACCTCGAGATCGGCATATAAATTTATAATTGATGTCTGAGGTTTACGGGGTATTGACTTGTAACTTTCGACGGGCATTGCAGGTTTAAATACCTTGCAACTATTTAAAAGAAACACACATACTAACAATGCGATACTCAGCATTGCAACTTTACGAAAAATCATAACTTACAAATAAAACTATTCTTAAAACAGCAGGGATCCCCTGAAGAACCCCTCATATTATATAAAATGAGCCCCGATTTATCGGGGTGAACCGAAGATCAACGAATTTTATACCATGTGACCATAAAAAAACAAATATAATAACACTTGAAATGTATTAAAAGAGAAGTTACCTTCCCGAATTTGAAAAAATTATCAGAATGAAGCGATTAATTCTTTAATAATTAAGCTCATTTTTGGTTCCGCCTTCATGGCCACTTCTTGCACCTCTTCATGTGAGATTTCAACAATTTCGCCAGGGACACCGCTATCGGTAATAATCGAAATTCCGAACACCTTCATCCCCATATGCCGGGCAACGATAACTTCCGGAACAGTTGACATACCAATCGCATCGCCACCAAGAATCCGGAACATTTTATATTCGGCCGGAGTTTCGAAAGTAGGACCCGGAACACCAACATAAACACCTTCCTTGAGGTCAATATGATTTTTCAATGCAATTTTGCGCGCAAGGTTTCGAAGATGAATATCGTAAGCCTGGCTCATATCGGGGAACCGCGTACCCAGCTCACTGATATTGGGCCCCAGAAGCGGATTATTGCCAAACATGTTGATGTGATCAGTAATCATCATTACATCGCCTACCATGAATCCGGGGTTAAGGCCTCCGCTGGCATTTGATACGAACAGCATCTTGATACCCAATTCATTCATGACGCGCACCGGAAAGGTAACCGCTTTCATATCGTATCCTTCGTAGTAGTGAAACCGGCCTTGCATTGCAATAATATTCCTGCCACCAAGCTTCCCGAAAATTAATTGTCCTTTATGACCGTCAACAGTCGAAACCGGGAAATTGGGAATATCCGAATATTTTAAGGTCTGAACAATTTCAATTTCATTTACAAGTCCGCCCAATCCGGTTCCCAGAATAACACCGGCTTCGGCGTTAAATCCTGTTTCCTTTTGAATAAAGGTTGAAGTTGCTTTTATTTTCTCTAACATATTTTAATATTTTTTGATCGAATTCTTTTCCTGCATTGTTCAAAAAACTAATTTTTAAAGGAATATAGTACATACTTTTTCGGATCGTTTCCGGGATATTTCCAAGATTACGGAATCTTACCATATCCTTTTCAGTAGTGATAATGATTTTTCTTCCGTTCGGAAGTGAATCAAATTTTGTTTTCAGCCTATCAATGTCTTTAACTGAATACAAGTGATGATCGGGAAAATTCATCTCGTGAATATCATGTGTCCCATGCATCAGGTAATCTTTTAATGTTAGTGGGTTTGCGATTCCGGTTATCATCAGTACGGTCAACCCCTCGACAAGCATAACCGATTTTAAAGTGATATCATCCGGAAAAACCGGGATTAACTTTCCATAATCAATCTTTGAGAAATACAGGTTCTGATAAGGCCTTATTTCGAGCTCCTTGGTGATTATACGCTCATCAATCGGCTTTAATTCAGGAGGACATTTTGTTACAATAATTATTGATGCCCTGCTTTTATTTGATGCCGATTCGCGTAAGTGACCATATGGCAAAAGAGAATCTTTGGTAATTAAATGGTTGTAATCGGTTAATAGGATATTAATTCCAGGGGTTACATATCTGTGCTGAAATGCATCATCAAGAAGTATCACCTCAGGCTGAAGTGGCATTGCCAATAATTTATCAATACCCCGCACGCGATTCGCGTCGACTGCTACCGTTAAATCGTTAAATTTCAACTTCATCTGTAAAGGTTCGTCACCCACCTGTCGCACTTTTGAGTTCTGTTCGACTAAATAAAAACCCCTCGTTTTCCGCTTATAACCACGACTTAAAGTAGCAACCTTAAAATCGGATTTCAACAATCTTGCGATGTATTCTGTGTGAGGTGTTTTTCCTGTTCCCCCTACTGTGATGTTTCCAATAGAAATTACCGGAATATTAAATTCACGCGAACGCAAGATCTTCAGATTAAAAAGTTCATTTCTTAAGCCAACAATAATACCGTAAAAGATGGATAATAATTTAAGAAACAGATATTTCACCTTGTCGTTTTATATATTAATCATATTTATTTTCCGGTTGAAAGTTACAATAACCATTGATTAAAAAAAAATTGAGGATACGAATATCCTCAATAAACAGCGTAAATACTCGCAACTAATTAATTTCAAGATTATAAGGCATTCGGGCATATATGCCGTTGGCATGAGCCTCACGTGAAAAATTCTCCCACAAATTGTATGATTCTCCCAGTTTTGATTGTAAAACACTGTTTTGTACCTTAGTGGAGAAGCTTTTCATGAGTTCTTCGAAGGTATCTTTCTGTTTTGGAAGCTCTTTAATTCTGAAATGTTTGAGCCCTGCTTTTGAGGCCGCCAACTTTACAGCATCATTCAGACCTCCAAATTCATCGACCAATCCATTCAGTTTACCATTATCTCCGCTCCATACACGTCCCTGACCAATTGAATCGATAAAGGAGGTAGATTTTTTGCGCCCATCGGCTACATGTGAGATAAAGGTCTCATAGGTCGACTCAACATAGGTTTGCATCAGGTTGATTTCAAATGGGGTCATCTTACGCGTGACTGAAGGCATGTCCGAATGTTCGTTTGTCGATACTTTATCAAACGTAATCCCAATTTTATCCGATAGCAAGCCGCTCAGATTCGGAATCGTACCAAAAACTCCTATCGAACCGGTAATGGTAGTTGGGTTTGCTAAAATAGCATCTGCACCACAGGCAATGTAATATCCTCCCGATGCCGCATAATCACCCATTGACACAACAACGGGCTTAACTTTCTGAGCTAAAACAACCTCACGCCAGATCACCTCAGAACCATAAGCCGAACCGCCCGGTGAATTCACCCTGAGAACGATCGCCTTTACAGCAGTATCAGTTCGCGCTTCGCGAATACCTTTCGATACTTCTTTAGAATCAATCTGATAGGGACCATCCGTTCCCCCGTCAATCTCACCTTCGGCATATACAATGGCAATTCTTTCTCTCGCCAATCCATTCGCATCAATTGTTTTGGGAACTTTATCATATTCGCTCACCGATATAACCGGAATTTCATCGTTTGCCCCAAGATTGGTCAGCTTCCTGAAGTCTGCCAATACCTGATCTTTATACTTTAGATTGTCGAAAAACTTATATTCCAACGCTTTATTTGCTTTTTGAAATGTCATTACCTCATCTGCATATTTATTAAGGCTATCAACAGGAATCGCCCTTCGTTCAGAAATCCCTTTCAAAACATGACTCCAGATGCTGTTCAGGTAAACACTGGTTTGCTCACGGGACGCATCGCTCATTTTATCAAACATGTAGGGCTCGACGGCAGATTTAAACTTGTTGTTTTTTCCGCGAACCACCTGCATTTCAATCCCGAACTTATCAAGTGCCTTTTTAAAGAAAGTATGCTCAGCATTTAGGCCACGGAAATCAAACATCCCCATCGGATTCATAATCAAGCTATCAGAAACCGTTGCCAGATAATAAGCCTTTTGAGAAATCATATCGGAATATGTATAGATAAACTTTCCGGAGGTTTTAAAATCGATCAGTGCGTTTCTGATCTCCTCAACTGTGGCATAGCCTGCGCTAATATCAGATAGTTCCAGAAAAACGCCCTTAATGCGGTCGTCTGTTTTTGCTTTTTCGATACAACTAAGTAT
>Ga0302215_10002804_pt1 | contig 11888 bp, 9 predicted proteins | sample II_Fen_N3_1_FD_194580 | JGI IMG/M metagenome (GOLD analysis project Ga0302215, IMG submission 194580) | Peat permafrost microbial communities from Stordalen Mire near Abisko, Sweden - II_Fen_N3_1 | ecosystem: Environmental > Terrestrial > Soil > Wetlands > Permafrost | place: Sweden: Abisko... | reverse complement strand
TATTTCAGGAAGAAAAAGGAAATACTCAGAAGTATTTCATTGCCGGACTACAAGGATTTATCAAACAAGGCATGCTAGAGCCAGAAGACTTTGTAAGTTACCTTAGCGGAAGTTTCGGCTCCGGATTCGGAACTTCATTCCTCGAAATTAATCAGGTAAGTAAAATCTTCGAATCTCGAGAAAAATACATACTGCCAAATTTCTAAAGATCAGAAACAAAAAAAGACGTTTTTACAACGTCTTTTTTTGTTTCTATAATCTATATAAACATCACCAACTAAATCTACAAATTGAACTTGCACATTAAGTGGTTTCTTAAACTCTTCTTCTGAATTCGGCACAAACCAACGCTGTAGCAACACCTACGTTCAGCGACTCGGAAGTTGCCTGACCTAGCGGGAAATTAGGGAGAAGCAATCGCTCGGTTACGAGCTTTTCAATTTCGGTCGAAATTCCGTTTCCTTCATTTCCCATCACAATAATTCCATGCTTATTCAATGTCTTATCGTAGATATTTTCGCCATCCATAAATGTGCCATACACAGGAACCTCTTGTGCAACAGATTGAAGAAAATCAACCAGACTGACAGTATGCACTTTCACGCGAGCGAGAGCGCCCATGGTTGCTTGCACGGTTTTTGTGTTGTAAGCATCAGCCGAATGCGTTGAACAAAATATATCAGTAATTCCAAACCAATCGGCTATTCGAATAATAGTTCCAAGGTTGCCCGGATCTTGTACATCGTCCAGTGCCAGACTTAGTTTTTGTTTCAGCGAATCTTTGTCCCAACTGTGATTTGGTTTCGCAAAAACGGCTAGAACACCCTGGGGACTTTTTTGATTGGAAATTTTACTCAGCTCGTTTTCATCAATTTCGATAATCTCGTCAGCTTCGAGCCGGGAGTGTTCCTTAAGCCAGGCAGAAGTTGCAGCCAATATTGAGCAATGAAAAGTCAGGGCAAGGTCGAGTACCAATTTTGTACCTTCGCCCACAAAAAGACCTGTTTCGTCCCGAAACTTCTTTTGAGACAAACTATTGATTAGTTTTATTTTATTTTTAGAGATCACAGCTTTTTTCTTTGTTTCATTTTCAAAACCCTCAAATTCATTATTTAACGTCTGATATATTGAGGGTTTTAGACAATATAATCAGAAATTTAATGTTACAAAGCTAACAAAGAAAACTTTAAAAAGCTATATTTGCAAAATATTTTTAATTCTTTTTTTTCCTGATTATGAAGATACGGTTTTTCGGTCTCCTTATTTTAATTACATTGCTGCTTTGGTCGTGCAATACGACCAAGTACGTGCCTGCCGGAGAATATTTGCTGAATAAGGTCTCCATAAAATCAGACAATAAAGAAATAAAAAATGATGGTTTAAAGGAATATATCCGCCAAACGCCTAATGCAGCAGTTTTCGGTGCATTTCGTATGCAATTGGGGGTTTACAACCTGGCTGGAAAAGACACTACCAAATGGATAAACAGAACACTCAAACGAATAGGTGACCCACCGGTGATATACAATGCCACATCAACCTCACTTTCGGTACAGCAACTACAAAAAGTACTTGAGAACAAAGGATACATCAATGCTAAAATTCAGACAGATGTGCGCTTTAAAGGCAAGAAAGCATACGTTAAGTACATTATTCACAGTAACACGCCATATAAATTAAATCAGTATAAAATAGACCTGAAAAACGAACTACTGATCAACACGGCAGCCGACACGGCTAAGTCGCTCATAAAGCCTAATATGCTGTTTGATGTCGATGTTTTTAATTCAGAAAGACAACGAATCACAAGCTCAATCAGGGAGCAGGGATATTTTAACTTCAACAAGGAGTTTCTGAGCTATTATGCTGACAGCACGCTTAATGCTCACAAGGTGAATATGACTCTGGATATGCAGGAAAACCTGAAACATTCGTCAGACTCGGTGAATAATGTAATTTTCAAAAAATTCAATATCCGAAAAGTAATTTTCTATACGAATACCGATGCGAATGTTACTACCGATTTAGAAAACAAGGTAGAAATGGACACAGTCACGTTTCGCGATTTTATACTCATATCTCCCAAAAAACGCATATTGAAGCTGGATGCATTAGTACAGAACACCTACATAAATCCGAAAGCTCTGTACTCTGATGAAGCTGTGGAAAAAACCTACTCTTCGTTGAACACACTGGGACCAATCAAGTATGTCAACATCAGCTTTAAAGAAGTTGATAAAAACTTACTGGACTGTTATATTGTCATCATTCCATCCAAAACTGTAACACTCTCCACAGAGCTCGAAGCAACATATTCGGCCGGATATTGGGGCGTGGGAGGCAACGTAAACACCGTCAACAGAAATGTATTTAAAGGTGCTGAATCATTATCCTTTCTAGTAAGAGGTGCTTTCGAAAAACAAGAAGTTATCTGGGCAAAAGAATATGGAGTTCAGGTTGGATTGAAATTTCCACGGGCTATACTTCCGTTCGGAAGTTATGATTTTAAGCGGAATATTCATGCCAACACCGAATTTACAAGCGCTTTCAGCTATCAAAGTCGCCCGGGTGAATTCACCACAACCAATGCCAGTGGAGGAATAACTTACTCATGGAATAGGAAACAATACCGTCACAGTTTTCAGCTGTTCAATTTAAGCTATGTACAAATTAACACCGAGCAAGCATTCCGTGACTTGTATCTGAATCCTACCAAACCACTATTCAACCCGTATAACTACAACGACCATTTTATCATGAGCATGGGTTACGGAGGTGCCTTCACTACGTTCAACGCCAACAGACCAATGCAAAATTACAGCACAGCGCGTTACACAATAGAAACAGCGGGCAATTTTCTGTACGCCCTGAGTAATATACTGGGTAATGAGAAAGTAGATGGATCGTATAAATTTTCAAACGTGCGTTACTCACAATATGTGAAAACGGAATTTAATCTGACCCATCATCAAATTTTCGACAAAAACAACCGCCTTGTTTATCATTTCGATGTCGGTGTTGGAATTCCCTATGGAAATGCCAATGTGATTCCGTATGAAAAAAGATTCTTCAGTGGTGGTGCCAACAGCGTAAGAGGTTGGGGAGAAAGCATGCTTGGCCCGGGTATTTACAACAGGATAACCGGTTCATCCAGAGATTTCAACCAGGTGGGTGATATAAAGCTGGACATGAATATGGAATATCGCGCTAAAATCTTTAAAATGGTGGAAGGTGCGCTGTTTTTAGACGGAGGAAACGTGTGGACCATAAAAGACTATGCCACTCAACAAGGAGGAACATTCAAATTTGACACCTTCGCGTCTCAAATAGCACTTGCCTATGGAGTGGGTATCAGATTCGATTTTTCATTCTTCATACTACGCTTTGATTTAGGAACTAAATTATACAATCCTGTTCTGAGCAGACGCGAGCAATGGCGGGTTAATCCGGGTTGGGACGATTTGGCATTTCACTTCGGGATTGGTTATCCATTCTGATTTTCGGCTACTTTCAGTGCTTTTATCCGCTTCTTTTCTAAAAGTAAAGCTTGTTTCTCCGCTTTTCTGTCGCCTAGTAAGTCGTATGATAAGCGGTGATAAGGAGTTGTTCCGAACTTCCGTATAGCATTCCGGTGCTTGACGGTTGGATAAGCTTTATTTTTATTCCAGTCATAATGAGGAAATTCGGCATGCAGTTGCTGCATCATTTCATCGCGATGTGTTTTGGCAAGAACCGATGCGGCCGCAATAGATAAATACTTACTGTCTCCTTTTACAATTGTTTGATAAGGAATATCTGCATACGATTTAAATTTATTGCCATCCACTATTATGAATTCCGGTCGGATATTGAGTTTATCCATGGCACGATGCATAGCCAGAATGGAAGCATTTAATATATTTATCTGATCTATCTCGCCGTTATCGACCAGTGCCACTCCCCACGCCAAAGCTTGCTGCTCTATGATAGGTCGTAAAGTGTCACGTTCTTGTTCGGAAAGTTGCTTGGAGTCATTCAGCAAAGGACAATCAAAATCTGTAGGCAGTATAACGGCCGCTGCCACTACAGGCCCGGCCAGACAGCCACGACCAGCCTCGTCACAACCACATTCGTATGTTTTCGAAGAATAATTCCCTAGCAGACTCATATTATTTTCTGGAAAGCATTAAGGCAAGCATTATTTATTTACATCAGACATGCGGTGATGATCCGAACCAAAAGCATCCGTCGATTTTGATTCCTCCCACAGTTTAGGAGCCAAATTCATTAATGGTTTATAGCATACAGATTCAGCTTTGGTTTTTGATTTTATCAGCGTGAACCGGGTATCCAACGCATTAAAAACATTGAGCAGTACACTTACAATCAAAGCATATTTTAATGCGCCAAACAATCCGCCAAAAATTTTATTTAATCCACCCAACGCTAATGAATCGAAAATCTTATCAAGCATCTTTGCTGTCCAAAGGAGTCCGATAGCAATAAGGATAAACAAAATAAGATACGCTAACGGAAGTGCCGTTTTTGGCGAAAAATGGAGATGATGAATCAGAAAGTCAGATACAAAAGGAGCAAATAGCCTGGCACCGAAAATACCTAACACAATGGCAGCCAACGAGGCCAGCTCTTTCACAAGTCCTTTGAACAAGCCAAAGATAAAACCTAAAGCAACAGGAACAAAGAGAATAAAGTCTAAGGTATTCATGTTTAAAAATTATATAGCACAAAGATAAACAAAAAAAGAATTAAATATAATTTCCGAAAAAGCCGACACGAAAGCTTGACGCAAAATCATTGAACTTAAGGCATTAAAATAATAAGAGTTTTATATTTTTATATGACAGTATATGTGTGATTTACGCTGAATATAGAGGTCTTTATAAGTATAATTCAGATCAACTTCAGACGGAGGAAATATTTCTGGCACAGAAATTGGATATGACTCAACAACAGAAAAAGACATTAATGATTTATTTTCGGGAAAAGAATAATCACCTATAAAAATTTAAGATTATGAAAGCAAAAGTAGCAAGCCTGTTGGTAGTTTTGGTATTAACCACTACTCAATCTATGGCACAGAAAAGAATTACTGTCCAAGCTCAAAACGATGATATAAGTAACAACCTTGACTTAAAAGCTGTATCAACAGTGTTTGGAGAATCCAGAAATTTAGAAGAATTTGAACAAAAATTGAATGACTACGACAGTGGCATTTCAAATCTTGATTTAAACAACGACGGACAGGTTGATTATTTACGTGTCATTGAGAAAAAAGACAACGATGTTCACGTTGTTGTTATTCAAGCCGTTTTGGACAAAGATGTTTATCAGGATGTAGCATCGATTGTTGTTGAAAGAGACAACGATAATAACACTACTGTTCAGGTAATCGGAGATCCTTACATTTATGGCGACAATTACATTATTGAACCTGCCTATGTTTATACTCCCTCTATTTTTTCTTTCTTCTGGGGATCTGCATACTTTAGCTGGCGTTCACCATATTACTGGGGATATTATCCAAACTATTACCGCTACCGTCGTCCATTCGAACTAAACGTATATTTGTCGAACGTATATATGCACATTAACCACAACCAACGTTACTATTATACTTCGTACAGAAGAAATGATCGTTATGATAATATTTACAGATCTATCAGACGTAACGACTACGCTGTCAGGTATCCGGATCGTACGTTTAGCAGCCGAAATATGAATGTTCGAAACAAAAGAGAATTTGAATTCAACAGAAACGGAGTTGTTCGAAATAATTATCAGGGTGTTTCAAACGGAGAAAGAAATGTAAGATCTAACGATAATAATTCAAACTGGAATAGCCAACGCAGTGCCGGTCAAAGAAGTTACACACCGTCGGATAACAATAGCAGAAGTAACACTTATCAATCGCGCAGCAACAATAACAATAACTGGCAAAATTCCGGAGGCAGTCGTAATCAATACAATTCAGGTACATCAACCTACTCTGCTCCGCGAAACGACAACAACACCAACGTGAATATTCAACGAAGTAACAACAACTATCAACCACGTGTAAACTCCGACAATAATAGTAGCAGAAGCAATAATAACGTAGTTCGTGAAAGTAGCAGAAGCAACAGCACTCCGCAGGTAGTATCGCAACCACGGTCGGCAGCTCCTCAAAAACAAGCCGAGAGTAGCTCGCGCAGCAGCGAATCCAAATCATCAGGTAGCTCGTCAGGAAGTCGTTCTGCCAGCGAAGGTTCAAGAAGATAAATACAAAGTATGATTTATAGATGTTTGTTTAGTTAACACAAGAATCGCTGAGAAATAACTCAGCGATTCTTTTTTGAATAAATCGATGCAAGGTATTCCTGCTCGGTTTGTCCGGGTGTTGGAATAAGTTCGGCTTTGTGCAAGCATTTCAGAGTTTCCAAATCCATGATGCTGGAGTAACCCGACCGGCAAATAATCTTTTTTGCACCCAGTAATACTGTTGCCATTTCAGCGTCTGGAAGATGAGCAACCAAACTTATATTTCCAACCTTTCGTTCATTCTTTCCTGCCTGTGGTTGACCGCAAACAATAAGCATCTTCTCTGTTCTGTTTTTATATTTTCGAATCAAAGCTTCTTCAAAGATCGTTCGTTGTGGCTCCACGCCTGAGATGACTGCTACGACGTCAAATTCGCTGTTTGATTGTATGTTTTCCATGTCCTGAAAACGAGATAGCACTCCGATAAACTTTGCATTAGGCGGCAAGGGATATTGATGAGCCAAATCGCCGGATAAGCCACCATTCTCTTTCCTATCGGGAATCCAGCATTCGTCGTACCGGTTGATAAATGCTCTATGAATACGGTGAACCAGCGGTTCGAGGATTTTCAGACCATGCGGCATCTTTACCATCAACTGATGGGTTATGTAGATGGATCGAACACGTTTATTCCACATACCAAAGCGATTGTCGGAGATAACCTGATCGAAATGTTCGGATTGAAGTAAGTTCCTCAACCAAAAATGCTCCCGTATTATCCCCGTGATAATGTTCGGAAAATTGAATACCATGGCTCCTACCTGCGATTTGCCGGCAGCATAATAAACCGCATAGGACGGAAATTCAATAAAGCGAAGGGAAGGAAACTCTTGTTGCAGAAATGCGAGCGGGAAACCATCTGCCACCACCACCGGCTCATGACCATCGGACATAAGTTTTCGGATTATCGGTACACAGCGCGTGGCATGACCCAATCCCCAGTTTAACGGGCAGATTAAGACTTTACCCCTAACCCCTAAAGGGGAATTTACCCCTAACCCCTGAAGGGGAACTACATTACTTCCGTCAGATATGTTCTTATCGTTGTTCATCTAAATATAAAACAAACAGTTCTAATTTTGTTCCCCTTTAGGCTTCGGCGTGAGCTCAGTCGAACGGGGTTAGGGGGTTTTATCACCCCGCTACCGAAACATCAAACCCTTTTGCTCTCACTTTCTCGGCGATGATGTTTAGTTCGTCTACGCTTACCTTTTGCAGATTTTTTGTGGGTGCTTCGCGGTCGAGACTGTATATCATTACCTGTTGCGGACGGATTTGTTCCAGCGCATGAATCCAGGCTTCCACTTCTTCGTCGGTAGTGTTATCAAGCTTTTCGCCCTGTACTTCCCCACGTAGGAACATGGTTTGGATAATCAGTCGTCCTTCAAATTTCTTCAGATGTTCGATAAACCAGGCAACAGTAATGTGTTTTCCAACGGGTTGATCCATCAGTTTCATGGTACGGTCGATGGCTGAGTCGAACTTCAGGATGTTATTGTCCACTTTGTTCAGGGCCGCGAAGATATGCGGTTTGTGTATGCGGGTGGAGTTGGACAGTACGCTGACTTTGGCTGTGGGGCAATATTTATTCCGCAAAGCGATGGTGTCATCTATAATTCCTTCAAATTCGGCATGCAGTGTAGGTTCGCCATTTCCGGCAAAGGTGATTACATCCGGAATTTGACCTTCGGCAACCATTTCGTGCAACTTGGCATCGAGTGTTTCGCGCACCTGATCGCGCGTTGGAATGGGTGAATCGTGCATGGTGGTGTTGAAACCACATTCGCAGTAAATACAGTTGAACGAACAGATTTTAGCATCAATGGGCAGCAGGTTTACACCCAGCGAAAGTCCCAGCCGTCGGCTGTGGATAGGTCCGAAAATTATTTGGTCGAATAAAAACATATAAACTAAGTGATTTGATAAACCCAGAATTAGTTTCTGTGAGATATTAATTGTTTTCGTGTTTGTAAAATAGCCCAAACCAAATTAACCATTCCGATTGTTATTAATCCTATTGATCCCAAAAATGACATATTACTTTCAAAATAAGGAATGGGGATTCCATCAAATATTGATAACAGAAGAAAAAGAATAACCGGGATTAAAGCTAAAATCCAAAGAAGTGTAATCGTTTTAATTCTTTCTCCAATTTTCAACAATAAGCTATTTAATATGCAAAAGATAAACATAGGTAGAGGAAAAACACATAATGCCATTAACACAGAAGTGGTATCTCCTTTTTCAACGATATCCGCTTTTATATAGATACCCAGAAATGAAAGCAAAACACTGGTAATTAATGTATATTTAAATTTCATTTATTTCTCAACTGCTATTTTATAACTTTATAATTATTCGTTCCCCGAGCGTCTTCGATAGTTGCTTTTTCACCACTTCCAGCTGGCTCATTTCCTGCATAATTTCATCTACCATCGCATCGTTCTTTGCGTCATTGGCAGCTTTCATTTGCACCAGCTTTTGTTTTATCAGGTCGAGAATCAGCATGTTTTTGAATTCGAATACTACACGCGGAACTAACTCCAGCAACCTGTCGGCATCGGCTTCCACCTTTTTTATTTTGGAATGGATGCGGCTCAGGGTATATTTTTCGGAAATCAGGTCGGCGGTAAGCATGCTTATTTGCCCGTTTTGATGATACAGGAAGAAATGTCCGGCAGCAAAATTTTCCTGTTTACAGTGTATCTTGTATTCTTCGAGCATCAGGGCATGAACAGGATTATCGAAATGCAACTGGTCGCGTTCCAGTTCTTCGAGTATGTAGTCGCCCACCGTGACGGGTTGCTCTTTGGCTTCGTCGGCGTAAAAGAACACTACTTCACCGTGCTTAATGAGTACCTGCAGAATGTTTCGTTCCTGTTCTTCGAACCTGGAAGTTGCAACGCCCGATTCGTGAGCAAAAAATTCGTCGGGCGAAGGCATATCCGGTGCGGTGTTCGACCGTCGGGTAGCATTTCTCTCCTGCTCGTTGGTTTTGAGTTTGTTTATTTCGTAGTAGAGCATTTGCTCCTCTACGTTCAGCAGTGTGCTGCATTCTTTCACATATTCACCACGAATGGCTGTATTGGGAATAATGGCAATGCTTCGTACAATGTCCAGCACCAGTCCGGCACGTTTTACGGGATCATTACCCGCGTCGGCCAACAGCAAGTTGGTTTTGAAACGGATAAAGTCGGATGCATGGCGTTCTACGTATTCGATAAAGTCGGACGCGTTGGTTTTACGGGCAAAAGAGTCGGGGTCATCACCGTCGGGCAGAAGCAGGACTTTGATATTCAATCCTTCTTCCAATAGTAAATCGATACCCCGGATCGAAGCTTTGATACCTGCCGCATCGCCGTCATAAATCACCGTTACGTTTTCGGTGAAACGGTGGATAAGGCGGATTTGCCCGGGGGTAAGCGACGTACCCGACGATGCCACCACGTTTTCGATGCCGCTTTGATGCATGGAGATAACGTCGGTATATCCTTCCACCAAAAAGCAGCGGTCTTGCTTGACGATGGATTGTTTGGCAAAGTAAATGCCGTAAAGTTCATTGCTCTTGTGGTAAATTTCCGATTCGGGCGAGTTGACGTACTTCGCCATCTTGTCGTCCTTCTTGAGGATACGTCCCCCGAAAGCCACCACTTTGCCGGATAACGAGTGTACGGGAAACATAACACGACCACGGAAGCGATCGGCCAGATAGTTATTGTCGCCTTCGAGCGTAAGGCCGGTTTTTACCAGGTATTCTTTGTTGTATCCGGCCCGGATGGCGGCTTGGGTAAATGCATCGCGCTGTTCCAGACTGTATCCGAGTTGGAACTTCTGGATAATATCGTCGCGGAAACCACGTTCGCGAAAATAACTGAGCCCGATAGCTTTTCCGTCGAGGTTATTGTGCAGCGTGTGCGTAAAATGCTTTTGCGCAAATTCGTTGACCAGAAACATGGATTCGCGGTCGTTGCGCACAGCTTGTTCTTCGGGACTGAGCTCACGTTCCTGCACTTCGATGTGGTACTTGCGGGCCAGGTATTTCAGGGCTTCGTAGTACGAAATCTGCTCGTGCTCCATGATAAAGTGCACCGAGTTACCGCCTTTGCCGCAACCGAAACATTTGAAAATGCCTTTGGCAGGCGACACGATAAACGACGGTGTTTTCTCGCCATGAAACGGACAAAGCCCGAGCAAGTTGACCCCGCGTTTCTTCAGGGTAACAAAATCGCCGACTACATCTTGTATCTGGGCGGCTTCGGTTATGCGGTCTATGGTGGGTTGATCAATCATTTTTAGTTACGAGTTACAAGTTACGAGTTACAAGCCAGGAAAAGAGCAGACGGAAACAAGTAAACAGGATCGAAAATTGAAATACAAAACTACGGATTTTATTCAACAAAACTACTAGAAGGAAGGTTTAAATTTGAAAGTAACCAGTAGCAAATTAAATAACTACCGCTCTGGTTACAACAAGAAATAGCCACAAAACTAATTCATCTCAAAAAAAATATGTATGTTTGCATTATTGAAAAAAAGTAAAGAATATTTAATCGTTTTTTATTCAACAAAAAGAACAGAACAATGAAAAAAACATCTTTTTTGGTGGCAAGCGCCTTATTAATCTGTGGCTTTACTACTTCGCTTAAAGCTCAGGAAGCTATCACAAACATTTTTAAATCGGGGTTGGCCGACCTGAATACCGTAGCTAACAGCTACCTGCGACCTGCCGGAAACAGTCTGTCTGCCGGACTGGGATCTAACTGGTATAACACTGCCGATGTGCATAAAAGCTGGGGGTTCGACCTCACCATAGGCGGTAGCGTGGTGGTGGCTCCTCAGTCCGAAAGAACGTTTGACATCACCGGACTTCAGAACCTGAAACCGACTGTGGCAGGAACCACGCAGGCACCTACCTTTGCCGGAAAAGGCAGCGGAGTGGAACTTAACCTGATGCAACCCCACTTCCTGAAAGACGGTACTACCGTAAACCCTCTGTGGAATAACGGAACGGGCAAAATCGTATCGTTTACCACCCCAAAGGGCGTATCGAAATACATACCGGCTCCTACGGTGCAGCTTACCATCGGTCTGCCGATAATCAACGACGTAAGTATCCGCTGGATGCCTACAGTAAAAACATCGGATGCCAAAGTATCTTTCTGGGGGCTGGGGATTAAACATAATTTCAAGCAATGGATTCCGGGTGTGAAACTGCTTCCGTTCGATGCATCGGTGCTGGTAGCTTATACCAAGCTTAATGCAGACTATTATTTCCCGGCTGAGTCGCAAATTACACCCGACAAACTGGTAGGTGGAAGCTTGGGCTACATAGCCGACCCCAATCTGAACAACTACAGCACACAAAGCATGAAAATCAACACTAAAGCATTTACCACCGGAATAGTGCTCTCTAAAACACTGTTGTTCTTCACCCCTTACATTGGAGCCGGAATAGTAAAAACCAACTTCGATGTGGTACTGGCCGGTAATTACCCAACGTTGGGCGACCCTGTGTTGAGCGGAGGAAGCTATAAAATGCAGATAAAAAATGTGGCCGACCCGGTAAAAGTAACCGGTAGCGAAACCATGCC
>Ga0302215_10002801_pt1 | contig 11898 bp, 13 predicted proteins | sample II_Fen_N3_1_FD_194580 | JGI IMG/M metagenome (GOLD analysis project Ga0302215, IMG submission 194580) | Peat permafrost microbial communities from Stordalen Mire near Abisko, Sweden - II_Fen_N3_1 | ecosystem: Environmental > Terrestrial > Soil > Wetlands > Permafrost | place: Sweden: Abisko... | reverse complement strand
TAAAAGCATAAGCGCAATCGCTATGATAAATGATAATCAAATTAAAGTTAAAAAGGTCTTTAGTGCATGAAAAAGTTATTTTTAATAATAGGATTAGTGTTGGTTTTTTCAGCTCCCGCTTTTGCGAGTTGTGATTACCTCAATCATTGCGCTTCTGATTCTGGGGATATTTGGACGCCACCTTTTGTTGAGCAGTTTGCGCAAAACATTATAAAAAATGAGATTAAAAAAGCCACAGGGCAGGATTTTGAAGTCGTTTTGCAGGCTTCGGGGATTCCAAATTTATTAGGTGGCAAGTTTAAATCGCTTGAAATTACAGGCAAAAAGGTCGTAATTCAAGGGTTTCAGTTTTCATCACTAAGGCTAAAGACGCTTTGCCCATCTGCATCTATAGATGTAAATTCAAGACCGATTAAGGCTCGCGAAAACCTTGTTGTGGGAGTTTGGGCTGAACTTTCAGCGCAGGATTTAATAAATACTATTTCATACGACAATTATCTCAAGACGGCAGACAGTGCGGATTTATCAAAAATCGGGATTAGTTCATACAGAATTTATCCCTCGACAATCAATGTCGAAAACAATTTACTGTGTTTTATGATAAATGCTTTGCCGTTTGGTAAATATCCTCCCTATGACCTTTCAATCAACGCTGATTTAAGGGTTCGCGACGGAAGTATTGTTTCTTCAAAAGTCAATTTGATTAATCTTTATACAGGATTTGATTTGACTCATTTTTCTGATTTTGTGGAGGCTATTAACAACTTACATTTCCCATTTAGCCTTACAGGGAATGACAAATCTGAATTTCAGATACAAAATCTTAGTATCGTGGGGAACCGAATATTTATAGATGCAATGATTTTTGTTCCCAAAACTTAATTTTGATTTATAATGATTAGGTAAATAATCGTTGCCTTTCAGATTAGATTAATAAGGCGATTGGGTAAGGATAAAAGGTATTTTATAAATGAAAAAATTGTTGTTATTGCTAAGTTTGATGGTTCTATGTTCAGCGCAGGCGTTCGCGGCTTGTGATTACTCGACTATGTGTCAGCCTAAGGCTTATGATTTGTCTTCTCGTGGTTGCCAAATCACGTCAAACATAACAGGAGCTACGTTTCTGGCAGAAAAAATTGCGCAAAGCATAATCAAAAAGGAACTAAAAAAAGCTACGAGAGAACGATTTAAGGTCGAACTGAAATCTTACAGCGCTCAAGATTTGTTGAACGGAAGATTTAAATCACTGAAGATTTCCGGCAAAAATCTTGATATTGATGACGCTTATTTGACTTCTTTTGAGGCAAAAACTCTTTGCGATTTTAACTACGTTGAATTGGTTAACAATTCAATAAAATTTAAAGAAAATTTGCTTATGGGAGTCTCTATACAAATCTCTGACACAGATTTGAGAAGGACTGTTCAATCGGCAGGTTATCTTGATAAGCTTAACAAAATTAGCCTTTCTGCGATGGGAATGACGTTCTTCAAACTCTCTGGTGCTGATGTTCAGATTAAAAATAACAAGCTTTATTTCACCGTAAAGTTGACTTCGCCACTTTCTGCGAAGCCGATACCGATTGTGGTTCGTGCTGATTTGAAAGTTCAAGACGGAGATATAGTTATTACAAAAGTCGATTTGGTTAACCTATATACAGTAGTAGATTTGAGTAAAGTTACTTATCTTCTGAATGCGCTTAATCCATTGACTTTTTCAACTGATATATTGAACAACAAAAATTCAAAAATGAATATCAATTCTGTTGACATAATCGGTGACAGAATCTTTTTAACCGGGACTATTTTTATTCCGAAAAATTCATGCAGTAAATAATAAAGGTTTAAATCATGAAAAAATGGGTGTTATTGTCAACAATAATTATGCTTTGTGCAAATCCTACTTTTGCTAGTTGTGATTTTGCAAATTTTTGCCCGCCTCATAAGTATGGTTTGTCAACCAAGACTGGACAAGCCGTTTCTCAGAAATTCGGGGTTACCCGTTTATCTGAATTGATAGCTCAGGCGAGTATTAAAGATAATTTGAAAAAAACTACGGGGCAGAATTTTGACGTTGTTGTAAAGTCTTTCAGTTTTCAGGATTTTATTCACGGAAGGTTCAAATCAATCCTAATTTCGGGTAAAAATATCAACCTCGAAGGTGCCTACCTGACCTCTTTGGAGTTGAAAACTCTGTGCGACTTTAATTATGTTCAGGTAAATCGAAAAACAATAAGATTCAAAGAAAATATGATTATGGCGTTTTCGACAGAAATTTCTGATGCTGATCTGGTGAAAACCATGAAGTCTAACGGCTATTTGGACAAGTTAAATTGTGTGAATGTTGAAGGTTGCGGAATAACGTTTTTTAAACTTTCAGGTGCAGATGTTCAAATCAAAAACAACAAGTTGTTTTTCACTGTAAGGGTTACTTCTCAGCTATTGTTGGCAAAACCCTTAGACATCGAAATGGCTACCGATCTAAAAGTAGAAGACGGGCGGATAGTTTTTACAAAGGTTGACTTGGGAAGCTTGTCCACAGGTGTTGATTTGAGCAAGGTTGCTTATCAACTAAATGCAATGAACCCATTGACATTCTCCTTAGATGTGTTGGAAAATAAAGATACGAAAATGTGCATCAAAAGCGTCAACATTGTAGGTGATAAAATTACCGTAAAAGGAAATATTTTCATTCCGAAAAATTCCAAGTTAATAAATTAAAACGGAGGAAAGATGGCAAAGAAGCAACAAGGCATGACAAACTGGCAAAAAATTGGTCTAACATCGTTGGTAATAGGAACTTTTGCATTTATAAAGGTGGCTTTTTTCCCTGGAGTGGAACAGCCGCAGCCCAGTAACGAAGTTGTAAAGGAAGAAGTAATTCCAAAACACGAAGAAACGAACCAAGATGTTCCAAAGTCTTACGTGAATGTTTATTTTATCGGGCAAAACGCCGATAACGACGAAGTTTATAAAATAGTAAAACGCGAATACAACGCCCAAAAAGAAGGCACAAAACTTAGATTTTCTATCGAAAGTTTGTTGAGAGGTCCGAACAAAAAGGAAAAGGCAAAAGGTGTTTATTCTGAAGTACCTGCCGGCACAAGGCTTATCTCTATGGAAGAAACTCCGAGCAAGATTGTGATAAATTTGAGCGGTGATTTTGATCAAGGCGGTGGAACCGACGGACTTTATAAAAGATTGTACCAGCTGATTAAAACAGCAAACAAAAATACGACACTAGATGTTTATCTTAATATAAACGGCAAGCAGGCAGACGTTGTCGGTGGTGAAGGCATAATGCTTAACCAACCGCTTAACGAGAAATCTTTGGATGATTAATTTATGGAAAAAGACCTTGATTACTACATGAATTTAGATTGGACCATAGTCGAAGGACAGGATTTGGATTTTAACGGAAATCCCTATCACTTCATTGAGATTGAAGAAATCCCAAGCTTTACGTTCTGCGCCAAGACCATTGAAAGAGCGAGAGACAACTATAAGAACCAGCTGAGGCTCTCATTGATGTTGATGATTGAAGATGGTGATGAAATCAGAGAACCCGGCGATGAAGAAGAAGACATCGATTGGGAAAGCATCTGTCCTTAGTGAGTTAGTCAGGTTAATATAAAGGGTTTTGCCATGAAAAAAATATTTGTAATTGTTTGTAATCCAAAACAACACAGCGAAAAAGAACTTTATGTTCAGACTTATATTGAAGAAGCCAAAAAGGCTGGGAATGAAGTAAAAATAATCAATTTGTACGACCTTGATATAGATTATTTGCGTGCGAATGGCGATAAGATAGATGATTCGCTCACTGCCGAGTTGCAGCAGGCGCAAGACAATGTTGTTTGGGCTGATCAGTTGGTTTTTGTTTACCCGATTTGGTGGCTTGCAATTCCGGCGTTGTTAAAAAGTTTTATTGAGAGAGTTTTTGTCGAGGGAGTTGTATCTCATGAGGGAAAAATGGGTCCGGAACCTTTGATGAAAGGTAAAACTGCTGTAATTATGCAATCTTATAGTATGCCATATTTTTATATGAAATATTTTTGTCATGACGTTGTGATGAAGTGGTGGAAAGTTGTTCTCACTACTTGGTGCGGCCCAAAAATTGTTAAAAGATTCGATTTTGATTTAATTGACAGCGTGAGCGAGAAAAGAAAACAAAAATGGGTTAATGACGTTAAGAAATTTGTAAAAACGTTATAAATTTTTGGGAGTACTTTTTCTGTTTGATTAATTCAAATCCGAAATCTTCCCATTTTACTTCTGTTACGTGCTCTAAAATTACAATCCCGCCTTCGTTTAGAATCGAGCTTTCTTGGATTTTTTTCAAGCTGTCCTCATAAATTCCGCTAAAATAAGGTGGATCGAGATAAATCACATCGAATTTTCTTGTAATTCTCGGCAATATTTTTAAGCTGTCTCCGATTAATAAATCAGGAGTTATGTCTAGATTGGTATAATTGTCTTTTAGTATTCTTGCGACTTTTGGGTTTTTCTCTATCGCTACCGTTCTCAAGAACCCTCTTGAAAGTGCTTCGAGCCCCATAATGCCAGAGCCTGCGAACATATCAAGGAAGAATTTCCCTTCGAAGTCTATCATTGAAAAAAGAACGTTAAAAATGCTTTCTCTAATTTTAGAGAGAGTAGGTCGAACTATTTTTTCGTCGGGTGCTGCTACTTTGCGCCCTTTGTATATTCCTGCTGTTATATTCATAAAGATATTATAACAAAAAAGTAAAGGGTAGATAGAATTAACTATTTACCCTTTTACATATTAAATTTTTTTAGTTAGCTTAGTTGTTGCTCAACACCAATTTAAGTGTAGCTAAGTTTTTGATAGAAAACATTCTGTGTTTGTTTTGTTGGTTTTCAGTGATGCTGAAAATTCTTACCATACGTTGAATTTCTTCAACATCTTTTCTAGAATTGAATTTATATACGTTACAGATTGGGTCTGAAACTACTGACATCATTGTGTTTAATTCTTGTTCTTTCATAATATCCTCTCTTAAACTGTGTATATTATATTAAAAACATTTGAGCCCGAATTATTGCCTTTTATGTTAAGCAATATTGCGAGAGTAAATATAAAGGATATACTTGCGTTTTCTGCTAATTTTTTTGTTAAAAATGTAACAAAATGAAGAAAATATGCAAAAAAACTCAAAAAACCCTAAAAAATTTGAAAAAAACACTTGAATTTCTTTTAATTTTGTATTACTATGTTCTTAGTAGTTTACCCAAATTAAATATGGAGATAGAATTTATGATATACGGTGTTTTAGAAATGGAAATTATGAACTCAATCTGGAGTTTGCACGAAAAAAACGAAGACTCAAACATCTCAGTTGCTGATATTGTTGAATCTTTAGGCAATAACGAAATCGAAAGAGCTTACACAACAATCAAAACTGTTATGGACAGATTGGTTTCAAAAGATATCCTTGTTAGATACAAAGATGGTAAAAAATTCTTTTATAGAAGTACAATCGATAGAAACGAAGCTGCGAAGCAATCTATTGAAGAAGTTTCAAACCTTTTCTTCAACGGCAACCAAATCCAAATGCTAAGATTCATTGAACAAGGATGCGAAACCGTTTTGGTATAAGCTCTTGTGATGGCTAAAAAAGATTTTAATAACGACAGAAAGTATGTTTCACGGTTGATTTATATGGTTTTGACCGAACATTTGTCTGTCAAAGATGCAATTTTAAAATTCCCAAAAGATATAAACGATTCGACGATTAAAACGGCTTATCATGCACTTATCCACTTTGAAGCAGACGAAGACTTTCGTCGGCAAGATTTGGACTACAAAGACGAGCAGGACGATTATTTGGAATTCATCGCTCAGATTATGCAAGAAGGTAAAGCTCTTCCCAAAAACATAATTAAGAGTTATGATAAATATTATAAAAATATAGACACGCCTCATTCTGAAAGCGTGAAAGGTTTATTGAAGGGTTTATGCAAGTTTTTAAATGTGTGAAAAAGAGAATTGCACAGAATTTAGTTGAATTTATCTTTGTGTTACCAATTTTGTTGGTTTTGACGTTGGTAATTTTTGAAACCGCTCTTTTTTGGCAAGACGTAAATTCTGTTTATAACCTAAACGCAGAAATCAATGCAAATGCGGCCCTCGCTGACACAAGCAATATGGCGCCTGGTAGCAGATGTACCGCAGCAACGACAGCATTAGCTTTTCTGGAAAAAAGAGATTCAATGATTTCTTTGAACAACCCGACTTATAACGACTCAGCAGCGATAAATGATGCCAGTTTGGTTACAGACGGCAGCGAACCTTTTGCTTTGTACAAATTTACGGCCAATCCGATTACGGTCGGAGGCGTTACAAAGCCACAGGTTGCCCTGTGGGTGGATTGCAGAAGTCCGTTTGAAAAAGGAATAATGACCCAAATAGAGTTTTTCCATAAGACAATGCTCATTCAGGCGACCATTCCGAGCTTCGACGGCGGAGCAGGAATAGTCGTAATCCCAAAAAATATTTTCATCGCAAGCCCGAAGCTAAGGACGCTTAGACATTATTAAATAGAGTTGGCTTGCTACTTTTCTGTTATAATTAAGAAATCAAAATATTTGCGAGAGAGGTCAATATGGCTAAGATAAAATCGAAATGGATATGTCAAGAATGTGGGTATGAAGCGGCAGGGTATTTGGGCAAGTGTCCTGAATGTTCTACTTGGGGAAGCTTGGTGGAAGAAATCCAGCAGAGCTCTGTTCAGTCACTTTCTAATGTTGCCCAGGCAAGTTTTTTAAACACTCAAAAACCTTATTTGCTCAACGAAATCGAATTGAGCAATGAAATCAGAATGAGCACTAATATTTCAGAATTTGACAGGGTATTAGGCGGAGGCTTGGTTCAAGGCTCACTTGTTCTGATTGCAGGAGACCCCGGCATCGGCAAATCTACCTTGATTTTACAAACTAGCGGACTTTTATGCAAAAACGATAAAAAAGTTTTGTATATTTCGGCAGAAGAATCTTCTAATCAAATAAAATTAAGAGCGGACAGACTCGGAATTAAAGCTGAAACTCTTTATATATACCCTCAAACAAATTTAGAATTTATAAAAAAAGAAATCGAAAATATTAAACCTGACGTGGTTGTCGTTGACAGTATTCAGGCCATCTACACCCAAAATATTGCCAGTTCAGCTGGAAGCGTTTCTCAAATCCGTGAGTGTTGTAATTTTTTAATGCAAATGGCTAAAAACGAAAGTATCACAGTGATTGTTATAGGTCACGTAACCAAAGACGGAAACATTGCCGGACCAAAAGTTTTGGAGCACATGGTTGATACGGTAATTTATTTTGAAGGCGATAAGTATAAATCTTACAGACTTTTACGTGCTGTAAAAAACAGATTTGGAAACACATCAGAAGTAGGAATCTTTGAAATGCAAACCAAAGGGCTTGTCGAAGTCACAAACCCGAGCGAGTTGTTCCTAAATGAACATTCCGAGATTACCACACCAGGAAGCGTCATAATCGCGACCAGCGAAGGCACACGTCCGCTCCTCGTCGAAATTCAGGCACTTGTCGGCACAACTCCTTATCCTACACCACGTAGAGTCACAAACGGGGTAGACTTCAGCAGAGTATTGCAAATTTTGGCGGTCTTGGAAAAAAGAGTCGGGTTGAGTCTTTCAAAGCAGGACGTTTACGTTAACGTAATTGGTGGAGTGGAAATCTCAGAGCCAGCAGCAGATTTAGGTATAGCACTTGCCGTTGCAACTTGCGCTCGAGATGTCGTTGTAGATTCTCATACAGTAATTATCGGTGAAATCGGGCTTTCAGGTGAAATAAGAGCCGTTAACAACATCGAAAGAAGGATTAACGAAGCGCAGAAATTAGGGTTCAAAAAAGCAATAATTCCTGATGCAAACGGAAAATTCGACCAAAAAATCGAAGGAATCGAAATCGTAAGGGTAAAACGTCTGATTGACGCGATTACTTCCTGTGTTTCAAAAGTTGGGTAAGTTCTTTCTTCTCTTTAAATTGTTTGAATATGAAGCCTCGGAAAAGAAGGCTCCTGTGGAGTTTACGAAGTAAACTCTTACGTGTCTTGGATTATGTGCAGTGAGCAGAAGCGTGGTTCTGCTCACAGGGACGAGTTTCACTTCGTTCACTCTTGCACAAATCCGCTCGCTGACGTTAAGTTACGTTTTATTCTAGGTGCGTAAGAGTCACTATTGGAGACCTGCGCTGAAGAGTGGTAAATTATTGCAGAGCCGTGCCGCCATTTTCTGGGCTTTCGCCTCGCTACAAGCGAGCCGAATGAAGCCTCAGAAAAGAAGGCAAAAAAAGGCCGACTGGGAAGTCGGCACAATTAAACGTTACGAAATTTTTGGGAAAATAGGTTTATATCTTTTTCAATATCCTTTTCAGGTATATTTATTTACTAAGCGCTAAATATTTTGAAGCCTCTGTCAATGTTTTTCTCGATTACTTTTTTAACAGAGTCAACTTCAGTTTGAATAGCTGTGTGTTCTGTATTTATGTTTTGTAAGCTTAGATCGTATTTTTTATCTTGGCTTTGGATTTCTGCTGTTTTTACTCCGTAATCAGCTTCTGCTCTTGCCAAATCAGTATCGTCAGTTTTCGTTACAAGTTCATTGTCGCCATCTTTCCAAGATACATTTTCAAACTCACCTTTTGCGTCTTCGCCTGCAGTTGCATTCCACTTTTCAAGGTGCAAGTTGTTGTTGTTGAATTGGTCATACAACCAAGAGCTATCTTTAAGTTTGTCATCGCCAGGAGCGTTGTATCCGTTTTTTGCAATTTCATTATACATATTTGTATACCAAGTTACTTTTGATGAATCATAATTAGTTTTGCTAGGGTCTGTTTCAACGTTATTTTTTGCCAAGAAAGTTGTCAAATCGCCTTTTCCTTTGCTGTCGTCAAAAGATTTTCCAACCGCAGCTGAAACGATAAGTTTTCCAGTAGAATCTTTCAATAATCGTTGAGATTCAGTTGAAGAGATTGAGCCGTAGCTTGTCAACATTGATGCTGTTGCATCTATGTATGTTGACTTACCAGCCGTCACGCCTGTTTGAATAACCAATTTGCTTTTATTCAATGCATCTGAGTAATCTTTTGCAGCTTCTTCAGATCTTGTTGCAAGTCTGATTTTGCTGTTTGAAACACTTTGTGCTTGGTATTCCAAATCAGACATTCTAGCTGTTAAAGATAACAATCTGCATTGTGATGCTGACATACCCATTGTAGTACTCCTTGATTACCTAGAGGAAAGATCGTAACGTATTTTTTGTTTTTCCCTATATTACTTATATCGGCAGATTAATCAACATCTTTAATTCATGCCCCCTTCATGTTAAGAAAAGTTTACAAAGCTAGTTTTTAAAGGGTTGAAAAATTGACAAAAGGGACTTGCAAAAATGAGTCTAGACATCCGGTCTATCTGGCGAGGCGAGTGTGGAGGGTTGAAGGGTTTTATGTCCATGTTATAATTAGATAGATTATGAGGGTGCGGAAATCCAGTTTTCGTATATTCAATAAATGGAGAGGACTTTTTATATATTATGTTGAAACTATTATTGAAATTGTTGGGCGATCCTAACGAAAAAAAAGTTAAAAATATAATGGGAATTATTGACCATATAAATGCTCTTGAGCCCGAATTTGAAAAAATGAGCGATGATGAACTAAGAGCAAAAACAGTCGAATTCAAAGAAATTTTAGCAACAAGAAAAACAGCCGAAGAATTTTTGGCAGATAGAGCTTTGGAAAAAGAAGCGCTTGATAAAATCCTACCAGAAGCTTTTGCTACAGTGAGAGAAGCCGGTAAAAGAGTTCTGCAAATGCGTCACTTTGATGTGCAGTTGATTGGTGGATACTTCCTGCATAACGCCCATATCGCTGAAATGAGAACCGGTGAAGGAAAAACTCTAGTTGCAACTCTCCCTGCATATTTGAATGCGCTTACTGGTAAAGGTGTCCATGTAATCACAGTAAACGATTACTTGGCAAAACGTGACAGCGAATGGATGGGTAAAATATTTAAATTTTTGGGGCTTACCGTTGGCGTTGTGCTTTCAGGTGCTCGCGGAGATAATGAGTTTGAAGACAAAAAAGCGGCTTACGCTTGTGACGTTACTTACGGAACAAACAATGAATTTGGGTTTGACTACTTGCGAGACAACATGGCAGGAAGCCTTGAGCTGCTTGTTCAAAGACCTTATAACTACGCGATAATCGATGAAGTCGACAGTATCTTGATTGATGAAGCGAGAACTCCTTTAATCATAAGCGGAAGACTTGAAAAATCTGCTGAAACGTACAGAATTATGGCGAAAGTTGCTCCAAAACTTCAAAAAGATTTGGATTACGAAATCGATGAAAAAAATAAAAATATAATTTTAACAGAAGAAGGTATAGACAGAGCGCAAGAGCTTGTTGGCGTGGACGATTTATTTGATATTTCAAACCAATACGCTCACCATTTGCTTCAAGCGTTAAAAGCAAAAGAATTATTCACTCGGGACAGCGATTATGTTGTAAAAGACGGCGAAGTTGTTATTGTAGACGAATTCACGGGACGTTTGATGGACGGAAGACGCTGGTCCGACGGACTTCATCAGGCGGTAGAAGCGAAAGAAAACGTTAAAATTCAAGACGAAACCCAAACTTTGGCAAGCATTACTTTCCAAAACCTTTTCAGACTCTACCCTAAATTGTCAGGTATGACAGGAACAGCGATGACTGAAGAAGCCGAATTCGGGAAGATTTATAATCTTGAAGTTACTTCTATTCCTACAAACAAAGATGATGTCAGAATGAATTTTGCTGATGTGATTTATAAATCTGAAAAACAAAAATATTTCTCTGTTGTGGATGACATAATTGAGATGAATAAACTTGGACGACCGGTTTTGGTTGGTACAATCAGTATCGAAAAATCCGAGTACATTTCTGATTTGCTTAAAAAGAAAGGTGTTAAACACAACGTCTTGAACGCAAAGCATCACGAAAAAGAAGCTTATATTATCGCTCAGGCAGGTCGTTACGCGGCGGTTACAATCGCAACCAACATGGCTGGTCGTGGTACTGATATTCTTTTAGGTGGTAACGCTGAGTACTTGGCAAAAGAAGAACTGGAAAATCTAGGAATTACATCTGAATCACCTAATTATGAGCAAATAAAAAATGAAATTCTTGCAAAATCGAGAGAATTGACAGAGCTTGAACACAACAAAGTTGTCGAGGCTGGTGGTTTGCACGTTATCGGGACTGAAAGACACGAATCTCGACGTATTGATAACCAATTAAGAGGCCGTGCTGCTCGTCAGGGTGACCCAGGTTCTACAAGATTTTTCTTGTCATTAGAAGATAATTTGATGAGAATTTTCGGTGGTGAAAAAATCACTTCGCTTATGGATGCGCTTAACGTGGATGAAACTATGGCGATTGAGTCTCCGATTATTTCAAGACAAATTCAATCAGCACAAAAGAAGGTTGAAACTTACCACTTTGATATAAGAAAAAATGTACTTGAATATGATGACGTTATGAATATTCAAAGAGAAAAGTTCTACGCTCAAAGAAGAAGAGTGCTTAAGGGTGAAAAACTCACCGATAATATTATGTACATGCTCGAACAAGAAATCGACAGATTGTTGAAAAGCTACATAACGCCTGAAATGAATCCAGAAGAGTATGTTTACGAAGAACTTCAAACAATGATTAAGGAGCTTCATTCAACGATTCCACAAATGGCTGATTTCACGGTTTCAGATGTTCAAGGGCTAAAATATGACGCTGTGTATGAAAAAATGTTGGAAAGAGCAAAATTAGCTTATCAAAATCACGAAAGAGAAATCGTAAAATTCTATAACGAAATAATTT
>Ga0302215_10002800_pt1 | contig 11901 bp, 13 predicted proteins | sample II_Fen_N3_1_FD_194580 | JGI IMG/M metagenome (GOLD analysis project Ga0302215, IMG submission 194580) | Peat permafrost microbial communities from Stordalen Mire near Abisko, Sweden - II_Fen_N3_1 | ecosystem: Environmental > Terrestrial > Soil > Wetlands > Permafrost | place: Sweden: Abisko... | reverse complement strand
TAAGTGGCTTGGAATTAAAGGAATAAATGCAGTAACATATATTGTATTTTACTTTTATCTTACTAACTCATTTCGTAATGCTACTCTTTATTGGCCAAATAAAAAAGAGATTGCATTCATTTATGAAGTTTTAACAACACAAATATTCACTCGTTTACGTGATACTTTCATGCTAAGCAAAGAATCAAAATAATATGGATGCAAATTATTTACTTGGTTATAAAGATACGATAGGTGATGAGGGTTGTACGCTCGAGGTTGACAAAGATGATAATGGTGGTAGAACTTGGAAAGGAATTTCACAGCCGATGCACCCAAATTGGTCAGGATGGTTCGTCCTTGACAATCACATCAAAGCAGGACATAGTTTAGACATTATAAAACAAGATAAAACACTTGAAACAATGGTGCAGTCCTTCTATTATAAGGAATTTTGGTTGAAATTACGTATCAATGAAATAAAAATTCAAAGTATTCAATTGAAATTTTTTAATACATCAGTAAATGTTGGTTTGGAACCTGCAACTAAGTTTCAACAAGCATCGGTAAATTTGCCACAAACGGGAATAGTAGACAACGCACTTATAAACGCATTAAACGCATGAAAAAACAACTTATAAGTTTACTTTTAATAATCCTAGTTAGTTTTCCAACTGTTTGCCAGACGCAAAAAGACAGCGTGAAAATATATCGTGATTCAATTCTGATTTTGAATGCGAAATATAAAATTGTAAACAATGAAAAAAAGGATGCAGTTAGTACACTAGCTCAAATTATTTATTACGAAAAAATAATTAACCGTAAGAAATCACAGAAAAAATATGAGCATGGATGGATTACCAGAGCTTTGAAATATTATAATTTACCAATAAAAAAATAAAAACATGAAAAAACTTTGGTATGCATGGGTTACTCGTCTCAGAGCCAAAACGCCTAAATTATGGAATTGGATAAAAACTATTTGTGGTTGGGTACCAATTGTAGTGTCTGCAATAAATTCAGCAACATCAGGATCGATAGCTCCCGCCTGGTACACTAATTATCAATTCTATTTTACTGCAATACCAGGATTAATACTCGTATTTGCTCAGTCTCAAACGAAAAAATAAATTATATGAATAATCTTTGGAAAATAGCACTTAAAAACGTATTGCCGGTAGTGGTTATACTTGGTTTATTGGTATTGGGTATCGGATGGTTGGACAACTATTCGAAAAAACATGTTGAGAAAAAAATGAGTAAACTGGAAGTTTCCGCTATGAAACAACAGGCTATTGACTCGGTAAAATCGGAAGATAGGAAACATGAAAAGGCGTCGATTGACAGCGTAAATGCTCTACGTGCACTGGACAGGCAGCAATACGGTAATAGAATAACCCGAACGGAAGCAAAATGCAGTGACCTGACTAAAAAACTGCAAGCAAAAGAGCAGGATTATGAAACTGATACTACTCAACATACAATTGAAAATTGTGATTCTATAAGACAGATTCAAAAGCAAATAATTGCTAATAAAGATACTACAATACAAGAAGTTAAACATAATAATGAAAGCCTGAATTTAAGTTTAACGGATACCAATAAAAAATACTTCCTGCAAGTGGAAGAAACGGATCAGTGTAAGAAGTCGAACGAAACAGCTAACAAAACCATAGGTATTTTGACTAATGAATTGAGAAAGAAAACCGGTTGGTGGGCTAGAAATGAAAAATGGTTCTTTCTGGGAGCTGGAGCGATTGGAGCGACTCTTTTAGTTAGATAGTTGAAAGTGTAAATTTGAAAGTGTAAGAACGCGATTTGGAAATCGCGAGACCCAAATAAAGAACGCGATTAAAAATCACGAAACCCAAAAGAAATGGACGTTTACGAGGCAATAAATAAAATGAGAGCATTGAGTAAGGTCGGTAAACCTTTCTCGTTTGGGTTTATGAGTTACTCAGAGGATCGCGCTACGAGTCATGGAATAGTGGAAGTGCAAAATGCTCGATTACGGAAACAAAGCACTACGGAGCAAGATAAAAATGCTGATATAAAGTTGAATTATTTCAATTTAGATACTTGTGAATATGGCAGTTTTTATCAGCCTCTTTTGATGGAGTTTAATGGGGAAAGACTAGTTCTTAGTTAGCAAAGTATAATATGCTATGTAAAATTTATGATTATGATAAATACAAAAAAAGAAGATAAAGAATTCCAAAAACAAAATGAAATTTATATTCAATCATTAGACTTGTCTATTGAAGATTCTAATAATGTTATTGAGCATAATAAAAAACAAATTTCTTTGTTAAAAAAAAGGAATCTGTTTTGAAAACAGGTTAATTGCGAGTTTAAATAAATCGAAAAAACTTGCTCAAAAAAGAATTTCTAATAAATAAATATATGGAAGGTGAAGTACGAAAAATAGGAGGTTTGAATTTTGCACACTGTAACGGTGGTACTTATTCCGTTGCATATAACAGCACTTCAGATATTGATATTCATTCGGTATTGAATTTTGATGGCAGTTGGGAGGCTAATCCTTACTATATTGGCAGTGTGAAGGTAGTTCCGAATGGTTCTGATAACAATTTACCGGCTTATATTCGAAATTTGCTGGAAAAAAATAACCTAGGACCCGGTATTTTAGCGCGTAAATCTGGTTTACAATACGGTCAGGGACCATTTTTGTATAACCTGAAATTTGAAAATAATGCCATTATAAAAGAATGGTCACAAGATGCTGATATTCAAAAATGGTTGGATAGTTGGGATTATAAGACTTTTGTTCGCAATGCATTGCAGGAATTTAATTATTCGCAGGGAATTTACGTGAAGTATTTCTCCGGAAGGGGTCAACGTTACGGTAAGCAATGGATCACAAAGTTAGAATGTGAAACTTCTAATGAATGTAGGTTACAATGGCCGGAATCCGGTAACCGGTTGGAAGACGTACAGAATATCATTGTTTGGGATTTTGAAAATATGCGTATCAAAGAACCGGCAAAGATCTATCCGGTTTTCGACAAAAATAATCCGGCTGCAAGTGCTGTAGCAATGCGTTATCATTCTTATAGAAGCTTTGGTCGTAATTTTTACGCTATGCCTTCATTTATCGGATCCATCCCCTGGATAAAAAGAGCTAACGATATCCCTGAAATTATTGCTTATCTAACCGAAAATATGATTGCAGCTGCTTATCAGGTTCATGAGCCGGCGCAATATTGGGATACAAGAATGGATATGCTTCGTACTACTTATCCTGAATATGATGATAAGCAATTAGGTATTGAGCTGGATAAGCTACGTGATGAATTGACAAAAACAATAGGTAATGTACTTTCAGGTAAAAAAAACGTAGGTAAGTTTCTTGAGTCAATTGATTTTGTTGATGATAACGGAACGTTATGCGCTTGGAAAATAGAACCTATTGAGATGAATATCGATAAATACATTGAAGCACAAAGCAAAATATCTGTGTTGGCAGATAGTTCTACCACTTCAGGTTTTGGATTGAATCCGGCATTATCCAACATTATTATTCAAGGTAAAGGAGATGCCGGAAGTCAGATACTTTATGCCTGGAAGCTTTTTTATGCTGCCGATACTCAAATAGCTGAAGATATTGTTTTTGAATCTATTCATGCAGCACTTAAAATCAATTTTCCGGACAAAAACTTCTCCATGGGACTTTACACACCTGTGGCTGCAAAAGAGAGTGACTTGAGTGCCAGTGCCAGAACAACGAGTCAGGTATAGTAGGTAGTTGGTAGTTGTAGTTGGTAGTAAGAAGTAAGAACGCGATATGTAAATCGCGAAACCCTAAAATAATAATATCATGATATTCAATAAGAACGGTAAAGGAAATGATGAACTTCGGGAGTTAACCGGAAATTATTATAATAACAATAATTTTTCAAAGATTCCCGGTCATATTCTACTGGCTACGGCCGAACTGAAAAAGCTAATCGGGGCTGCTGTTTATCAATTGGCAGAAACAGCTTATAACTCCACGGAGCCATCCCATGATAATGCTGATTTGATTCCTTATGTACAATTACCTATAGCTATATTGGCCACATTCAATATGTATAGGGAAAATGATATCAGTCATGAAGATAGTGGTAGAAAAGTAAAGATTGACGCCACTACAGAAAAGATACCCTGGCAATGGCAGTTGAAAGCTGATGACGAAATACAAATGGATAAGTACTATTCGGCTGTAGATGCATTGATAGCTTATCTGGATGAAAGTGGAAATTCAATCTGGGCAGCAAGTGATTTCAAGAAAACGGCTAATTCGTTGTTGATAAATACGGTTGATAAATTTGACCGTTATTATCCGATTAATAAATCCGGAAGGATCTATATTTTACTTCTTCCTTTTATTCGCGAAGTGGAAACACTTCAGATAAAACGTCATTTTGGTACTGACTATGCGCGTTATGTAGCTGCTTCCAACTTAACTGAGAAAGATAAATCAGTATTGGAATATGTTTACCCTGCTATTCCACTTCTTGCAATGAGTTTAGCTGTACGAAGGTTGCCATTGGGAGTTATACCGAGCGGTGTGGTTCGTAACTATCAGAGTAAAAGTATTACACAGAACGCTTCGGATGCTCCTCCTGCCAGCGAAATACAGCAGATAATGGACTGGATGGAGGCTGATGCGGAAGAAATGATAGAAATGGCTAAGATAGAGCGAAACAATTCCGGTGCATTTCAAATGTTGCCGTTAAATGATGTGAGAAATAAAGGAATGCGAGTATAATTTTTAATGATAAATGATAAATTATGAGTTATAGTATTACGCAGCAACCGGATGAATATAGCCTATCGGCTATGGTGAATGATTATATCATAGCTTCGACTGATGATATTACGTTTGAGATATTGCAGGGTGCTAACTCATTGCTTCTTGAAACGTATACACCGGATGCTGATGGTAATATCTATGTGCATGAGCTTGGAAAATTTTTTGATGTTTATTTACAGGGTGCTGATTTGGGGACCGGAATACAACCATATATACTCGGTGAATTTACAGTAAAAATAAATACTGAAGTACAAACCTACACACTTAAAGTATTGAAATGCACTGTTAATAGTGCTGTTAGTGCCAGTGATCTTATATCAGGGGAAGTATTTTTAAACCTAATGAAGAAAACAAAGGTAATAACCCGAACTTCGCAGGAATATATTACTTGTAAACTATTAGCTGATATTTCCGTATTCATCACTTACCTACTAGATGGAGTACTGACAGATAGTTCAGAGGTTGTTTTGAATTCGTCGCATGATGGTACTTTTACCACAATGGACATTTCGTTTCCGGTAATTTCGGCTTTATTTACTGCTGTTATACCTGCTGATATTGTTTCTATCCGGGTGAAAACACATAACCAAATACAGGTTATGATGATTGATCGGTCTAATTACCTGGTACCGCTTAATTTTAGATATAAGAATTCGTTTGATGTACCTGATACGATCACTACGCGTGGAAATGTTGCACGTAAAGGAGTCAGTACTTTTGATACAGGAAAGATATTTGGTATAGAAGCTAAATATAATGTAGAGCGTGCAGATACATTTGAGGTAAACTCAGGAAAGATTTTTAGTTTGAATGATTACGATCGTTACCGGGAAATGTTCAACTCGGAAGATGTTGAGATATATTTCGTTGGAAAATGGTGTAAAATCATTATTGCAGAAGAAAACGCTACACAATCTATACGATCCGGAACGTTATCCCCGATAGCATTTACCTTCCGATTTGCAGATACTATTGATAATCGATTTATAACCGGTGAATCATTTATGGGATGGATATTGGAGTATGGTAAATGGAAAGATGATCAGGTATGGATTGATTCTGGACAATGGATTGGTGAACCGATTTCGTAAACACACGTATTTTTTTGTTTTGGTTATATTTATTTTATTATTGTTTGTATACCGCTGGGCTGTGAAGTTCGGCGGTATTTTTTTATCCTACCCCTCAATCCATAAAGGGAAGTAAGAAAATAAATTCATATAATCGATGGCGAAATGGAAGTTCGCGATCTATTTTTTTTGTCCTTTTATATGAAATTGCATTTTTAGAACTTTACATTATGAAAAAAGTACGATCGATACCCGAATATTGGGAAGAAATGACACCAAAGCAATTCAACTACCTGCTTCGGAAAATCTTCGTTATGATGCGAAATGACATCATAACAAAAGAAGATGTGTTGACTGATTTTGCAGATTATCTATGTGGCCGAAATTATAGCGTCAGTTTATCGAAACGTATTAATCACTTATTACTGGTAAATACAGCATCAGATCTGTTGAAGTGGATTTTTGTTGAGAATGAGGAAGAAGTTATTTTTGATTTTTGCACGGTACAGAATCTTATTCCTAAGTTCAAAAAGCTGATAGGTCCACAATCGGCAGGTTATGATCTTCGATTTGGTGAGTATAGAAAAGCCTGTTGGATGTATAACGCCTATACGATTAATCACGATATGGATTCGTTGGATGGGTTGGTGGGGATATTATACAGACCTTCGACTTCGCTCAGGTACCGTAATACATTCAATGGTGATTTCAGGGAACCGTTCAACGAACATTTGATAGGAAAATATGCCAGCCGGGTGAAACACTGGCCGGAATATATAAAGTGGGGAATTTACTTGTGGTTTGGGTATTTCTGCAAGCACCTGATGAGTGAGGAATTTGAAATAGAGGGTAACACGGTTTCGTTTGCACCCCTGTTTCAATCGGGCGGCGATCCGAACGTAAAGAAAGATGAAAGTCTGGGTATGACTTCTGTCCTTTTCTCGCTGGCAGAAAGCCGTACTTTTGGCAATGTAGATGAAACCGATCAGGCATTTCTATTTAAAGTAATGCTTAAATTATTAGCAGATTATCAAACAGCTCAAAATTTGAAAAAAGTATGATACCTATTATTCGTTTTAATGAATTTTTATTGGAAATACAGGCTGAAGTAAATGCTTTGCTTTCTGAATATACTTTTGTTTTCAGGAATAATATGTGGGTATATACCGAAGATGAAGATGATATACCAGGAAACGATAAAGGGAAACTAATTGATACTATTATCATTTCGCCAACTGAAGCACATTTGATAAAAAAAATAAAAGAGGCAATCGGTATAGTGCTTGCCGTACAATTGGCACAATCTGACACGGAAGCGGAATCGGTAGATAATTATTCTGAAAATGATAATGAACTATTTTTCATACTTGAAAAAGTAGATCCTGCACAATTTACCGACCAAAATGAGCAATATCACTATGCTAAACTTCAACTTATAATAAAATTGGTGAAAGAATATATTCTTAGCCGGGGAATGAACGGGAATATGTGTGGTGGTGATGAAACAATATCAAAACCATTTCATACAGAATGGGAGTATTCAACTTTTGGAGGATTCAATGGATTAAGTATTTCATTTAATTTGAGAAATTTCAATTTATGACCGAGTTGCTTATAGAAGGAAAACGTGTGGTTCTACCCAAAGATATGAGTATAACACTAAACGAAGATAACCCTGAGGTTACCTCGAATGGTGAATATACCTGGGATATAACTGCCAGTTTGAAAAATAAGGTAAATAAGAGAATATTTAATCATTTGAACCGGTTGAATTTATCTACTATAAGTACCACCATGAATGCTATGCTTATTATAGACAGAAAGGTAAGACGCGGGCAGGTAATTATTTTAAGCAATACAGATTTAGAGGTGAAATTTCAATTTGTTGCAGGTAATTCTGAATTGAATTATATTGCTCAGAATGATACAAAAATATGGGAGTATGATTTTGGAAAAGAAGATACTGCAATTGATTTTACACGTGCTTTTCAAAGTTTGAGTTATCCGGGTTATGGCAATTTCAGTGGTTATCAGAATAATTTTGTTTGTACCCCTGTTATTTTAGGATCTGATACGGCAAATGATTACACGATTAATACTACTGTAGTTCCGATTGGCCAAATAAACGGTATTAATGATAAAATTATCATGCAGCCTTATTTACTTTATTATATCAATAAATTACCTGAAGTATTGAATCAGGGATATACATGGAAGTATAATGCATTGAATGATGATGCAAGGGCGAAAAAGATGTTTATCATTAACTCTGTGAATTCATTAAAATATTCAGATGCATTACCAGATATGACTGTTAGTGAATTCATTTCTGCTATTGAGAATTTTTTCAATATATCATTTGTTGTGGATCCTACTGATAGAACAATATCTATAAAATCAGTTCAATCAAGTATTTCATCTCGAAAAACAGTAAAACCGATTGTGTTCGACACCTACGAACGCAATATGGATGAAACATCAGATCCTTTGAAAATTGATTTTACAAAAATTAGCTATGAACTTTCTTCATCAAATTATTTTAAATACAATAAATTAAGTGATGATATTTTGGCTTGTTGTGATATAAAGGAATTTGACAATTTAGCTGCTATTTATGATTACATACTTCCATTATCTTTTAATGCAGGAAATGAATTGATTATATATAGGGATAAACAAACAGATAATGATTGGATCCTGACACCAAATGTATCTCCTCCAGAACCTGCAATCAGTTTATACGGTGAAAAAATAGGAGGATTCATGCTGGGCACTGAGCATTATATAAGTTTGATAAATAAATTCAAATCTTACAATTTAAGTTCTGATAAAGAGTTGGTTTTGAAATTAAAGCCTGCTGAAATGAATTCTGTTACAAAAACATGGACTGAAAATATAGGAGGAACAAGCATAAAGGCTGAATTCAGATATCAGTTACCTAAGATTAGTAATGAGTATTTTATTGCTACTGAATCTGGTTTTATCGATTTAGTTGAAAAGGGTACTTCTACTATACAACGATCAACAGATTTAGAAGTATCCTTATATCAGGGAGTTTTGGAAGCTCATTCTCATGATACTACTTTACATTCATTGTATCCTTTTTCAAGCGTTGATACATATCCTGAGTTTTTCCCTTATGATGAAGTTCCTGTTGGACTTGGTACTGCTACGGAAATAGATGCAACCTGGTATAATAATATTTTCAAGCCAACGGCTACAAAGTCTATGAGAATCACCGGTCCTTCTGGAATTTTATCGGATTATCACCAGACATCTCTTTTGGATACATCAAAACAATATACGTTTACGATGTTAGAAACTCAGGATACTAATGCAGGCAATTTATTTTTGATAAATAATAAAAAATATATGCCTATAACATTTGAACATACTGTCACTATAGACGGATTCAAAAAAACGGTAACAGGGAAGTTTTATGCATTAAAATAGTAGTGGGTATTATTTAGTAAATAGTTAGTAGTAAAATACATATATATGGCAAAGAAATCATTTGAAGAAATAGTACCATGGAATGGTACAAATGATACCGGTGAACAAGTTCGTGCAAAGATTAAACGTAATTTCGACAAGGTAAATGATGCTATTGATGAAATAATGGCTGCCAAAGTAGGATCAGGAATACTGAAAGGAATGAGTCTCCGATGGGATTTGAATTTGGGACCTATTCCAACCGGATTTGCCTTGAATGATGGAAATAATGGCGTAAAAATAAACGGTGTTACTATTCCTGATGATCGTGGAAGTTTCGCAATTGGTTATGATCCTGCAAAGTTTTCTATAGAGTTGAATGATAGTGTAGGATTTGATAATTATGGTAAAGTTGGTAATACAGGTGGTGCAAACAGTTTGAATTTAAGTGTTGACCAGTTGCCGGCTCACAGTTTTAAAACAGTTGCAAAGGCACATGATTCTAATCATGCAGCAGAAGATCATCCCGATGAGTTTTTGCAAATGGATAGTAATAATAGATCTGGTAACAATGACTATAAATTACAAGTTGGTACTACTGAACCAACACTTTGTAAAACGGATACAGTTGGTAAAGGATTAGCAATTGATAACCGTCCGCTATATATTACTGTTTGTTGGATTACAAAGATTAGTGATGATGTGGAAGGTGGTGATGGAATAGGTATTCAATCAATCGTTGAAGGTACCAATGTTCAAATAGATAATACAGACCCGAAAAATCCGATCATAAATGTACCGATTACAAACGGTGATGACGGCCTTTCGGCGTATGAAATTGCAGTTGCTCATGGTTTCGTTGGTACCGAGGCTCAGTGGTTGGAATCGTTGAAAGGTGCTGATGGTGACGGAAGTTCTACTCCTTCTCAAATTGAAGATGTACAACTTATACCTTTCAATGTTAGTTTATCGAGGCTAGCTGACCATAATATGTCAGGAGCATTAACCATTACTCCTGATTCTAATGGTGCTATAGCTGGATGTGGATCAGTTCAGCAAATAATCGCAGATGGCGTGAATGTGCCTAATGTTAGCGCATTCAGTAAATTATCAACGTCTGGTAATTATTTAAATGTCCTTGGAAGAATTAATATATTCATCTTCTTTTTTGACGGTACTAATTATAATTACGGAGTCATGCAAAATGGTATGAGCGCAGCTCTTCCTGTAGGATTTGAAGTGAATGCGTTTACAGCAAGATTACTAACAGCCGGATATTCAATATCAGATGCTAGAAAACAAGCTTATACAACTTTTATTTCTACTTTGAAAACAATAGGAGTTTATGACTTGATGACAGAAATGTGGGTTTTTGAAGGTGCTAGCGAAGCAACAAGTATTTTAGGGTTTAAAAACGTAAAGAACGCCACGGCACATGGTGCTTTAACTTATGATGCAATAGGTGCTCAGGGAGATGGGAATACTGGATATTTCGATCTAGGCATAAATCCGGATGATATCGGTTCACAAGATATGCACATGGCTGTATATGCAAAAAATGACGGAGCTAATAACGGTTATATAATTGGGTCAGCAACTTCAACTGTCTATACATATATAGCCCCTAGAGTTGGAACAGTGTATACGGGAATAGGTGGAATAGAGTACAATGCTTCTAATGGTACTACTTCAGGTCGCTATATAACATCTAGAATGCATACTAATTATTTTGTAGTTAAAAACGGAACTATTTCAGCAACTACAGCGAGTGATCCTGCTACCGCTAATCCAAATAATTTATTTGCATTAGCACTTAGTAATCAGGGTAATCCAGACCAGGTATCTAATCAAAAAATAGGTTATATTTCGGTTGGAAAAGGTCTAACACAAGAGCAGGCATCTAACTATGATACAGCAATATCAACTCTTTTAACTGCAGTAGGGAAATGAGCATACTCAATTATTTAATGATACTATCCAACTCTGTGAAGTTGAAGCTAAAAGAAAAATTGCAACCTTTAACTGGGGTTTCAAAGTTATTACCTTCGGATGTTAGTTCTTCTACGAATGGTGTAATTGAAGCTAGCGTAATAGTAGATATAGATAATGTCAAAATCTATTTCACAAGAGCAAACGGGGATATTGATAATGTGGTGTGTGTGGCTACAGCATCCGATATAAATGATACATGGGTAGTTGATAACACCCCTGTTTTTGGAAAAGGGCACGGAGGTGCACCTGCGAATAGACAAGCGAACTGTTCATTTGTTTTCAAGAAAGATAATATCTACTATGGTTTTGCGACCAATGGCTACGGTTATAACTCTGACGGAGAAGATAGGAATGTATATCTCTATAAATCTACAGATGGCATTAATTTTATTGACCTTGGAATAATATTGGATAAGAATATTATTTCTGCTGCTGGATTTGGCAATACCAGCATAGAATATAATAAAGTCAATGGAAAATATGAAATGCTAGCAGAAGCATTTCTTGGAGGTATTTGGAGAGCATTTAGATTTAATTCAGATAGCATTGAAAGTGGGTGGACATTCGTAAATTCACTTCCATCTCTTCAATTTATTGTAGGGGGTATGTGTG
>Ga0302215_10002799_pt1 | contig 11904 bp, 22 predicted proteins | sample II_Fen_N3_1_FD_194580 | JGI IMG/M metagenome (GOLD analysis project Ga0302215, IMG submission 194580) | Peat permafrost microbial communities from Stordalen Mire near Abisko, Sweden - II_Fen_N3_1 | ecosystem: Environmental > Terrestrial > Soil > Wetlands > Permafrost | place: Sweden: Abisko... | reverse complement strand
AAACTACATCTTTTGTTTTTATTGCTAATATTTTTAATTTTATTTCACCTTTTGATTTTTTCTCCATCTTTCATTTCTCCTTTATATTTAAAATAATTTATTCTTTATCTCTTAATTTAAATAACTCATTTTGTATAATAATTGATTTAACTTCATGTATTGGCATATCTCCATTATATTCAGAAAAATTATCAATATCTATACCTAATACTATTAATTTTTCATCTAGTTCCTTTTCACTATACATGGAATAGTCTTCATAAAAATGACACTTTGCTCTTAATCCTTTATTCATATTTTATTCAATTCCTTTCTTAATTTTAATATCATTAATTAACCATTCTAATTTACCATCTGTAATATACCCTTTATCTTTCGATTCTTTATTATATTTATCTATCGTTGTTTTAGCGTACCATATATCATCTTCATCAAATACCATTACGCCTATAATTCCAGCTAATACATTATTACAATTTGGACATATTATATGTCTTATATGTCTACCATAACCATCTCTAGGGTTAACCCATGTGGTCAACTCTCTTTCTTGTTTAGGATTTTCAAACTTAAAATTTTCTTCATATTTGCCACACTTAGGACAATAAAATATATTTGACATTTCATCTCTCCTTTATCTATATTAATTTATTTAATTTCTAAATATTCTTTTTCAATATGATCTTGTGTAAAGTATTCATTGTAATCCTGTTGTTCTACATAATACCACAATCCCATATGTCCTTCTTTTAAATAATCATGACAATAGTATTCTGTTTCTCCATTACTACCTATCATCTGTCTAAATGATAACTCATGAATTGCATTATCTTCTTTAATAGAAACTTTAGCTATATAATTAATCAATGCCTCGGTATAATAATCTTGAACTACATAAACAGCTCGTACAAATTTAGGTAATCTATATAGTCTTCTATTAATTTGAAACATTTGAGTAGGCATAGTTAAATGAAATACTACTCTTTCGCATTTATCATATGGAAAATCTTCTATTAAAAACGATGTATGTAATTCTAATGTGCAATTATATCTATTTAGCAACATGAATAGCCTTTTATACCATTGTTGATTACGTTCATCTTCTTTATAATTATATAAAGGATCTCCACCACCAGATACACTTATTAATTCACCTTCATGTTTTTGTAATTCTTCTTCTAATTCATTCCAGCCAAAAGTCCTTAAATCTGTATGAGGTATCTTAATTCCATTTTCTCTATAAACACAGTATCTGCAACCCCAGTGACAACCAAAATTTGTTAATATACTCAACATTCTCGTTTCCCTCTTTCTTATTTTTTAATTTATTATTTTATATACCATATATAGTGTATAAAACAAATATCAACCACAATATATAGTTTAAAAACCCTTTAAAATTCACCATTTATATAAATTCAATACTTATTCCAATATAACTGTTTTCACAACCAGTCCATGTAACATTAAATTTTATATTATAGGATTTATACTTATTTTGTAATTGTATTAACGCTTGATTTGTAGACTCCTCACTAAAATAACTATAACCACTAATAGACATTCCCATTATTGTATTATTTTCATAGGAAATTCCGTTATTTATCATATTCTTAATGATTTTATCATAAGTTTTAATTATTTCTTTTACATTTTTATCAATAATTTTTTGTTTATTATATTCTGCTTGTTCTTTTGGTGATTTTGATTTTAAAAACTCAAACATTATAATTCCTCATCTATTCTAGCTTCATTGTTCCACAGTTCAAAATAATATGTAAGATTAATTCCTTGATATTCTTTTGTATCATTGTTTTTAACAAATAAGGTTATGTTATCATCGCTACCTACAATATTATCATCATGCTTTTGAAACATAATCTCTAAACTCATATTGTCCTTAGTTATTTTCTGAAATAATTTTTTAATCTGATCCATATTCTTTTCTACTTTAGATGGCTTTTTCTTCTTCATGATATCCTCCTTAATTTTTTCTTTCATTTTCTTTTGATAATAAATATATATCTTTATTAGATTTAACTAATATATATTCTTCAAACTCTGAAATCATGTCATTGTATAATTTTTCTATCCTTGAACCAATATATACTTCTATTTTTTCTAAAGTTGTGTCATTTCTCCACTCGAAGCCAACGTAATATAAAATTTCTTCAACTCTTGCTTTTATATTTAATTCTTTTTCTATATGTTTTAATAACTTTGATTTATTTATCATTTGTATTATTCCTCCACTTCTTCATAACTAACTCTTATTTTTATAACTTTCAAATTTCTATGTTTATAATCAGATATCATCTCTTCTGCATCGTCTTTAATTAAAAATTGTCGAGCTGAACAAATACTTGTTGTTAAATAAAATGATTTTTCTTTCCAAATATTTTCTTCACGATAATATTTATTGACTTCAATATCTTTAATAACATATACTTCTAGTTGTTTAATGACTTTGGTTTCCATGAATTCTTCATCTTCCATAAATTGTCCCCACATATTAATTTCACCTACCTCACTTCAAGTAAAATCTCAATTTTATTTCGTTTATTTATACATTAATTTATTAATCATACTATGTATGACTTTTCTTTAACGTCGTTAATTAATTCTTCTTCCCAAGCATCGCATTTAGTTGTTAATTTACAAACTGATAATATAAATAATGTATTAAAAGTAATTGCTATTATTATAAATATATTTGTTAACATTGTTATTTGACTCCTTTCCTATATTGCCTTTGCTTTATTGTAGCAAATTATTTTATTCTCTACTGGATCTACTATAACCTTCTCATAACTTTTCATCAGCTTTTCTATTTGCTTATCCTTATCTTTAATAACTTCTTCTTTATATAATTTTAATTCTTCAGCAATTTTCATGTTTAGTGGTTTCATTTCAGGTTTATGACATTTAATTTTAAATACGTTAGATATATGGGTAAAATTAAGAACTTCATTCCCTATTTTACATTCTGCAAGTTTATTTATCATCGCTAATTGATCTTTATGCCATCTTCTATCCAATCTTATTTCTTCTATTTCTTTAGCAATTTTTAATCTTAACTTATCCTTATCTAACTCGCTCATATATTTTATTTCTTTTACTCCTTCTAGTTCATGTAATTTTATATCTTCTTTTTTATTTAAGACATTGATTAAATTATAGTGGTAAAAATTCTTATCTTTTATTAATTGCATTTGTTTAGATATATTATCCATAATAACATTGATATCCTCTTTTAATTCTACTTTCCCTGTTGGCTTGATTTCTTTAGTCCACATTACGTTCATGCTTCCATCCTGACTAACCCCTACAAAATCAATTGTTTTAACTTTATTAGCATATGTAGATTTAATTCTATGATAAACTTTCAACATTGCAGAATGGTTACTTGTATTAATCCCCATAAGATTAATATCTTCTATATCCCCATTTATGTATTTTACAGTGATTTTATATTTTTCATATCTCTTTCCCATTTTATATTTCTCCTTTCATATTCTAATTTGTTTATATTAATAGCATAATACTAAAAATTTCCATTGTCAATATATTTTTATTATTCTTTTAATTTATTTAAAAAGAGTAGACTATTATTTAGCCTACTCTTTTTGTGCATTTCCTAACCCCATCCATTCCCAGTTGCAAAAACCGGTATAATCATGCACATTGATGCCAAAGCAACTATAATAGCTACTTTTAAACTCAATTTAAAATTCTTCATTTGTTATCACCTCTCTTTCGTGTACATTGTATTAGAACAGATTTTATTCTGTGCTAATTGATATACACGAAAGAGATTTTTATTTGCTTTTAAGTTTAATTTATCATATGGTTTTATATATTTAAATTATAGTCTTACTTTTATATAAGACTCTTAATTCCACATTTTAACCACCTCCTTTCAATAATTTTTATATTTATATACAAGCCATTAGGCTGGTTTTACTTGTTATTTCTATTGCTTTTTCATATAATTGTTTATCTAATTTTTCAACTTCATTTAACATGCGTTTTATAGTTGATAATGTTTGTTCATTATTTATACTATGTATATCCTTGATTATTTCAAGGATATGGGGAAAATTTTTTAGTAATTTCTCTTTATCAAATCTTACTATTTGCATCCACATATAATATTCAATTTTATTTTCACTCTTATATCTCTTCTTCCAATAGTTATAACTAAAATCATAATAATTTATAAGTTCTTCTTTTGATAATACTATTCCTTTACAATCTGTATAATAACTCATCATATCTAAATATTTACCTGTAAAGTTTTCTTTATAGTTTGGCTCTTTATCCATATCGTTTTTTAATTGTGTAACTAATTTACATATTAAATCTTCATTTTTTTCCTTTTCCATGCTTTCAGCCACAATATAATTATATGAAATTAATCTTTTTATTTCTATATCATCTAAAAAAGGATAATGTTGAAAATATAATTTTTGCAATATTTTTTTTCCTGCGGGGAAATCTCCTGTCCCAAAACATCCTATAAATACTCTATTTCGTATTATTTCTTCTATTTCTTCCTCTCTCTTACCCAAGTTTATCATCACCCTTCATTAACTATAATGCAATGCTTTCCTCTTTCTCTTTTATTATCTCTATATAATTATTATAAACTATATCATAATTTATTCTATTTTTATCACAATAACACCTTAGACCATTTTCTTCCATAAACTTTCTGTCTTCAATTAAGTCAATTGCGTTTACTGGTACATTGTTTATTTTCATAGTTTCTATTGTAACCATATAAGTATCTATCATTTTTAAATTATTTATTAAATATTTTTGTATTTCTACGGGTAGTCTTTCTAATGTATTCTTTTGTTTATAATTGCTAGTAGATATATTTTTTGCTCTATCTATCTTTTTCATCTTAATTTCATCTACATGACCTATATACCCCTTTAATCTACTTTTATCTATTGTTCTAATTTGTTCTAATAATACAACAGAATCTTTTGGTAATCCATAACCACTAATTTCTTCGTGTGTTGGAAGCTTTGCCTTTGTCATGCTTGTTGTTATTATTGCTACTATTATAGTAGGACTATGTTTTGACCCTACTGGATTTTGTATATTAATTACTGGACGAATTCCACCTTGCTCTGAACCTTCAACTCCACCATCTAACCTAGCCCAATATATGTCTCCATATTTTACTTCAATTTGTTTTCTTTCTTGTCGATTATAATTTATTCTATCTATAACAACACCCTTATCAATATTGTTATGTAAATTTTCATCATTTGTATTAATTTCCACTCTCACTTGTTTAATTTGTCTATTTACATCTATATCTTTAACTTCTACCTTAATGTCTTGAACCATTTGTTCTTTCATTCTAAGTAAAACATCATTATTTTTTAAATCCATCATTTAAACCACCTTCTCCTTTTTATTAAATTTCCAAATAAAATTACTTTTTTATATACTTTAATTTGTTTTGTTTTATCTTATGTACTAAGTTTAACTCTAATTCCAATTCTTGTCAATACCTTTTTTCAATTATTTATAATTTATTTTTATTTGCTATATTAATTTGTTTCTTCATTTCTATATTCTTATATTACTACTAATTTCCATTACTGTCAATCATTATTTTAAATATTTTTTATTTATCTATTAATTTATTTAATAACTTGTCCATGAGTTAATATTACACCATGCAGAATCCAATGTCAACAACTATTTAATAAATTAATGTATAAAGTATTTAACAATTAAATACAAAGAAAAAGACTAGAAAATCAATTCTAGTCTACTACTCTACATCAACAGCATTGAAGCCAATTGACTTACAAATGTCTTTAACAGTTTGAAATGAGTTTGGATCAATCACTTTAAATTCAACTGTTTTAGCTTTAAATTTTCCTGTTTGTTTTTTAATCACATTATCCCCTGTTAGGCTCTCATATCTCTTTCGCATCATTGCGATTGATGTAGCATTAATCTTAGATTCATTAAAAATTTTAATTATAGCCTCAACATCTGTAGCAGTAAGCTTTCTCTCTTTTCTTATTTGTAATAATAATTCAATCTCTCTAGTAAATAATAGGTCATTAAATGCAATTCTATCTATTTTTTCTGCGTCTGCAACTTCTTCTTTTCGTTTTTTATTTAACATTTTAAATGCAGTAAACACTCTACTATTAACAGTGTTATAATTAACTAAATCTCTCGTATTAATTACATATGTGTCAGATTGGAATAATTGTTTTATGGATTCTTCTTCTACAATCTGATCTACTTCTAATAAAAACTCTATAAATTTATTATCAATCGGCATTAGTGTTATGAATTGTTCATTCTCATCATAAATATTAATAAATTTATTCTCTACATCTATATCTTTATACCTTAATCGTCTCATATAAATAGCTTCTTTCCCCAGTACTCCATATCTAGCTAATAATAAAGGCTTTATATTCTCTGAATCAACAACTTCTTTCATGTCCCTTAATAAACTATAAAACTCATCCATATTGTATAGTTTAGTTTGAAGTAGTTTCTTACTAGATTTCAGAGTCTTCATAGATTCTACCCCAGATAAAGGATTAACAGACACATGACCTTTTTCTATCCAATATTCAAAGTATTTATTTACAAATAACTTTATAGTTCCCATAGTTGATTCCATAGCATATATAAAGCTGTTTAACATTGATACAACTTCTTCACTTTTAAAATCTTTCAAATCTTTATTCTTGGCAACCTCATAATCATGAATATTATTATTATAAACTGACCATAAAGGTTTTTTAGTTATTTCATCAGAGTACGTATTATTTAACCACACAATTTTATCTAATTGGAATTGGTCATATTCACCTAATATTCTTTGTTTTTCTGCCTCAGTTTCTTCTGGGGTATCTCGTTCATACTTTTGCCCTATGAATTCTAATTCTTCTTTAAGCAACTCTAAGCACCTCCACGGTTAATTTTGCAAAATAATTATATACATCTTTATAACTACAGGTATTTGGACTATTCTTTAATTTTAATTTTTTTAGTTCAGATTCTGGAATTGAATATATATTATCAACAATCTCATCTATCCTATTGTAATCTCCTAGTACTCTCATAGTATTTGCAATCGCTAAATATCCTACAAACATATTACAATCTAATAATGAACTATCCCTTTTCATTTGATTAATATCATCATTAAAATATTTGGTTTTTATTATTTCTACTAATTCATCTATAGTTGAACCTAATTGTTTTGCGATATCTCTTACTAAACCTTTTTTTTGAAATGGTATTTCTGTTAATGTTAATGCATCTAGTAAAATAGTTTTATATGTTAATGATTTTGACATTTTACGCTCTTCAAAATTTAATTCTATTTCGCCTTTCAATATTTTAGAATTCTCTTCAATCAACTTCAAGAAATTAACATCATCACCTTGTTTGAACCCTTTGATAAATTCTGGATTTGTGTCCGATCTTTCAAAAATTTGCCTAATTATTTCCTGAGCATCAGATAAACTTCTCAATACAACCCTAATATCTAATCCCCCTTGTAATATAGCACCTTTGTTTTCTGTTTTATACTTTTCTACTGCTTGATATACAGCAAGCATTCTATGAAACCCGTCTAACATATCAATTACTGTAAATCCATCAGACTCTAAATCATAATTCGGAGTTATATACAAAGTACCTATAAATGGTAATTTTTCTTCATCTATTGATTTAAAATGATAGTCAGGATCAAATTTTTCTTTGCCTTCTGGGAGTCTTACATTAACTATAATTTGAGTATCTTCCAATTTATTATCTAATATCAATGTAGTCATTGCATTAACATTATCTTGTTTAATATCAATAACTCTTGCAGACTCATCTTTTGTTCCCAGTGATTTAGTTCTATATGCTCTTTGTGACAATTTATTATATCTGAATAACACAAATTTAATATAGTTGTATATTTGTTCATAAGTTATTCTGCCTACATAATTATAGTCATCAACTTTTTGTAAATATGGTAGCACAACTACTTTTATTGGTTCTTCAATATTATTGAATCCATTATAGTCTATTAATTCTCCATTTTCAAAATATTTCTTATAATTTAATTTCTCAATTCCTAAAACTTCATGACAAACCTTTGTAATAGCGATTTTTTCCATTTGAGATAATTTATCTACTGTTATTGTACCATCTGTAAATAAAGCAGATACGATATTAGAATTCATATTCTTTTGTGCTAATTCTATATTAATTGATTTAATTAATCCTATGTTCTTAAATTCTTTATTTATAACATTCTGTAATTCTTTATTTAAATTGTCTTGACTATATATAATAACTCCTTGTTGCTCTTGTTTAGTTTCCATAAAAATTCACTCCTTATTAATATCTTTAAATATATTATTATCATTTATATTAATTATTATACCACTTTAACAAATTAAACACAATAATAAAAGTAATAAAATAACTACTATTTTTATTATTTTATTACTTTTATTATACTCTATGAAATTATAGTTGTCCATTATTTAGTAATTTTTATTTTTATAACTCTGTTGTTATACTCTAATATTAATAAATCATCTATGTAGTCACATTTTTTAAAGCAATCATTCTCTGCTTCTATATCCATTACACTGATTCCTATAATGTCCCAAAAATCCTTAGCCTTGTATTTACTAGAGACATTATTTTCAATTATTAATAATTCTTTTTTATTTTGTTGTGCCATAAATATATACCCTAATATATTATCTATATATATTCCTCTTAATTGTTCTTGTCCAATTTGTTCTTTTATTCTCATTTCCATTTAATTTTCGCCCCTTTTAATTATTTTTTAAATTATATATATATATATATTAAAACAAATTAATGATTTAAACTTATTTACAATTTTATTTTATAACAAATTAATATAGTAGTCAAGATATTTTTAACAATATTTTCATGTGTTGGATTATCCTATTAATTAACAATAACCCTTTGATACATAACTATTTTCGTATAATTATAACGATAATCGGATAATTTTTACAAACATAGTGACATTATTATCCAAAGTCATTAGAATAATAATGAAGGAGTGTTAATAATATGGTTAGAATGAAACTACACATACTACTAGCCGAACGAAGACTGACTCAGCAAGAGTTATCGTACGCAACTGGAATAAGGCAAAGCACAATATCTAATTATTGTAATGACTCATATAAGCATTTAGTTAAAGAACATCTAAATATTCTATGCAATTTTTTTAACTGCTCTGTCTCAGAATTAATTGAATATAAGCAAGATAGCCCTTAAAGATTAGATTTAAAATATAATATCTAGTCTTTTTTATTTTCCATATTTTAGTGCGAATGTTTGTTCTCTATTGTTATTATATTACAGAACATTTGTTTGGTCAAGCGATATATTTATTTCTTTGACAATGTCCATCTGTTCATTTTGTACTGGTAAGTTCATTATACAACAAATAGAATGTCGTATCCTAATGGTTATATGTCTTATTTTACAACAGGTGGTTGTAAAAACTTTTCAAATACTTTAAATTGGTTACATTTACCACTTGTTTCGACAATAATTTCCATGATATACTACAATAAACATTATAAATTGTGTTGAAGGTAGGTGTTTATATGTGTACGTTATATATTAAAAAAATTCGGCATCTACGGAGAATGAGTCAAAAAGATTTAGCATTAAGGGTCGGATGTAGCCAACAGTATATTGCCCTAATCGAAGCTGACAACGTTATCAGAAAGCGTTCTCCTCGCCTAGATTTGCTAGAACGTATAGCTATAGTACTTCAAGTTTGTTTTAAAGATTTGGTCTACTGCGATTGTTCAAATTGCGAATTAAAAGATGATTGCAAGAAAAAAAATAATGTCAATTTAGAAGAATTAATGGAAGATAATTTAAATTTTTATATTTAATCAAATTCAAAAGACTGGAAAAATTGTACTTCCAGTCTAATTTTTTATTACATTATTTTCAGATAAAATATTCAATTTATGAGAATTATTGTTCAGCTTTCATTAATTCTTTTATAATAGCAAGACATTGTTCTCTACTTTCGTGATCTTTATCATCTTCCTCCTCTAAATATTCAGCATAAACTTCTTCAAAATAATCTTCATCATTCTCAAAATCTTCTGTCTCTATCTCATTATTGTATAAATGGTATCTAAAGAAATATCTTGTTTCTTTCCAAATACCAAAAGCTCTATCAAACCAATCATTAGCCATGTGTCTTTCGTCTGAACCATTAGAATGCCACTCTGTCAAATCTCCTACGAAACTCTCTAATAACTGTCCAGCACTTTTGAATCCAACTTTTAAAGCCAATAAGTTCATCGCATCAAATTCTTTATCAGTCATCTCAACATTGATACCTTTATCACCTTTAGTTTCTAAATCTTCATTTTCTTCCTTTACTCTTTTTGCATAATAATTATTCATCTTATTCTTCAACCCTTTCAATATCATTTAAATATACTGTACAATTATCTAATCGGTCTTCTCCAGTTCTAATTATAGCCACTTGAAATACACTTAATATATTAGATATTTGACCTTCTATTGGTTTCTTATTCATATCAAACCCTTTAACATAATCATTCTCTTTAATATCTTTGTTCATTATTTAACACCTCAACAATATTATTTTCTATATTTTAACATAATTTAAATGATATTTCTCTATTTTCTTTATTACTACCACAAAATATCAGATCAAAAACACAATCACATATATTACTTAGGTTAATTTTTGAACCTTCCTTATATTCTATCTTGAGTTCTAATAAGTCTTCTATATAATCCTGTATATAGTACTGACTTACCTTAATTTCTCCCTTATCCACTCTTACATTAATTCCATTATCCATTGTTAAGTTTACTATATTATTTATCATTTTAATTTCCTTCTTTCACATAATTTTATTTATTTAATTTGTTATTATGTATACTTATTAATGCAAAAGAAAGGAATTGGAGTTCATTTAAAAGTAACATTTTATGAAAATTATTTTTTGTTAACCCAACTAAGAAAGCTTCCATAAAGATTTTCTTTCATATCTCTTTCTAATCCTGTGCTTGAATATAATACTATCAACCTACCATCTCCTTTATCTCCTGAAATAACATCATGTACAAATCTTTTAGAACCTTTTTTATTTTCATACCACTTATTCTTTTCTATATTCATTTATATCACATCCTCTTACTATTAGAATTTAAGAAGTCATATATATTATTAATTTTCTTATTTAGTTCATTTGGGGTATATTTCTTTTCAATATATACTGTTAAAGATTCTTTTCTGAGTTTTCCCATTGAAATCTTTTTTATTTTTGTTGCTATTACTTGAAATTCGTCTTCTTTTTCTAAAACAGTATATTTAGATTTGTCTACTCCTAATTCGTTCAATAATTGTACTATTTGTTTCAAGCTATATCATTCCTTCCAACATTTGTTAAATCTAAGATTTTAAGCTGATTTTAATATCCTATATAGTAGTCACATACTTTACTAGCATTACTATATCTAGCATTTTCAATATCACTAACTATTTTCTTTTCGCTTATTCCATATACTTCACTATCTTTCTTATAAATAGTAACATAGTCATTTATACTCATATCCTGCTCGTCAAAACTTCCTATAGTTGCACCCTTTGGCAATCTTTCTAATTTTTTTATTAACTCTTCAATTTTCATTTTTAATTCCTCCTAATATTTTTTAATTGATAATTATTTTTAATAAAATCAGATTTTTAAGTTAATTTTCATTACTAAAAGTTAAATCTATTTTTAATGTTATTATATTCTTCTTTTAAATCATTTAAAATTTCATCTTTTGAAGTGTCAGCTAAATTATAGAAATTAC